>Ga0193717_1000357_pt1 | contig 32732 bp, 27 predicted proteins | sample U2c2metaG_FD_145900 | JGI IMG/M metagenome (GOLD analysis project Ga0193717, IMG submission 145900) | Soil microbial communities from a riparian zone of the East river system, Colorado, United States - U2c2 | ecosystem: Environmental > Terrestrial > Soil > Riparian zone | place: USA: East River... | reverse complement strand
GCTCAACGAAAATCGCAACGCTGCCGATCCTGACTGGTCCGCCGACGGCATGTCTCTCGTCTTCGGCCGTGTCCCCGACCTCATGGGCAAGGAGAGCGGCACCCGCGCCATCCAGATCCTCGACCTTCGCACCCACGCCATCACGCCGGTTCCCAACTCAGAGGGTCTCTTCAGCCCACGCTGGTCCCCCGATGGCCGCTATATCGCCGCCATCTCGCTCGATCAGCGCAGGATGATGCTCTTCGACGTAGCGAATCGCACCTGGCGTCTGCTCGCTGAGACCAGCGTCGCCGACCCTGTCTGGAGCGCTGACAGCAAGGCCATCTATATTCATGCCTTCATGTCGATCACCCAGCCTATCTATCGAGTGGACATCCCGAGCGGCCAGCTCCAGCAGGTAGCAGACCTGGCCAGCTTCCGCTCCGGCGAGGCCGCCGACTACTTCTTCTGCGGCATCACACCGGAAAACATCCCCCTCGTGCGCGCCCGCTCCTCGACCGGCAACCTTTACTCCCTCGATCTCGACGGAAAATAGGGCTCGTACCGATCACCCAACGCAATCTTCCCCTCAGGCCGCATTTTTGACCACCAAAAGCCCACAAACTAACCACGTTCGCCACGCATTTCACCACGTTCTGGACCCCAAAAATCCCCCATTCTCCCTGGAAATTACTATCCTTACCACGGCAAAAAACCGATTCTCATTGACCCCCCGAAGGGAATGCGATACACTTTTTAAGTTTGGCGCTGTAGCCCATTGACGACACTTCAAGGGTTGCAGGGACGACAGGCTAGAGCCCGGCGGTCAGCGAAAGACGCGATGGTTTAGCCGGTTGGCTTGATGCAGTGCTCCTGTATGCGCCCCATGCAGCACAATCTATTGAAGGAAGCGGTCAGCGCTTATCAGCGCCACGCTTGAGGTTTTAGCTATGTACGCAGTCATCCGCACCGGCGGCAAGCAGTATCTGGTCTCGCCAGGCGAGCAGTTGAAGATTGAGACCACTGCCCATGAGAATGGCGCAGTCGAGTTCTCCGACGTCCTCGCCGTCAGCGGCGAAGAGGGCAAGTTCGAGTCTGACCTGACCGGAGCCAAGGTCCTCGCCTCCGTCGTCGGTGAAGGCCGCCGCGAGAAGATCCTGGTCTTCAAGCTGAAGCGCAAGAAGCAGTACAAGAAGATGCAGGGCCACCGCCAGAACTACGTTGAGGTAAAGATCAACGAGATTCTGGTCAACGGCAAGAGCTTCAAGGCTTAAGATTTTTATTTGAGAGCGCAACAGCCTGAGGGCGGCGCGGAAGAGGCAATGCAATGGCACATAAAAAAGGTTTAGGTTCTTCTAAAAACGGCCGCGACTCAAATGCACAACGGCTCGGAGTCAAAGTGTTCGGTGGTCAGTCCATCCTCGGCGGCGGCATCATCGTTCGTCAGCGTGGCACACCTCTAAAGCCCGGCGCGAACGTCGGCCGCGGTAAGGACGATACCCTGTTCGCCAAGATCGACGGCGTCGTCCGCTTCCAGGATCGTGGGCAGCATGGCCGTTTCGTGGCTGTCGATCCTGTCGTCAACGCATAAGTGGTCCCTGTAACAGCGGAAAGCCCTGCTTCGGCAGGGCTTTTCTGTCTTCCAATTATCCCAATGTTCTACTTGGTTGCGACCACAACTGGCTTGCCCTTCTCGTTCAGGCCGATTCGCGCCATAGGGGTGTTGTGGTCGTGGGTAAAGAGCACGAGCCAGTCTTCAGGGATCGCTCTCTGATAGAACCGCTTCCGCTGAACAATCGATTCGAGCGGATCGAGGTCGTATCCCATCACCCAGGTGGGGTCGAGATGGGCGCTCGTGGGGATGAGATCCGAGATGTAACAGGCGTGCTGGGACTTTGACTCGATGTGGACGCCGAGGAGATGCGCAGTGTGGCCTGGGAAAAGCTCGACGCTGACACCCGGACAGATCTGCGGATCAGACTTGATGCGGTCATCATCGAGCAGCGTCATCTGCCCCGACTGGATCAGTGGATCATAGTTGGGTGAGAGATAGCTGACGCGGTCGCGGTCCAGTTGTAGATGACCATGCTCCACCTCGCCCCGATGGGCGAAGTAATGCGCATTCGGGAAGGTCGGGGTCACTGAACCGTCGGGTTGGAGCGTTGTATTCCAGCCGCAGTGGTCGAAGTGGAGGTGAGTGTTGATGACGATATCGACATCCTCGACTCGAACTCCGGCAGCAGCGAGCGACGTTGGGAGAAGCTCTTGATTGTCGTGAATCTCGCGCAGCTTCTCAGATTGTTTATTGCCAATTCCGGTCTCAATCAACACCGTCTGCTTCCCGGTGCGCACCACGACCGTATTAAGTCCCAGCAGGATGCGGTTCTGGTCGTCCGCCGGAGCGCGCTTCTGCCAGAGCGTCTTCGGCACGACGCCAAACATGGCACCGCCGTCGAGCAAGTAGGTGCCATCGGTACAGACCGTCAGCTCGAAGTCGCCAACCTGCGTGCGCGCACGGACGAGGTCCGCGGAAGGCTTCACCGGATCAGCTTCAACTTCGGCAGTACGCTCAACAACACGCATGGTTATCCTCTCTCACATCGTAATGTGAGGGAGGATAACCATGCCACAGCGGGAGCTAAGCCCGTGGCGCCTGGGCCGCCGCAGTGATCATCTCCGCGCTGACCGGCACGAGCTCAGAACTGGCCATAAGCTCTGCCGTGGCCGCCGAGGTGGCGGAACCCGGAGCCGCAGCCCGTTGCTTGATCTGGAAGCATTGGCGACAGAGGACGGGTCGTCCCTGAGTTGGCTTGAAGGGAACAGTCGTCTGAATGCCGCAATCCGAGCATTCCGTACGGGTCTCGGTGCGCGAGAGGCCAGCCGCAGCTGGACCGGAGCCTGGGCTCAGACCGACACCCGCGCGTTTGGATTTGCAGGGCTTACAGCGTTTCGGGTCGTTCTTGAATTGTTTGTCGAAGAAAAAAAGTTGTTCGCCGGCGGTGAAGATGAACTCACCGCCACAGTCTGTGCAGGTTAAAAGTCGATCCACAAATTCCATAACCGCTTCTCCCGTGGTGCTGCGGAAAAGGATGGCTACTCGTGACCCAAAGTCATGCAGGTCCGGCGGGTAGTCAGCCTTGGTGGGTGGTCTCTACTTCTCAGTTTTCAGGGGGCCCGGGGCCGCGATGTCGCGGAGAGTTACAGGTTTTACCGGTTGACAGGTCCGATCGTCAAGTCTGTCACTGCGGCTGCCAGCGGATGGCGGGAGTCCATCTTCGGCGGGTCAGGAGGCCGTCTCACAGTATAGTGTGGGAGACGGCCATCCATGGTTGTAGGAACGAACTTAATCCTGTTCCTTGCGGACCTTCTTGCGATTGCGTTTACGGGCCAGCGCTTCTTTCACGCGCTTCTTCTCACCCGGTTTCAGGTAGAAAGAGTGACGCTTGACTTCCTTGATGATGTCTTCGGTCTGCACCTTGCGCTTGAAGCGCCGCAGGGCATTCTCAAGGGGTTCGCCTTCTTGTACTCGAACCTCTGCCAAGAAAAATACACCTCCAAACCGTCCCAATTGGGATATTCACAGAATACTCTCATTTGCCAAGGTATGTTGCATGAATCATTGAAGAATTGTGCAATCCGGCGGCCAAACGTTACAGATGAATTTACCACTTTCGGGGTACCCTCCTCCCATCTCAGAAGGCAGTTTGGAAGTAAGTTGATGTGGGTCAATGAGTTGCGGGAAGCTATCTCTTCTAAAATACAGATTCTGAACGGTTTGCGTCCAAATATAGATAATAGAAGGGTTAGGTAACCCCAGCCTTTGACCGGGCTCTTCTTTTGATTCTGCCTTCAAGTGTATCGCGTGGAGGGTAACTCATCGGCAATGGCTATGGGGTTTGTTTTCTTTGGTTTGAAGGGGATGGAGGGTTGACGGGTTTTGAAAAAGGACCTCTTTTGACTGACTGAAGCATTTGGGTCGCTGCGCTCCCCTTGAAAAATACAGGGATTCTTCGCTGGGCTCAGAATGACGGACTTTTTGGGAGAAGCTGGAAAGTTAAGGAAGGACAAATACAGCGACAGGAGCAACGTCGCGACCTTCCGGACCCTTCCCCCTCAACCAGCTCAAAGGGCAGGATGACAGCGTAAAACATGCAATGACAGAGACAAAGCAGATCCTCCGGATGACAACAAGCAAACAACGGTAGAATCGGCATCATGCTAAGGAGTTATCAAGGGATTACGCCTGTCGTGCCAGTAAGTTGCTATGTCGACCCCTCGGCCCAGATTATCGGCGACGTCGTGCTGGGGGAGCAGGCGAGCGTGTGGATGAACGCAGTTATTCGCGGAGACGTGAACTCCATTCGGATTGGCGCGAAGAGCAATGTGCAGGACTGCGCGGTGCTGCATGGGATGCGGCATCTGTACCCTGTGATCGTGGGAGAGATGGTGACGATTGGCCATAATGCGACGGTGCATGGATGCGTGCTGGAGGATGCCGTTCTGGTGGGTATCGGCGCGACGATTCTGAATAATGCGCGGATCGGCGAGGGCTCGATCATCGCTGCGGGCGCGGTAATTCCGGAGCAGATGGTAATTCCACCGAACTCGCTGGTGGTCGGGGTGCCGGGCAAGGTAAAGAAGACGCTGGGGGATGAGGATCGGAAGATGATCCTGAAGTATGCGCAGAACTATCTCGATTACACGGCCATCTATCTGGGAGAGGATAAGTAGGGATTCTGAAATCGCCTCGCGCGCGGAGTTGAGCCCACATTCTATGCCTATTCGTGAGTAGTTCCGGATCGCCCGTTACTCGGGAGCGACCGTAACTTCCTATAAGCCGACTTACGAGGACTTACCGCGTAACAGCTATGGCGTTGAAGGCGACTCCTTCAAATTTGGCCGCTGCTGCACCACCTTCTTACGGGCTTGCTCTAGCATTCCCTGGAAGATCAATAACTTGACCTCGTAGAAGGCCGTCCTGCCCTTAAGTAGTACTACCTGCGGATCCACGTGTTGGCACGTGAGCTCTGGATTGCTCCACACATTCCCAGTGGTCCGCGTGAAGCTTGCAGCCACCCACTTGTGGTCCGGCGAGAGAGTTGCGATCAGCGGCATATCGACTACACGGGATTTGTAGTAGTAGGTAATGCCATCGTCCCGATGCTGCACCTTCTGCTCTGGAATCGGTGCCGTGAACTGCGCAAGATATCGGGCAGGAAGCCACTGGTTGAGTGGCATTGTAAGCCGAGCCGGGGTCTCAGATGCGAGCAGTTCAAATCCGTCAGCGTGGTGGACATAGGTACGTTCAAGTCGTGGATCATAAAAGAACGTCTTGAAGCGGGGGTCCGTGATAGCCCAAGCCATGTCGTAATCGATTCCTGATCGATTCTCAAACTCGTAGTGAAACAAGATGCCGTCGGAAACCAAGGTAGCTCGGGCTGTGAATCTGATGCCGGACAACTCTTTGGTGTATTCAAGCGAGTTGCCTACCTGCCTCCATGGTGGAGGATTGCCTTGAAGGCCGGGTTGATAGATGTAGAGGTGGTTAGCGTTAGCCTGTCCGTGTTCCCGGACAGTCACGTGCTCGGGCAAGAGAACGTTGAAGCTTCTTTCGGCCTCTGGCCCGCCTGGAACGACGATGCGTATAGCCGGGTCGCTATTAGCCTTGTCTATGGACATCCGGAGTCCCTCGCGGTTGCTGACCTGAAAGTCTTGTGCGAGTGCCCCAATTCCGAATAGAGGGCCTATTGCAGTCAATGCTGCCAGCGGCCATACATGCACGGCTTTCCGCGCTTCACGGGTCTGTGGCATATAAGTAGACCTTTGAGGAACGGCGCCATTTTAAGCCTTTCTGGGGAGACAGGTCAGTCTTCCGGGAATTCTACTTAATCCAGCCTCGGTGAGTGCATCGGCGATTTTGCGACAATCGAAGTCAGTGACTGGACGCGTCACCTTCGGCTAGCTGAGTTGCTCGACATCCGACTCGTCTACGCCGAGGAATGGCCTCCCCTGAGCCAATACGAGAGAATGTCAACATGCAACACTGGCCCGATCAACGCCTGCTCGAACTGCTGAAACTGGAGATTCCGATCATCCAAGCGCCAATGGCGGGATCGGATTCTGTTGCATTAGTGCGGAGTGTTTCGTCAACCGGCGCTCTTGGTTCACTGGCCTGTGCGCTGCTCAGTCTGGATGGCTTGCGCGAGGCAGTTCGTGCAATCCGCCACGAAATGACCCGTCCGTTCAATCTGAACTTTTTCTGCCATACGATGGAAGTTCCCGACACCGCCGCGACAGAGCGGTGGAAGATTTTCTTGAGGTCGCATTACGAGCGCTTGGGACTCGACATTGAGGCCGTTGCAGGAGGCCGTCTTCGACTCCCGTTCAATGATGAGATGTGCGCAGTTGTGGAGGAAGTCAGGCCTGAGGTCGTCAGCTTTCACTTTGGGCTGCCCGCCCCTGATCTCGTCGAGCGGCTCAAGACGCGCGGCATCAAGATCCTGTCGTCGGCAACAAGTGTACAAGAAGCAAGATGGCTTGAATCGCGGGGATGCGATGCAATTATCGCTCAGGGTATCGAGGCAGGCGGACACCGCGCTATGTTTCTTGAAACCGATGTCTCAACCCAAGTTGGTTTGTTCGCATTGCTGCCTCAAGTCGTGGACGCGGTTTCGGTCCCGGTCATCGCGGCTGGGGCCATTGCCGATGCGAGAGGCGTTGTTGCCGCTCTCGCACTTGGCGCTTCCGGTGTTCAGCTGGGCACAGCCTATCTCTTCTGCCCGGAGGCCAACGTATCGACTCTGTATCGCCGTGCGCTTGAGCAGGCATCAGACAACGGAACGGCTTTGACCAATCTATTTAGCGGGCGGCCCGCCAGAGGCATTCTGAACCGGTATCTGATGGAGTCAGGACCTATGTCCGATGCAGCTCTGCCTTTCCCCTACGCAGCAACGCTGGTAGCGCCCTTGCGCTCCGCTTCCGAGAAGGCGGGTTCACTGGACTACATTCAACTTTGGGCCGGCCAGGCGGCACGACTTGGAAAGTCTATGCCGGCGGATCAATTCACCCTCAAGCTTGCAGCGGATGTGCTTAGCCGTTTGTCCGCCGGATCGAGCGCGTGATTTACCCGTATCAGGCAAATCGAGAAATCCCGTGGCATTGCTGAATCCCTCCCGGTCTCGCGCGCAACCAGACGTGGAGATCCAGTTGGCGATAACAGGGAATTCACTCATCGAGAACAGCTCCTGCAGCGAATACAGGATAGGTATCGGTAAACGCGGTTCTCGTCACTTGACAGATGACTTACATGGATGTCGGCTACTCGGAAGTAAGCAAGTATGAACGATATCTAGCGGTGAGCATTTCTTCCGAAGAATCATGGTCAAACCGAGCCCATCACGGAGCTAGACCTGCCGATTGACCAAGATTCGCTACACTTGAAGTGATGGCAACTTTGAAGGCAGTACGGGGCACGCGGGATCTTCTGCCGCCCGAGACAGAGCTTTGGAATCGCGTGGAGGCTGTTGCACGGTCAGTCTTTGCACGTTATGGATTTGGTGAGATTCGGACGCCGGTGTTTGAGGCGACGGAGTTGTTTGCCAGGGGTGTGGGGGAGGAGACGGATATCGTCTCCAAGGAGATGTACACCTGGGAGGACCGGGGACGGGCGGACAGTGATCGAGGCCAGAGCCTGACACTGCGGCCGGAGAACACGGCTGGCGTGGTGCGGGCGTACATCGAGCACAAGCTGGCCGATACCGGGATGCTGCAGAAGCTCTTCTATATTGGGCCGCAGTTTCGGCGGGAACGTCCTCAGCGTGGACGCTATAGGCAGTTCTGGCAGATTGGCGCTGAGGTTCTGGGCCCGGCGTGGTCCGGATCGGACAGCGCCCTACGGGATGCCGAGGTGCTGGAGATGCTCGCTACCTTCTTGAATGAGGTTGGCGTGCGCGGATGGCAGCTGGCGTTGAACTCCGTGGGATCTTCGACGGACAGACCGAGGTATATTGCCGCGCTGCGAGAGGCGCTGGTGCCGGTGAAGTCCGGCATGTGCGAGAACTGCCAGCGTCGGGCGGAGACGAATCCTCTGCGGGTGCTGGACTGCAAAGAGGTAAGCGACCAGGCGACGATCGATGCCCTGCCAAAGATCGCGGACTATCTGGATGAAGAGTCACGGGAGCACTTCGCGCAGGTGAAGACGGCGCTCGATGCCTGCGGCGTGGCGTATGTTGTAGAGCCGCGGCTGGTGCGGGGGCTGGACTACTACACGCGTACGACGTTCGAGTTCACGGTGCCGGATGGGAGCGGGCTTGGGACGCAGAATGCCCTTCTGGGCGGCGGACGGTATGACGGGTTGAGCGAGATGCTGGGCGGGCCGAAGGCTCCCGGGATCGGGTTTGCCATTGGCGAGGACAGGCTGATCCTGACATTGCAGGCACAGGCCGGGGAGACAGCGGCGAAGAAGCTGGATGCGTATATCGCGCCTATGGGCGTGGAACAGAATCCAGCGGCGCTGGCGCTGGCGCAGGAGTTGCGCCGGGCTGGGCTATCGATCGAGGTTGGCGATGGGTCGTTTCGGCTGAAGAAGTCCTTCGATGCGGCGGATAAGCTGGCCCGCAAGATGGTCATTGTGGGTGAGAACGAGGTCGCGTCGGGTATCCTGACGGTGAAGGACTTTGGCGCGGGCGAGCAGCACAAGGTGGTGCGTGGTGAACTGGTGGCCACGTTGCGAGCCTAGTGCTTTGTCGCTAGATTAGGCTGCCTGACCTTGCTTGATGGTCTTGCAGCCGACGCCGCCACCGGATACCAGATGCTTCCGTGAGGCGTGGCTGAGTTTGCAAGAAGAGTTTGTGTTCCGCAATACAGATCTGAAAGTGAATGGGACGATGCTTGATTTCTTAGGTAGTTTGCAGCGAACACACAAGTGTGGAGAGCTCCGCGCTGAGCAGGATGGCCAGGATGTTGTGTTGATGGGATGGGTGAACCGGCGGCGTGACCACGGGAACCTGATCTTCCTCGACGTGCGCGACCGCACGGGCATCACGCAGGTGGTGCTGGATAAAGAGGTCTCCGGCGAGGCCCATGCGAAGGCTGAGGCGGCGCGCTCGGAGTACGTCGTCGCCGTGAAGGGCAAGGTGCGGCGGCGTGAGGCTGGGCTGGTGAATCCGAATATGGAGACTGGCGAGATCGAGGTTGTCGCCAAGGAGCTGCTGCTGCTGAACGAGGCGAAGACTCCGCCGTTCTCGCCAGCTGAGGACGGGATTGCGAACGAAGAGGTTCGTCTGAAGTATCGCTACCTCGACCTGCGGCGGACAGAGATGCAGCACAACTTCGAGCTGCGGCATAAGGTCGCGCGGGCGATTCGCAACTACCTCTCGGACGAGGGATTTCTGGAGATTGAGACGCCGTTCATGACGCGGTCGACTCCTGAGGGTGCGCGGGATTACCTGGTGCCGAGCAGAGTTCATGCGGGCAGCTTCTATGCGCTGCCGCAGTCGCCGCAGATCTTCAAACAGATTTTGATGATCTCGGGGTTCGACCGGTACTTCCAGATTGCACGTTGCTTCCGTGACGAGGACCTGCGCGCAGACCGGCAGCCGGAGTTCACGCAGATCGATCTGGAGATGACGTTTCCGCAGCAGGAGACGGTGTTTCGTATCGTCGAAGGATTTCTGACAGCGGCTTTCAAGACTGCCGGTATCTCGCTGACGACTCCGTTTGTGCAGATGACTTACGACGACGCGATCCGGAACTACGGTATCGACAAGCCGGATATGCGGCTGCCGGCGATGGTTTCGTTGACCGATGAGTTGACGCCGGAGCTGCGCGAGACGTTGAAGATTGAGCAGGCGTTGCCGGTGCTCGGCTTTGTGATTCCCAGCGTGGGTGCACTAAGCGGCACTGCTCGCAAGACACTGCTCGGAGAGATTCGTGGTGGTTTTGGCGACTGCGGTTTGGACTTCCTGGATGTGGCACGGTTGAAGACGAGCGAATCGTTCGCACCGCTGGCGGAGTCGATTGAGTCGAAGCTTTCGGCTGGTGATGACGAGCTGTTGATTGTGATTACGCCGAAGCTGGGGACCCCGGCCAAGTGGAATCACGATCCGCAGTGGATTTATAAACGCGTGGGCGCGCTGCGGCTGCAGCTGGCGCAGAAGTTTGCCGACAAGCATGGACGTTTTACGAAGACCGGAACCGAGGCCGACTACAAGTTTGCATGGGTCACGGACTTCCCGATGTACGAGTGGGACGAGGAGGCGAAGGTGTGGAATGCAGCGCACCATCCGTTTACCTCGCCGCACGAAGAGGACATCAAGGCCGGTCGGCTTACGAGCGATAAGGGTGCGGTGCGTGCGCTGGCTTATGACATTGTGCTGAATGGCACGGAGCTTGGGTCTGGGTCGATCCGTATCCATCGGCAGGATGTGCAGGCGGAGATCTTCCGCTCGCTGGGCATGAGCGATGCCGAGGCGAAGGAGCGGTTTGGGTTCTTCCTGGATGCCCTGGAGTACGGTACGCCACCGCACGGCGGAATCGCACTTGGGTTGGATCGGATCGTGATGATTCTGGCTGGCGCGACCAGTCTGCGTGAGGTAATCGCCTTCCCGAAGACGGCCAAGGCGATCGACCTGATGGTGGATGCACCGACACCGGTGAGCGACCAACAGATGCGGGAGCTTCACCTGCGGACAGTTGTTCGTAGCTAGCTTCGAAATAAAATCGACGCGCGAGGAGTAGACGTGGATCTATCTACTTCCCGCGCGTCGAGGTTTGTTCTGAGCCGCTTCAGTGGACGCGTTACTGCACCGTCACGGTCACATCTTTGGTCTGGCGGCCAAATTCGCTGGTCGCATAGAGGGTATAGGTCGTTGTCGTTGTTGGGTGGACCACGGCGGAGGTGCCGCGTACAGCACCAATCTCCGGGGAGACGATGTAGTAGGACGCATTGGTTCCGGTCCAACTCAGCGTGGTGGATGCGCCTGCCTTGATGGTTGGGCTGCTTGCGGTAAAGTTCTCGATCGTCGGTGCTGGCCCGCTCGGTAGATTCGCCGACGTGTAGACCGTGGGCATCTGCATAACCTCAAACGCGGAGGCTGGCACATTCCTCAGCGTATGAAGATCGTCGTTGTTCCAGCGATCGTCCGGCGCGCCGATCAAATACATATTGCTTCCGTTATCCGCCATGATCATTCCGTATGACTTGAGCGCAGCGAGAATAACCTTTGCCTGGGGAGGAAATGACGAGATGTCATAGTCTGCCTTGAGGCGCATACGCATACCCATTGGTGCGGCGCTGGGATTGGTGGAATTTGACGCCCAGTGAGTAGCGGGTGGTACGAAGGCAGCGCGACTACGTTGCAATGTGAAGCGCAAAGCATGATTGATCTGCCCGCTTGCTACTTCGTCGTAGCGAACCAATCCTGGGAAGATCGGCAGCCCCGCGGCGTCAGCAGAGGTCCAGGTAGCGGGTCTGGCGTTATTGTTCAACAGATCCCATACGGATCCAGCGACGGCCTGCCATGTCCCGTCACCTTGGAGATAGGAACCGCCTATCTCGTACAGCCAGCAGTTGTCGCGATCGAGTACAAGGACGTGACGGTCGCCGTCACCGGGATTTGGATAGCCCTCAATCAGGGAATCCGGCTGAATCGGCATCGGACCGGGATCGCTTTGATCTCCGTAAGCTGTGTAGTTAATTCCGACAAAGGGCGACCCGCTGACCACGCTATAAGGAATGCCGATCGTTCCTCCACCATATTGTCCAGCGCCGAAGTTAGGAAAGAGTCCGGCGGAGCCGATGTATCCGATCAAGGACGACGAGTTTCCATCCACGGGGGCATTCGCAATGTTCTGCCGCCACGGATCGTTCGCAGAAAAAGGGATGAAGCCATTGAGGCTCGCGTTTTGTCCGATTCCCATGGCACTGCACGACGGAGCGGGAGTGGAAGTTGAGGTTTGGGTTGACGCTGGAGTGGAAGTTGGGGTTGCGGATGGAGTTGATGTTGGGGGTGACGTTGACGATGGTGCCGGTGTGGAGTGCCTCCAACTGGCGAAGCGATAGTTCGCCGATGTTGAGGTGTTGGTTTGGGCTACAGCGCACGAAGCTGCAAAGACCAGGAGGGAGACTTGCGATACAACTTTATTCATAGGGGGCCTTATGACTCAAGCTGAGTCAGGTGCAGAATAACACCCTATAAATGCTTAATTTTCAATAACTTACATGGAATGTTTTTCCCAAATGAGGGCAGATTTTTCCGGTTATCTTCCGTTTTTGACGCAGTCGTAAAACCGCTAATTTGAGAGGGTCCGTAAGTCCTTTAGTTCATCCACCGCTTGTCATTGGGATCGCGGCGAGCCTCATCGGGATCGACGTAGCGGCCGTCCTTGTCGAAGTGAACTTCGCGATTTTGTTTGCGCATGTAGACCTCGAACTTGCGGGCAGCGCGGCGGCGCTTCCAACGATAATAGCCATTGCGGATGCCGAAGTAGCGCTCGCTGAAGCCGAAGGCGAGTCCGCGTCGGGGAGCGGACCGGACATAGAGATAACCGACGAGCGCGCCGCAGAGCTGCGTCAGGGCACCGAAGCGGTCGTCTCCTTTGAGGAGGACGGCGACGCTGATGAGGATGTAGATCGCGACGAAGTACTTCGCCTTCATGCGGATGACGAAGTAGAGACGGATCTCCTGATCTCCAGCGACAACGGCGAAGGCAACCAGCAGAGCGAAGATAGGCGCCCAGGCTCCGAGGGTGACGAGGTCCGGACGCAGGCCGAAGATGTGCGTGAAGGTGAGGGCGGAGGCCAGGAGACCGCCACCGACTGTCGAGAGGAGATACAGCTCCAGCAGCCAGCGAGAGCCGAAGATATCCTCGAGGTACGAGCCCGTGAACCAGAGGGTCAGCATGGCGAAGAGCGTGCCAAGGATGCCCATCGGCAGGAAGGCATAAGTGAGAAGCTGCCAGATCTCTCCGCGCAAAACAGCAGCAGGAACGAGCGCGAGGTGCCCGAGCAGAAGGGCGACGGGTGTAGGGGCGACCCAACCGAAGATCGCGAAGCCGAAGAAGACGACGACGTTGATCAGGATAAGACGGCGCGTCGAACCCGCGAAGGGCGGAAGCGCTAACGAGATGGGGCTTGAACGAGGCATTGCGTACCAATCTCTATTTCATCACGAATGTTGGGCTCTGGCATTTCGAGAGGTACAGGTCTAGGACTTCGGCGCTGGTGGGGTGCTGAAGTTTCGCGTGGGGCGTGTGGGCGTGGGCAATACGGCGACACTGCGGTGACCGGCAGAATCGACGGAGCGCACGCCAAAGACGACATTATCCTTCGAGATGGGCAACTTGATGGTGGTGGCGGAGCCGGTACCCTGAGCCATTGTCCAGGTAGGGTCCTCGGTGTTGCGCCAGACTATCTCGTAGGTCGCTCCTGCCGGCATGCCCAGGGGAGCAGCCCAGGTGAGTTCCGTATTGTTGTCGAGGGCCTGGGTGAGGATGTGAACGTTTTGGGGCATCCCCGGCGCGGAGGCGAGCGTAGCCAGCGTGGCTGCGTTGAGCCGGGTAACGTTGCCTACATAGTTGAAGTCGACGTACTTGAGCAGATCGCCGTACTGGACCCCGTTTTCTACACGGATGTTCTGGTGCTGATGATCGAAGTTTTCGCGCCACTCTGTAAGTCGAACCGCAGAAAAGCCTTCGGCGTTGAAGCTGGAGTGGTCTCCGCCACGGAGAAAGCGGTCGCGCCGGAAGATGAGAACGGGGTGAAAGGCAGGTACAGCCTGAATCAGATTGCTATGGGGACGACTGGGTGGTGTTCCCGCGGAGGCGCGGTGGGTGGAGGGAACAAAGTACGAGCGGCTAATCTCCGCGATGGCACGGGCGAGCTCGCGAGAGGGAGAGTCGCTCTCGGCGCCGAGGCTTTGGATAGCGCGAATCTGATCGGGCGTCGCTGCGGCGGGTATGCCCTCGGAGAAGACGCGTACGGAGGCCTTGTCGGCACCGGTATCACCGGGGGTGGTATCTCCACCGACGATGTCATTGTTGAGAACAGCCTCCAACTGCCAGCCCTCGGCCTTTGCGAGGCGAGCGAGATGGCGGCTGCCGTTGAGGCCCTGCTCCTCTCCGGCTACCGCGACGAAGACGATGCTGCTGGGGAACTTGAGCTTGCTGAGGACGCGGGCTGATTCGATGGAGACGGCTACTCCGCTGGCGTCATCGTTCGCGCCGGGGGCGAGGTCGTGGGTGTTGAAGTTGTCGGAGTTGCGGGAGTCGTAGTGGCCTGTAACGAGGGTCTTGCGGGGGGCCTGGGCAGGGTCGGTTCCGTGGAGGATGGCGTAGACGTTGGTGAGCTTCGTCGGCTTGAGGATACGCGAGGCGGGACCGGGCTGCGGAGGCTCGATGAAGTCGTCGCGCTTGACCTCGAGGCAGCCGCCGCAGTCGCCGGAGATATGCTTGAACTCCGATTCGATCCAGTCGGCGGCAGCGCTAACGCCGGTGCCGGGAGGCAGGTCCGTCTCCATGCTGGAGAGGGTGCTTCGGTTGTTGAAGCTGACGAGCTTTTCAATCGTGGCACGAATGTGCTCTGCGGAGACCTGTTGCAGCGCGGCGGCGATGGACGGGTCGGCTGGTGCGGGGGCTATGGGCATGCCTATCTGCTGAGCTTGGAGGACGCCGCAGGCAAGAAGCGAAGCAACGAAAGCGATATGAGTGGGAACACGGAAATCTATCGTCACGATAATCGTCCTTTTGTGGAAACCAAAGCACTGCAACAATCGTAAGCTTGACGTACCGGCAGATGGTCGCTAAAAAATAGCGGAGAGATTTGCGCGTGCCGTTCCTATCATCCTATAGGCCGGCTAGTGAAACCAAAGCCTGGAGGCTCGATCATGGCTGTTGTATGTCCCGAATGCGATAACCCGATTGATGTGGATGTTGATGAGGTAGAGGAGGGTGAGACCGTGCAATGTGATGAGTGCGGCCTCGACCTTGAGATTGTCTCTGTTGAACCGTTGGAGCTGGTGCCTATTGAGGAGGCCGGCTATGACGATGAAGACACTCGCCGTCTTGTCGAAGAGGAAGATGAGTAGTGGGCTCGTAAGTAGCCGTATACTGAAGCGTATGAAGTGTTTTTCCTATTTGTTCCGTTCGATTGCTGGCAAGATGGTTCTCGTCTCCTGCTCGTTCGCGGCGTTCACCCTGGCTACACCGAGGGTCAATGTGCTCGCACAGCAGCGAGGTCCTGTGCAGCGGGTGGTACAGGGTAAGGTTATGGACAAGTCCGATGCTCCGCTGCAGGGCGCGGTCGTATACCTGAAGGATGGTCATAGTCTTGCTGTGAAAAGCTTTATCTCTGGTGATCAGGGTGGATATCGATTTGGGCAGTTGGCTCAAAATACGGACTACGAGATCTGGGCTGAGAACAATGGAAAGAAGAGCGCTGTAAAGACCATCAGCTCGTTCGACAGCAAAAATCAATTCGTCATCAATCTGAAGATCGAAAAATAAGCGCTTTTTCCCTAACGATCTTTCGGCGTGAGTTTTGATGCTTTTGGCCAAAAATCGGGGGGTTGGGGAGAGTTGGAACCGTTTTTGTGGTGCAACTTGTGGTGAAAAGTGTGGCAAGACTGAGTAGGTTGCGGTGTTTGGGTGGCTCTTAGCGGGGTCTGAAATTGCGCACTTTTTTGAATATTTCAATGATTATCCCCTTGACGCATGTTGAGGGAGAATGCATTATGGTTTTGTCCTAGAAAGATAAAACCGTGAATGCACTTATGAAGTGGATTGCGAAGGTTGATTGCAGCAATCCTGATTGCCTATTGCTCGGCCCGATATTTCTCCCCTATCCCATCCGCTTAGAAACATCTTTAGATCAGCCGAACTGGCCCAAGGATGATTGGTCAACATTTGCAATGTGTCCCTCGTGCGGTCACGCATATACCTACACGAAGGTTGATGTGCGATGGGGTAAATCTCCTGATTTCGGTCTATGGCAAGGAAATATTCCAGTTCGCTTTTGGCTGCAATGCGACCACGCAGACTGTGAATCTCACATCGAAGGGTATGCAGTTTGCCAAGCACCCGCATTACAGGCCGATATCCAGCGAAAAATAAAGTACGGAGCCGGGAAGCTAACTTGCCTGAACGGGCATTCTCTACTGCAACCCATTGCCATAGTCGACTTTGAAGGGATATCACGATGAATCTCTTCTCTCTAGCTAAAAAGTTTCAGACCGAAGAAGCCGCGCTATTGCACCTGATAAGGACGCGGTGGCCGCGCGGTGTTCGGTGTGTGGCTTGCGACCATGACAAATGCTGGTTGATCGAAGCCAAGGGTACAACTGGAAAGCCGCGCAAACTGTTTCAATGTGCGGATTGTGGATATCAGTTCAGTGCAACGGCCAATACGCTGTTCCATGACTCGCATCTGCCTCTGACTAAATGGTTTGCGGCAATATCGCTTATGGTCGAAGCCAAGAAAGGCATATCAGCGAACCAAGTGAAACGACATATCGGCCTGTCGTACAAAACCGCTTGGTATGTGTGTCACCGTATCCGTGAGGCTATGCAGGAACCACAATCATTGAGGCTGGGTGGCGAGTCTGTCACGGTGGAGATTGACGAAACCATGGTCGGAGGCCGCAAACGCGGAGTCGGCGTTAAGGCTGGGCGTGACCACAAAACCATTGTGTTGGGTATAGCCGAACGTGGTGGGCGCATCCATCTAAAAACGGTTAAGAGTCGCACGTCGAAGGATATGAAACCAGTAATCGACGCCAAACTCAGACCCACAACCAAGGAAGTTATTACAGACTCTCTACGGACATATCAAGACATCATCCCCGAAGACAAGCACACCCGCGCCAATCACAAAGAAGAGTTGAAAGATAAGAACTGGACATCGACCCAAACAGTCGAAAATGCGTTCTCACTCTTCAAACGCGGTATTGTCGGCAACTATCACCAACTCAGCCGCGAACATCTGGATAGGTATCTAGGCGAGTTTTGCTGGCGTTATAACCGTCGCAAGATGCAACCTTGGTTGTTTGATATGGCTTTGACCAACCTATTGAATAAGAAGCCGTTGCCTTATAAGGATTTGACGTTCTAGACTACTGGCGAACCGGAAACGGTGAAAAGGAGGGCCGCTTCATGCTCAAATTTTTGCTCGCTCCTGTCGCCAGTAGTGCAGTACAGCACGGGGCGAACCGTCCCTGACAACGTAGGGTTATGCTGTCTTGCCTCCACCTGCTAGCGGTGGAGCATCCTGATGTGAATCGGCTATTACCGACCGCATCCGAAATCAAATTGCCGTAAGGTAATCGAGACCTACTGCGCTGAATCGTTGCCGTGGGGTATTCCCGCGATAAGGGACTGGGCCGCATTGGTTCCAGTCTCCAACCCTCATTTGTCCATTTTCTGGACTATCTTTGCTGCCTTCTCTGCCTTGAGTTTGGCGCTCAGTTCTTTGGCTGTCATCGGCTTCATGGTCAGCATTCGACGCAACACAGCGTCAAATTTGTTCGCATCTGCGGTTGAATCTTTAGGCATTAGGTCTTAAGACCCTCTAAAGCGTATTTCAACATTTCTTGTGATGCCTGCTCAACTGTGATAACGGTTTCATTGGAAATCAGGTTCACTTTGTCCGCCGACTGATTTAAACGAATCTGAAAAGAACTTTGCAACGATGCCGACTGTCCAGTCAGGGGATTTGGATAATGAACTGTAAAACCGATCATTGGATATTCGGCGTTATATTTCACTTGTAAGGTGTAAGGCGGATCATACGGACGCAAAACTTGAAATGCTCCATCTCCAATATTTTCCAATGGCTTAAGTTGTTTTTGAGCATTGGTAAAGTGTTTATTGAAGAGACTGATATCGTCTTGTACTGCTTGGTTCAAGGCATCAAAACTCTGTCTTGCTAGACGGACAAGTGTTTCGCGTTTAAACCTTGCAGCCTCTTCTAGTTTTTCAATGTTCAGATTGTCTTTCCGTTTATTTTCAATACTTTCCGAGATCCAATCCGGCATGAGTTTTCCCCTCGGGAAAGCATACCATCGCGGTTTGTCGAAATTTCGGAATACGAAGCTGAACTGAAATCGCATAGTCCATTTTCTGAACATAGAACAACCATAGCTTTCTATGTCAATAACTTTTTCGCAATTATCCAGTCATCCTCGCACAACGTGAGTGAAAGGGATAATCATTAATATTTCTGTGGATTTCTCAAATCAGGAACGGGGACTGCCAAGGCAGTCCCCGTTTCGTTGGTCGGGTGGTTTAGAAGGTGTAGGCGATCTTCAACTGGATCTGACGAGCCGATTGAAAGAGCGCGGGCTGGTTGTACCGGCTGGAGACAGTCTTCACCTGGCTGGGGCTATTGCTAACTGCGGCGTAATCCCATCCACTGGTCAACGACTTGTAGTCGTAGCCCGTTGGGTTAGTCGGATCGGACGGGAACGTTCCTGCAGTGATCGGCAGATTGTAAAACGCCGTTGGAGCGTGCTGGTTGAACAGGTTGTTGAAGTTGAATTCAACGCCAAGTTTACGGTTCTCGTGGTCCTTGCTGAGGGGAATATAGTGAGTGAGATTTGCGTTCGTTTGAATGTAGGCCGGAGTGCGACGACCGTGAGAGATGCTGTCAACCACAACGTTGCCTGCCGAATCACGATGCAGATTGACCCAGTTGCCCTGGTCTTCCACGAACTGGCAGCTTGATGTCGTGCCGAGCGTAGGCCAGCAGGTGGATAGGGGGGATCCCTGGAAGAGAGACTGGGAGAGGCCGAGACTGCTGTTTCCACCGAACCACTTCTGCCGATAGGAACCAAACGCCTGGAAGGTATTTGGACGGTCCGTGGGGAGAGGACCTCCGAAGGGCTTTCCCTTTGAGGTAAACGCCATCTGGGGCTGATCGAAGGAGCGATTATTGTTTGGGCTTTGGCGGCCGCCATTACCGTCTGAGATATTGGTGCTCGTGAGACCAGGATAGTTACCGGTGAGTTTGCTGTAGGTGTAGAAGGCAGAGATGAACCACTTGCTCGCGATGGTCTTGGTCACCTTAAGTTCGAGGCCGTCATAGTTACGGCTGGCTTTCGGCTGGAGCGGGCAGGAGGGGCAGAGGGGAGCGGTGAGATCACTGCCGTAGAGCGTGCGATGCAACAGGTCACCATATCCGGGGCCCGGGTTTCCGATATAGAAGCCCAGATTGTCACTGGCTCCGATATCTTCGATGGTGTTGTCGAGCCGCTTGCGGGCGTAGCGCGCTGTAAGAGACATAGTTGGCGTTACGGCCCATTCTGCACCAGCTACTACCTCGTGTTGGGACATCGGTTTGATGTTGGGATCAACTCCAGGATCCTGCGTGTTGATAACGTTTTTGCGGAAGTCCACATTTTCGATGAAGGTACCAACACCAACACCAGGAGCGGGGCCTGAGGACGGGCAGCCGTGATTGTTGGGAGCTGTGGGAGTTATCGTGTTGTAGTTGTAGTCGTCCCAGGCGTAGGTGCAATCGTGCCAGTATTGTCCGCCGAAGGAGCCGGAGGGCAGGGAGTACTTGATGATGTCGTAGAACTTACCATAGCTGGCATAGATTTTGACTTTACCGTTATGGAGGAGGTCATAGGCTCCGCCGATGCGGGGCGCAACCTTCTGGCCGAAGCTAAAGCCAATGCTGGAGGCCCCTGCAGAGTAAGGGGGGAGGAATTCGTTATCGAAACGAACTCCAACGTTGAGGGTAAGGCCGGTGTGGCCGACCTGCCATCCGTCCTGAAGGTAAAAGGCCGAGTTGTTGCCCAAGGCAGTTCCTGCATTATCCACACCGTCGTGAACAGTGAAGTAGCCATAGTTTCCGCGGCAGTGACCCGCTGCAGAGGGGCCATACTTGGCAACGTTGGCGGCGATTACGGCGCCGCAGGCGGTGGCCGAGGTTCCTACGGTGTAGTCGCTGCCGTAGTAAAGGTCTACCTGGGAGCTCTTGTAACCGCTGAGGACATCGTTTTTCGTATGGGTTAGAGCGTAGCCAACCTGGAAGTTGTGAGTTCCATACAATCCTGATTTGAGATACGAGAAGTCGATATTGAACTGCTTACGCGCGAGCACATTATAGATATTCTGCTGATTGTTTGAGATGTTCGCCGTTAGCTGGGGAGCAAAGAACGAAGAGGGTACGCCGGCAGCGGAGAAGGTAACGCCGGGCTGGAGGGTCAAGGAACCGGGCTTACCCGGGGCATCCGCAACTGCCGAGGTCTGGTAGACATAGCGGGTCCCGATTGGTTTGCCGCGATCTCCGGAGTTGGAGTAGGTATAGCCGTAACGCGCCGAGACGAGCATGCGTGAATTGATAGTGTAGTCTGCGCCGAAGACATAGACCGAGGCGGGATTGACCGTGCCGGTGTCCTGGCGGAAGGTCGTTGGATCTGTCGTCGCGCTGGCGTTTCTCTGACCGAGCTTGCTGTCCGGATTCGGCAGTGCGCTGCCGGTTAGACGGGCGTAGGAGTTCTCCCAGGCGGCAAAGAGATTAAGTTTGCTGAAGGGAGAGTAGTTTAGTTTGACGAACCCGTAGTGTGTGTCCTGACTCGTATTGAAGTCGCGTGGACCAGGATTGACTCCGGTGAAGTTGACGCTGCGGCGGGCGCGGTAGAGCTGAGGCACATAGCTGGCGAAGAGGCGGAGCTTATCCGCCACGAGCGGCCCCCCAATCGTGAAGCCTGGCTCGATGATTTTATAGTGGTCCTGTTTGGCGATGTAGTACTGGGACGGACCATCGGTACGGGCTCCGGAGTTGGCGGGCACGGTGGGATCGAGACGCAGACCGCAATTTGCTGTGTAGTTGAATGCGCACTGATCGTTGGCGTTCAAAGCGCTGGAGCGGTAGTAGGTGAAGAAGCTGCCGTGCCAGTTGTTGTTGCCGGTCTGGCTGATTACGTTGACGACACCGCCCATGGCGCCGCCGTACTGGGCTTCAAAGCTTGAGCTCTTTACCGCGACTTCCTGAACGAACTCGTTTGGAACATTGAAACCGGCGCTTCCACCGGTGCCGGTACCGGAGCCACCGCCGGTGATACCCGTGATGTTAACGCCATCGAGAAGATAGATGTTCTCTGCATCGCTGGCTCCGTCGATCTGGTAGCCATTTGTCCGGGAACCGCTAAGGATTGGAGAGATGGCAGTACCTGCAGCGTTGGGAGCGATGCTTTGAAGGGGTTCCTGACGAGCGCCGGGAGCAAACGCAATGACCGACTGGAACGAACGACCCTTGGGTATCAGTTGCAGTATCTCGTTCGTGACAGTGGTCTCGACCTTGCTCTGAGTGACGTCTATCTGCGCGGCCGCGGAATTAACCTCGACTACAGTTTCATTCGAGCCTGGATAGGCTTTGATATTGATGGTCGGGAGGTCTCCAGCGTGGATATCCAGCCCGGTAAGGTTTGCCGACATGCCTTGACCGCTGACAGTAAGACGGTATGCTCCCGGCGGAAGAGCATTGATACGGTAAAAACCATGCGAATCTGCCGTTGACCTGACAGGCTTCATGAGCGCGGGGCTAGACGCCTCGACGACGGCTCCGGCGACGACCGCGCCGCTGAGGTCAGTGACAGTGCCTTGAATGGCACCGGTGGTTTCTTGTGCGATGGCGATGGGGGGGAGCGCCGCGAAAGTTAGCAGTAGCAGGCAGAGTGTTGCCAAGCTGCGCAACAGCTTTGGAATGAATTTCATCTTGTTTAGCCTCTCGGAAAAAATTAGGTCTCCGCACGAAAGCTCGCTTGGAGGATTGTTAGCTCGGCCATGTCTGCGATCCGTGCTTTGCGGTCGAAGTATCAGGTCGAGCAGTTTCCTGGTGCACGTAGACACACGAAGGTGCTCTCAGGCACACGACTGCTGTGCCTACAAAAGGGCGCAAGGAGCTTGCAGCACCTTGCGTCAGGTTTAGGTAATGGAGGGAACCTACAGGGCGACAAGTGAAACGTCAACAAATATTTGTGATCAAGCGCAACTTTTTTGTGACGACTTGCGTATAAGGCGTGACGAGTGGCGATGGGGTATGAGATGGAGCTTAATCGTCTATCCGGTCGCCGTGGCTGGGGGGCTGGCTAGTAACGAGGATCCTGACGGAGGCTTTGCTGCGATTGATGGCTTGATGGGATTGGCCGGGAGCGATCTCGATGCCCTGGCCAGCCTGGAGGGTGAAGTCGTGGTGTTCGATCTCGAGGGTGAGCTCGCCTGAGAGGACGAAGAAGAACTGGCGGGCGCGGACGTGGTGGTGGCGCGTCTCGCTGGTGCCCGGTGGCATCAGCTCTTCGATAATGTTGAGTTCGGGCGTACGGACGAGGTACCAGCCGTCGCAGTTGTTGCCCCAGGTATAGTGCTCGGCGTTGGCGGTAGAGATGGGTTTGGCGGGCATCGTTAGGGTATAGGGGAATCTCAAAGATAAAAGCAAGAGCGGGCCCGCGAGAAGGTATGCCATCTCGCGCTACAGCGGTATGTTTCCGTGTTTCTTCGCTGGGTTCTTTTCACGCTTGGTGGATAGCATGTCGAGAGCGGTGTTGAGGCGGCGGCGGGTCTCGCTGGGACGGATGACGGCGTCGATGTAGCCTCGTTCCGCGGCGACGTAGGGGTTGGCGAAGCGCTCGCGGAACTCCTCCACCTTTTCGCTGCGGGCTTCGGCGAGGATGGCCAGCTTCTCTTCTTCGGTGAAGGGTTTGCCCTGGGGCCACACGGCCTGGGCGCGGCGAACGACGGCGTCTAGCTCGCGCTTGTAGACGATGTTGACGGCGCCTTCGGGGCCCATGACGGCTATCTCGGCGGTGGGCCAGGCGAGGTTGACATCGGTGCGGAGGTGCTTGGAGCTCATGACGCAGTAGGCTCCGCCGTAGGCCTTGCGGGTGATGACGGTGAGCTTGGGGACCGTTGCCTCGGCGAAGGCGTAGAGCAGCTTGGCGCCGTGGCGGATGATGCCGCCATGCTCCTGCTGGACACCGGGCATGAAGCCGGGGACGTCCTCGAAGGTCATGAGGGGAATGTTGAAGGCGTCACAGAAGCGGACGAAGCGCGCTCCCTTGACGCTGGCGTTGATGTCGAGGACGCCGGCGAGGAAGGCGGGCTGGTTCGCCACGATGCCGACGGGGCGGCCGTTCATGCGGGCGAAGCCTACGACGATGTTACGGGCGTAGTGCTCGTGGACCTGGAAGAGATAGCCGTCGTCTACGATTTTGGTGATGACGTCGACCATGTCGTAGGGTTGGTTGCTCTCTTCGGGAATGATGGTGTCGAGGGTGGCGTCGGCCCGGTCGGCGGGATCTTGCGTTGGCTTGCGGGGTGGGTCGTCGAGGTTGTTGGAGGGCATGAAGCTGAGGAGTTCGCGGACGGTGGCGAGGATCTCGCGGTCATCGTGCGCCATGAAGTGGGCTACGCCGGAGATCTCGTTATGGGTTACGGCTCCGCCAAGTTCGGCCTTGGTGACGTCCTCGTGGGTGACGGTCTTGATGACGTCGGGGCCGGTGACGAACATGTAGCTCGTCTTCTCCGTCATGAGAGTGAAGTCGGTGATCGCGGGGGAGTACACCGCTCCACCGGCGCAGGGGCCGAGGATGGCGGAGATCTGCGGGATGACTCCGCTGGCGAGGGTGTTGCGGAGGAAGATGTCCGTGTAGCCGGCGAGGGAGACGACGCCCTCCTGGATGCGGGCGCCGCCGGAGTCGTTGAGACCGATGACGGGAGCACCGACGCGCATGGCCATGTCCATGATCTTGACGATCTTGGCGGCGTTGGACTCGGAGAGAGAGCCGCCGAAGACGGTGAAGTCCTGCGCGAAGACGAAGACGACGCGACCGTGGATGCGACCGTGTCCGGTGATGAAGCCGTCGCCGGGGACGCGCTGGTCGGCCATACCGAAGTCGGTGGCGCGGTGGGTGACGAACTTGTCGGTCTCCTCGAAGGTGCCCTCGTCCAGGAGGAGGTCGATGCGCTCGCGGGCGGTGAGCTTGCCGGATTTGATCTCGCGAGCCCGGCGCTCGAGGCCTCCGCCCTCTTCGGCGATGGCGTGACGGGCGGTGAGCTCGGCCAGCTTCGTCTGGTGGGGCGTGGTCTTTTGCTGGGGAGGGGCGGGATGTTCGGCAGCGGCCATAGGGAGCGATTTTAGCAGTGCGAGTGCTATCGATGTCGGCAGATCACACACGCTTTGATGATCGGAGAAGATTTCCCAATGGCAAAGAAACGGCGAATATATAATCCTTTCTACGCTGTGTCCGCTCCGCTCCATCCCGACCGCTTCGGCTTTCTCCATATCGATCTCAATAGCTTCTTTGCGTCGGTGGAGCAACAGTTGCACCCGGAGTACCGGGGACGACCGCTCGCGGTGGTGCCTACGATGGCGGATACGACTTGCTGCATCGCCGCGAGCTATGAGGCGAAGGAGTTGGGGATCAAGACCGGGACGCAGGTTGGTGAGGCGAAGAAGAAGTGTCCGGGGATTGTGCTGATCGAGGGAAACCATACGGAGTATGCGAAGTACTCGAAGGCGATTGCCGACACAGTGGAGCTTTGTTGTCCGGTGGCGCATACACCTTCAATCGACGAGATGGTGTGCGAGTTGATGGGGCGGGAGCAGGAACCGCCTAGGGCAAGGAAGATTGCCCTGGAGATCAAGCAGTCGATTTATAAGAATGTGGGCGTGGCGCTGCGATGCTCGATTGGGATGGCTCCGAACCGCTACCTGGCGAAGATTGCGAGCGATATGCAGAAGCCGGATGGGTTGATCGGGCTGCTGCCCTCGCAGTTGCCTCGGGCTCTAGCGCATCTGGAGTTGCGCGATCTGCCTGGGGTGGGTGCGAAGACTGAGATGCGCCTGCATGCGAAGGGCATCACGACGATGGAGCAGTTGCTGGCGTTGGATCGCAGCGGCATGCACAAACTTTGGGACAGCGTGTGGGGCGACCGGCTCTATCACTGGCTGAGGGGCGAGGAGACTGGAGACGATGGCGCTCCGGTGGCGAGCGGGATTCAGAAGTCGCTGGGACACTCGCATGTGATGGCGCCGGAGCATCGAACGCCAGAGGGCTCGTGGGCGGTGGCGCACAAGCTGCTGCACAAGGCGGCGATGCGGCTGCGGATGGAGAAGTTCTACACCGGCTCGATGGCGGTGACGATACGGTTTGCACTGACGAGGGAGCAGGCGGCGCAGATGAAGTCGAAGCAGCACTTCAGCGGGTTGAAGCACTCGGGCTGGGCGATGGAGGCGCGGTTTCGCGACTGCCAGGACACGTTGACGCTGCTCGATATACTGCGCGGGATATGGAAGCAGCGGCCACAAGGAGCGGAATTTCAGCGACCATTCTTTGTCGGTGTAACGCTGCGAGATCTGATTCCGGAGAGTGAGCATCAGGCGGAGTTGTTCGCCGATCCGAATAATCGTGCGGAGCTCTCCGCCACGATGGATAAGCTGAACCTGAAGTATGGTCATACGACACTGCACTTCGCGGGGATGCTGCCGGCACGCGAGTCCGCACCGACGCGAATTGCGTTTACGCAGATTCCAGTACAGTACGGCGTGGACTACATGTAGCCGCATGAATAACTGCCGCACTGCTACCGCTCGATGGTCTGAACCTAATGATGGCTCTAAAGTTCGACAGTGCAGGCAACCAATTTCGCGTAAGACACTTTCTGCCGCTCCTGCATCCGACGTTATAGAAGAGGAGACACTATTGATGAATATTCAGGCCGTTCGATCCACGCTTCGTGCCGCGACTCTGTGCGGGGCCGCCGTCCTGCTCGCCACAGGCTGCAACAAAAAGTCCGACAACACCTTGAACTTCACCAACGCCATCAACACCTACTACAGTGCGCATCCTGCCTGCCTCTGGTCAGAGCCAATCAAGTTCCCGGTGCAGGCCGACACGTCCGACACCAGCAAGACTACGGGCTACGATGCGCTGGTCGATCAAGGTTTGCTCGGCCGTACCACCGCCGAGAAGAAGAAGATGATCATCGCCAGCAAGCAGGTCACCAACTACGACCTCTCGGATAAGGGGCGCTCGGCATGGACGGCCGATGTGCAGCAGCCCGGCTTTGGCAACTTCTGCTATGGCCGTCGCAAGGTGAGCAGCATCGACAGCACCACGCCAACTACAAACGCCGTTGGAGCGACGACGCAGGTCAGTTATCACTACACCATCTCCGACGCGCCTGCATGGGCTACCGCGGCTGAGACACAAAATGCCTATCCTCAGATTCACGCCGATCTGGCAAGCCCGCAGGCAGGACAGGTGACGCTTGCCAATACAGACAGGGGATGGGTGGTATGGAGCGCGCCGGGTGAGCGCAAGCCGGCCAGCAGCGCAGACGGTAAGGTCGTCGAGTAAAACTTCAACTGATACACGGGCCGGCAGATTGCATTGGAATCTGCCGGCCCATTTCTGTTTCTACTGTTCGCCGGGCTCACCTTCGTTCGGCCCCATGGCTATGCCGGCCTGGACTTCGGCATAGGACTTCATCCGATACTCATGCGGCGGCACATTGCCGGCGAGATAGCGGACAAAGTAATCCCAGCGGCGGCGGGCCATGTACTGCGCCGCTTCGGCGTAGCCATGCTCTACGTTCGGAATCATGAGGAGATCGAAGTCCTTGTTCGCTTTGATCAAGGCATCGACTACCAGCAAGGTATTGTTGGGCGGGACGTTGTTGTCCATCGTCCCGTGCGCGAGTAGAAGATGGCCCTTCAGATTTTTGGCGATGTTCTGATTAGCCTGACTGTCGTAGTTACTGGTGCCATCGGGATTTTTTACCTCCAGACCGGCCCACTTCTCCGCCCAGTCATCTTCATAGTCGCGCTGATCGTGGTTACCGCTTTCAGCAACCCCTACCTTGAAGAAATCCGGATAGTTGAACATCGCTGCTGCTGTGGCGTTGCCTCCGCCGGAGTGTCCGTACATCCCGGCGCGGGGTAGATCAATCCACGGATATCTCGCGGCCAGCTCCTTCATGCCTGCGACCTGGTCGGGGATGGTATTGTCGCCGAGGTTGCCGTAGTAGAGCTCGTGAAAGGCCTTCGAGCGCCAGGGTGTGCCCATGCCGTCGATGCAGACGACGATGAAGCCGAGCTCCGCCAGAGACTGCATATCGCGATGCGCCGCGGTGAAGCTGCGGCTTCCGCATGAGCCCGTCTGCGGGCCAGGGTAGACGTTGTTCACGATGGGGTACTTCTTCGATGCATCGAAGTTCGTAGGCTTGAAGAGGAACCCGTAGAGGTCGGTCTTGCCATCACGCGCCTTCACCGTGATCGGCACGGGAGGAACCCAGCCGGCGGCTACAAGCTTTGTGATGTCCTGTTTCGCCACCTCGACGAGCACCTTGCCGTTGCTGTCGCGGGCTACGGCGGTCTTCGGCTGCGTCGGCGTCGAGTAGACATCGACAAAGTAGCGGCCATCGAGTGAACTGGTGACCGCGTGGTCGGCATCCTCCGGGGTAAGGAGCTTCTGGTCTCTGCCGTCGAGGCGAATGCTGTAGTAGTGGGAGAAGTAGGGGTCGCGCCCCTTCTCCTTGCCTGCGGCGAGAAAGTAGAGCTTGCGCGCAGTTTCGTCGACATACAACACCTGCGTCACATTGCCTTCGCCATGGGTGATCTGGTTCTTCAGCTTGCCGGTGGCGAGGTCGTAGAGGTACATCTGCCCCCAGCCGTCGCGCTCGCTGAACCAGAGGATCTCGTTGGATTTGGGCAGGTACTTCCAGTTGACCTTGTCGTTGCCGCTCTCGAAGAACTTCGGAGCGGTCTCGCCCATGACCTCACGCACGTCGCCGGTGGAGGCGTCGGCCACGCGGAACCACTCCTGCTTGTGGTCGCGGGAGGTAGAGACGAAGGCGAGATGCGAGCTGTCGTCGCTCCACTGCACATCGTCCCAGCCGCTGCCGCCACGGCAGCTGATGTCGTCGCAGAGGGTGGAGCGATGCTGGTCAGGCGGCAACTTCAGTCGGACTACCTTCGGCGCATCGACATCGATGATGACGCGCTCGATCATCGTCACATTGGCATCGCCGACCAGGGGATACTTCCAGGCCTTCAGGGTGGGATGGCCGTTGGTTACGGGCACAAGGTACATCTCGCCGACCTTGCGCTGATCCTGCTGGAAGGTCGCGATCCTCTTCGAGTCGGGCGACCAGACCAGGATGGGATTGTCGCTCTGCTGCCAGCCGGCGTTGTCGGTGGCGTAGCCGTAGTCCTTCACGCCGTCGGTGGTTAGCTGCGTCTCTTTGCCGGAGGCGATCTCCCGCACCCAGAGGTTATAGTCACGAATGAACGCGGCCTTCGTCTTGTCGGGCGAGATGTCGGGAGTACCACTTCCTTTACGACGTCCTGCACCTTTGGGCTTTGGAGTTGCTGCGACTTGAGTGCAGACACCGGCTCCGCTAAGGTCGCAACGAAACTGCCGCCCATTTGCGGTCACCGCGACTATCTCGCCGGAGAGCGTGAAGTCGGAGATGGACAGATGCGCTGCGTCGAAGGCCGTCGTGCCGCCAGAGCCAGCCGACAGCGCGTGAGCCAGCTTTGCGTGGTCGAACGCCGGGCCCTTTGTCCCTGTAGAGGGGTCGACCAGCACAAAGGTCACGCCATCGGGCCCACGATCGCGATACCAGAAGCGGCCATCCGCCAACCACGTTGGACTATCCACACCGTGATAGACCAGCGGGTTGACGTTGTAGTTCATAAACTTCTCTGCGCGCGCATAGTTGTCCGTCGTGAGTTGTTTTCCCTGAGCGAACGCGGTGGCCGTCAGCGCGCATCCCATCGCAACCGCGAATAAACCCTTACCCAAAGACATAGTTCAAGCCTCCGACTGCGTTACAGTCTCTTTCTGTTGAAGGAATGACGCATAGTCTATCGTCATCCGCACATTTCGCAATAGATGGAATTGCGTGAAATTGCCGGCCCCGGAATATTGTGGATTAGTCTTCGCCGGCACCCGAATCACGCACCTTCCACAACACCTGACGCAGCACTCCCATCCACACTGGCACATCGATGGATGCGACTCCCATCCTCAGTGCCATACGCCGGACCTGACTTTGATCGGAGTTAGCCGGGTGATGTCTCGTGTATCCGGTCTTCTGCAGTACTTCATACAGAAGTGTCGTCAGCCGCTCCACCTCACCCGCTTCGGCGGCCGCAAAGCCTGATGCTGCGACGGAGATGCATGTCTGACGGACCAGTTCATAGAGACACACCGCTACTGCCTGCCCCAAATTCATCGAGGGGTGGCGAACGTCCTCGTGCTGCTGCATTGGAATTGTCAGGAGCCAGTTGCAGTGGCTTAGCTCTTCGTTGCTTAGGCCAGTCTTCTCTGATCCGAAGAGCATCGCGACACGGCCAGAGCCACCCTCCGGCGCGAGTTCATAGACGATCTTTGTCGCGGCCTCGGGCAGTGCGTGGAGCGGATGCTGCAGCGTCCGTTCGCCTACTGCCGTTGTTCCCACGACTAAGGTGCAGTCGGCTACAGCCTCCGCGACACTGTCGAACGTCGCCGCAGTCGCCAGGATCGTGGATGCATCGACCGCGGAGCGAGCCGTTTCAAAGGGGACCGGGTAGTCGTTCACGACGCGCAGATGCCGGAAGCCGAAGTCATGCATGGCTCGTGCGACCGCGCCGATGTTGTTCGGATTGCGTGCCCGCACCAGCACCACACATACACGGTCGAGTTGTTGCGAGCTGAGCACTCTATCCATTTTAGGTGCAAAAAAGATGGAGCGATCGGATGTGTACCGATCGCTCCAATCTTCTACCAGAGACAAGGCCGCAAGACTTCCGTTCTACCGTGGTTATTTATGCTCGTTGTGGTTCTCATTGCGAATCTGCTGGCTGGCGCGATTCTGCTCGCGATTCACCTGCTGATGCTCCTGCTGGGTTAGACGACCGCCGTTCGCTTGACGGTCTGCATGGACCTGTTGATTGATCTGCTGCTGGCGGTTTTCCGCACGGGCAACCTCGCCCGGGGCCATCTGTCCTGAGCGAACCCCGTTCGCGATGCGCTGCTGCTGGTTGTTCTGCCGCTGACCGACGGTGGCCATTGCCATGGTGTTCGGACGTCCGCCGTTTACCGAGGCAAGTTGTCCGCGATCCTGCCGCATCGCTTGTTCGTGGCTCATTTGATTGGATGTTGCCTGAAAGTGCTGCTCGTGAAACGCAGCCTGCTCCTGGGCGCTTGCACGCGCCTGCACACCGCCATTTCCGCCGTTAAAGCTGACGCGGTTGTAGTTGTGGTTCACGATGACGGTCTTGTTGTAGACGTTGTGAACGTTGATGACGTTGATATTGTTCACGGTGCGGTTGTAGGCGAAGGCTCCATTGCGCCAGTAGCCACCTTCGTATCCCGCGCCGCCATAGCCGAAGCCATAGTTCACGCCGCCATAGAAGCCAACGTGCGGCCCCCAGTAGCCTGTATGGAAGATGTAGGCGCCGCTGCTCCATCCCCAATAGCCGGGAGTCCAGAGCACGCCCACGGCAGGCGGCCTCACCCATACGCCGGGGACCCAGTAGTAGCCAGCGGGACCATAGGCCCAATAGCCCGGTGTCCAGAGATAGCCATCGCCCGGGCAGAGCGGCTGCGTGTAGACAGGCAGCACGGGCGGCGCGATGTTCACAGAGATAATCACTCCTGCAAACGAGGCAGCAGGCACAACCATCAGAGCCGCTGTCAGGACAAACTTACGAATTGAGCTAAAAAATCGCATTGCATCAGCCTCGGAAACGGCATCACGCCTGAAAGGCCGCTGCCTCAAAAGTTGACCAGGCCATATCAAATGCCTGGTCGAAGGTACGCACGTAATGACACGTTATTCATCCGGAAGTTGTCGCGTTTTTATCAAGCGACTGTGGCACTGCAACGAAAGCCCTCTGTTTTGTGTAACGTTCCTGTGCAGAAACAGCATCACAACGGCGGTTGATTTAAACCTCCACGCCGCGCTCATCTACACTCAAAGTTCGAGAGATCGATTTCATTCCTCATGTCAGACAACTTCGCACAGACCGTGAAGCAGCAGGCAGATATCGTCAAAATCATCGGCGACTACGTGAAGCTGCGCAAGACCGGCGCGCAGAACTACACCGGCCTCTGCCCCTTCCACAAGGAGAAGACCGGCTCCTTCTCCGTCAATGCGAACCACGGCTACTTCTATTGCTTCGGCTGTCACGAGAAGGGCGATGTCTTCACCTTCGTGATGAAGCTCGAGAACATCAGCTTCCCCGAGGCCATCCGCGTCGTCGCCACCAAGTGCGGCATACCACTGCCCAAGCGCGAGTTCAGTTCGCCCGAGGAGGCTCGTGAGGCCGGCTTGCGCCGCCAGCTCATCGACATTCACGAGGCGGCGACACAGTATTTTGAAGCGAACCTGAAGAGCCCCGAGGCGGCGCGCGCGCGCGAGTACCTTACTGGGCGCGGCGTCACTCCAGAGACTATTGCGAAGTTCCGCATTGGCTATGCTCCCGACGACTTCAACGACATGCGCGACCGCCTGAAGCCGCACTTCGGCGAAGAGGCGATGCGCGCCAGCGGCCTCTTCAGTTCGAAGGAGCAGGCCGATGGAACACAAGGACAGCTCTACGCACGCTTTCGCAAGCGCATCACCTTCCCCATCGCGAACGAGCAGGGCAAGACCATCGCCTTTACCGCGCGTGCACTCGACTCCGATGAGAAGTCCGGCCCCAAGTACATGAACTCGCCCGAGACCGCGCTGTACACGAAGGGCCAGGTTCTCTTCAACCTCGACAAGGCGAAGGCCGACATGCGCACCAACGACTTTGCGCTGCTGGTCGAAGGCCAGATGGACTGCATCTCCGTCTACATGGCCGGAATCAGGAACGTTCTCGCAACCTCGGGCACAGCGTTTACCGAGATGCAGGTGCGCCTGCTCAGCCGCTTTACCAAGCGCGTCGTCGTGAACTTCGATCCCGACCAGGCCGGGGCAAACGCCGCAGAAAAATCGATCGCTCTGCTGACGGAAGAGGACTTCGAGGTGAAGGTAATCGCTCTCGAAGGCGGGCTCGACCCTGACCGCTATGTTCGCGAGCACGGCATCCAGGCTTACATGGCTGCACTTCGCACGGCAAAGCGGCACAGCGACTACCTGATCGACCGCGCCCGCCAGCTCTTCCCTGCTCGCACCGCCGACGCCAAGGTGAAGGCGATGAACTTCCTGCTACCGCATATCCGCCGGATGCCCAACCGCATCCACCGCGACGAGTTCGCCGCCGACGCCGCGCAAAAGCTGGGCATCGACTCGGCCATCATGCGCCAGGAGCTGAAGCAAGCAGCGGCACAGCGGGTCGAGAGCGTCCGCTCGCACACGCAGGATCCCGCCAGCGAGACCGAACGCATCCTCCTCCGTGCGTTGGTGCTTCCTGAAGACGACCCGGCGCGCATTCTCGCCGCCGATCAACTCTCGCAGCATCCTGAGTGGTACGACAGCCTTCCCGCGGCACCTGTCCTCGAAGCTCTCGCCCACGCGCCTGCGCCGCCCAATCCGCTCGACGCCGCGCCCGATCAACCAAGCCGTGCCCTGCTTGCCCTCGCCCTGCAGCAGCACGACGACCCCGCCGAGGCAGGCTCAAGCAACGCAAGTCAATCCATGACAGAGCAAGTGGAGAACGCCCTGCACACGCTGGAACGCCGACGGCTGGAGCGACGGCAGCGTGAGGTCCGCTCTCTCCTCGCAGAGGCGGACCGCCGTGGTGACCAGGCAATGCTCGCCACGCTCACAGCGGAAAAGCT
>Ga0193717_1000355_pt1 | contig 32833 bp, 26 predicted proteins | sample U2c2metaG_FD_145900 | JGI IMG/M metagenome (GOLD analysis project Ga0193717, IMG submission 145900) | Soil microbial communities from a riparian zone of the East river system, Colorado, United States - U2c2 | ecosystem: Environmental > Terrestrial > Soil > Riparian zone | place: USA: East River... | reverse complement strand
ACGAGCAAGATAACGTCAATTGTTGAGAAGGATAAAACGATAACCGCAGCATTTACCCTCCAGGCCTATGATCTTACTATGACGCTCGACCCAATAGACGATGACCATGTTAAAGGCAGCCTGATGGGCATGTTCGATGCCAAAGGGGTCCGCATTAAAGAAAGTAAATAAATAGTAATAAAATATGAAAGGAAGGCATGGCAGTAGTTATCAATTGGAGTTGATAACTACCTGTTAATTTGAGTGTCTATGTTAGCCCTGGTTTTTATCACCACCAATTATTACCACCAGTTAAAATTAAAAAATATGAGAAAAAATTTTACAATTAGAATGCCCATGCTCATAGCTTGTTTATTTATGTTACAACTTAGTGTTACGGGCCAAACTGTGAAGGATTCAATTCCTGTCATCAACAAAGCAGACTCTCTTGCTAAAAATAAAGAAGAGAAAAACAGGAATGTTATGCTAAATGCGGACGGCAATACCGGGCCACGTAATGTCAACATCGGCCTGCCTTTTCAGGGGGACATCATCATCCTCGAGAACGACATTCCCGTGGTATACACTTTCTATCCTCAATTACCTATAGGAGTCTGGAGGTATGATAACAGTCTCGGTAAAATGGGGCTGCTTTCCTTTGCTGAAGGAGCATTGACTTATGGCAAGGTTGGGTTCGCTGTAAACAGTTACGACAGGCAGGCAGGATCCACGTTTAAAGGTTATGCCTCTGTTTATACCAACAGTTGGGGCTCCTCCCGCTATGATGTAACACTAACAGGTCCGTTAAAAAAGGACTGGGGCTATAATGTTAGTATACATGAGAATTACGATCGTTTTAACGGGACTAATTTTATGTTTACGCCATGGGGCGACAGGACTTCAATCATTAAGGCGGGTATTTCTAAAAAGTATAAAAATGGTTATGTAAAGCTTCTTTGGAAGCATTCCGAAGACCGCGTTCTTTTATTAACGTATTCTCCATTAACCTATAATGGCGATGGCAAAACCTCTCCTTTACCTAATTTTCAGCTGGGACAGGATAGTTATTTACTTGCCGATGGCAACACCCCTTATTATGATGCGAACACCGGTAAACCAGGGTTTGGTAACATGGGCAGCGACGATCTAAGTAAAAGCATTGCCAATTCTTTTTATTTGTCGGGTGAACATAAGTTTGGTAATGGCATCAAAATGACCTATTCTTCTATGTTCATGAAGGCAAAAGCCACTTCTTCCGGCCAGTTTCCGATTAGCCTTCAAATTCAGGATCCGGACCAACAGGCGGCTTCAGGCTCTGTTTTTCAGTTGCACAACACCAATACGGCTTATAATGGTTCGGTACAGCTGGTTGCCAATGGATTAATACCCCGATCTGACATTACCACACTGATCAGCCGTATCGAATTTACTAAAAAAGTTAACAATCACGACCTGCGTCTTGGTTTTACCCAGCAATACAATGATCTGCCCATGAAGACAAACGGTGGAACATTCTATCAAACGGTTGAGCCCAACCCCAAATTATTGGATTTTTATGTTAAAGTTGCCCCGGGAACCAATTTCAAGGTAACCAATGATTTTGGTTTGCTTCCCTCGGCAGGTCTTGGCGATTATAATGAAACCAAAACGAAAACGTATGCCGTCTACGGATCAGATGATTTTTCAATTAACAAATGGTGGACGGCAGCCCTGGGCGCGAGAGTTGAACTGCAAAATGATCATGAAGTCCATAATCCGTATGTAAACTCATTTATTAATGACCGGCCTTTAATAAGCAGGGATTTTAATAATAATTGGAATAAGGTTTTTTTAGCAAGCACGGTAATCAAGGCTACCGCAAAGTTTGGTTTCCTGGCTGATTTCACTTACAACGACTGGTATAACAGGTATTGGGATTATGAATATAAAGATGCTAATGGGAACCCGATTCCTGCGCCCGGATCGCCTGCAGGTGCCACTGCTTTAAATAACGTACCCATAGCAGGCCGGCAGAAAGTTATAAATTATGGCGCGGGAATTTATTTTAACTGGGGAGATGCTTTAAGTATTGTATCAAAAGTAACGAAGATCACCAAAGAAAATAACTCGGCATCTGCGGATATCACCAATCCCGTTAATGCAGATGAGCGGGCCCGGTTTTATCCAATACTATATAATATCGAAACTATTGGCTGGACCACAGATATCGTGTCCAGACCGATGAAAGGGCTCAGTATACATTATTTGTTAACCATACAAAATCCACAATATAAAAACTATCAATACAGTGCCTTTGGCGTGAATTACAATATAAGTAACAATGTGATTCCCGAACTTTCAAAGGTACTGATGGAGTTTGACCCCAGCTACACTTTTATGCAGGGGGCGTTCCGGGCCTGGGTTAGTGTCAGATATTTCGGTAAACAATATGCCAACCAAACCAATGTGTTTTTTTATAACGGATGGATCGAAAATTTTGGAGGGCTGGATTATCGCATGAGCCGTAGTGTTGAACTTAAGTTCCAGGTAACCAATTTCCTGGATCAGAAGGGAGTAAAAGGCGCTATAGTGGGAGCTGACCAGATCACTGACGTCACACCTTACATTAACAGAAAAATTGTAGCCGGGGGTATACGTCCAAGAACATTTGAGCTCACGGCAAATTTCAAGTTTTAAAGTCAAATTTTTAATATTTCACATTTTATACAATTACATCATGAAGAAGTTACCATTAGTTTTAGCAAGCCTGTTTTTTGTCTTACTTTTCTCAGGCACAGCGAGTGCACAGCAAAAAAGTTTTTTTATTGGGAAATGGGATGTACTCGTTGCGGGTACTCCTAACGGAGACACCAGGATGCTTGTAGAGTTTGTTGCTAAAGATAGCACGACCTTAACGGGATCCATCACAAATCCGGCAACCAAAAAAGTCACCAAGATTGATAAAATAGAAGCCAAGGATAAAAGTATTACGGCCTATTTTAATGTAGAAGGTGCTGACCTTTATCTTTTATTGGAAAAGAAAGATGAAGATAAGGTAACCGGCAGTTTAATGGACATGTTTGATGCAAGTGGTGTCCGCATTAAAGAAAGTAAATAAATTAATAATAAAATATTAAAGGAAGGCATAGCGGGAGCTATCAGCTCCCGCTGTAAATTACCTGTTAATCAGGACGACTATGTTAGTTCCTGCTTTTATTATTATATATAATAGTCAGGCCATTCACTATCCCGGTATAAATGATCTACGATTACCACCAATTAAAAAAATGAGAAAAAATACTATTAGAATGCCCTTGCTTATAGCTTGTTTATTTCTGTTGCAACTTAGAGTTACAGGCCAAACAGTTACTAAAGCAACTACCGAACGTGTGCCGGAAGAGGACCGCTTTGTAAAAACACAGCTGGTAAAGGGTACTTTTTTTGAACCAACCGAAATGACTATCCTTCCCAATCTGGATGTTTTGGTAGCCCAGCGCCGCGGTGAGCTCATGCTTTATAAAAACGCTACAAAGACTGTTAAACGGGCCGGTTTTTTGAACGTTTACTGGAAAGCCCATACTAAAGGGGTAAATGAAGAAGAGGGCGTTTTAGGTTTACAGGCTGACCCTGATTTTAAGAACAATCACTATATATACATTTATTACAGTCCCATGGATACCAGCGTTAATCGTTTGTCCCGGTTCACTTTGGTAAATGATTCGATTGATAATAAGTCAGAAAAGATAGTGCTGCAGCTTTACACGCAGCGTGAGATCTGTTGCCATACCGGCGGCTCTATAGCTTTCGGCAAGGATAACCTGCTGTTTCTTTCAACAGGAGATAACACAACGCCATTTGACGAGGTCGGAAAACCACCTCATAATACACATGGTTTTGCGCCTTTGGATGACCGGCCTGGTTATGAACATTTTGATTCAAGGCGTTCTGCAGGCAATAGCAATGATTTGCGTGGAAAGATCCTGAGAATAAAAATGAAACCGGATGGTACGTATGATATCCCGAAAGGCAATTTGTTTAAACCGGGAGAACCCAATACCAGGCCCGAAATTTTTGTAATGGGCGACCGAAACCCTTACCGTATTTCGGTAGATCGGAAGAATGGCTATTTATACTGGGGCGAAGTAGGCCCGGATTCCAACAAAGACAGTTTAACTACAAGGGGGCCCCGCGGGTATGATGAGATTAACCAGGCACGGGCCGCGGGCTTTTTTGGCTGGCCATTGTTTATCGGACCCAACATACCATATCATGCCTATGATTATGCTACAGGCATATCCGGCCCCGCATTTGACCCTGCAAAACCGGTAAATGATTCAAAAAATAATACGGGCTTAAAAGAACTGCCACCTGCACAACCGGCCTTTTTATGGTATTCTTATGCTACCTCAGCAGATTTCCCTGAGTTAGGATCAGGCGCACGATGTTCAATGGCTGGCCCTGCTTACTATACAGATATGTATCCTAAAAGCACACGGTTGCCTGATTATTATGATAAAAAAATTTTTATTTATGATTGGATGAGAAAGTGGATAAAAGCGGTTTCCCTTAGTCCGAATGGCAGTTTTGATAAAATGGAGGCCTTTATGCCCTCCACAAAGTTTAACGGCCCAATTGATATGGAACCCGGCCCGGATGGCAGAATTTATGTGTTGGAGTATGGCAACGGCTGGTTCACAAAAAATGAGGATGCCGGTTTAGTCAGAATTGATTATAACCGCGGTAACCGTGCGCCCGAAATAACCAAAATAAATGCCGGCAAAACTTACGGCACACTACCGTTACAGGTACTGTTCACCGTTGTGGCTAAAGATCCCGAAAACGATAAAATGTCCTACACCTGGAACCTGGGTAATGGCATAACCCGTAAAACACAGATCCCAAAGCTTAGTTACATTTATACCAAGAAAGGTAACTATACAGCCACTGTTGATGTTAAGGATGACCAGGATGCTACATCAAGAAGTAAACCCCTTAGCATCCTTGCCGGTGTTTCTGCGCCTAAGTCACTCAATATAAATGCAAACAGTCCCGGCAAGGCTCTGATGTTATCGCTTGATTGCAAGAGCTGTCATAAAATTAACGAAAGATCAATAGGGCCCGCATTTACCGATGTGGCAAAAAAATACCCTAACAACAAAGCTTCTATGACGCACTTAAGCCAAAAGGTGATCCAGGGCGGGGCCGGGGTTTGGGGTGACGTGGCTATGCCGGCACATCCTGCCCTCAAGCCGGCCGAGGCTAAGCAAATTATAAGCTGGATACTATCAATTAAACCATAATATTTAACAAAACCATTTGTAAATCATGAAAAAGATTTTAACTATCGCTACTACCTTGTTGCTTTTGATAGCAACGGGTGTTGTTAACGCCCAGGCAAATAAACCCCAAGACTGGAAATTGGGAGTAGCCTTATGGACATTTCATAATTTTTCGCTGGCAGAATCCATCAGGAAGGTTGACAGCGCCGGCTTGCATTATATTGAAGGATCGACGTTTCAAAAGCCGGGAGAGGAGTTGGAACAATCAAGCCTATTGCAATTGTCGCCTGCCGGAATAGCAAAATTGAAAAGCTATATGAAAGAGCACCAAATAAAAATGCCATCCATCTATCTTTTCGCCGGAAACAATATAAACAGCTGGAAAAGTGGTTTCGACCTGGCTAAAAACCTAAACGTTGAGTTTGTTACTGCCGAACCGCCAAAAATATTGTGGGACAGCATTGATAGCCTTGCCGGCGTATATCATTTGAAAGTTGCCTTGCATAACCATTGGAAAGGGCCGAGTATTTACTGGCATCCTGATTCGGTGTTGGCTGCCATAAAAAACCATCCCAATTTTGGTGCATGCCCTGACCTGGGTCACTGGCCAAAAAGCGGTGTAGATGCTGTAAGCGGGCTAAAGAAATTACAGGGACACATACTGGCTATTCACCTTAAGGATGCTGATGAACTAAATAATATCAAGGCAAATGATGTGAATATTGGTACAGGCGTAGTGAATTTTCCGGCTGTATTTGCGGAATTAAAACGGCAGAAGTATAAGGGTTATATATACATTGAAAGAGATGCCAACTACAAACCAAGTAACCTGCCGTCAGTAATTGAGGAAGTAAAATATTTCAATGAGCAGGTTGCCAAATTGAAATAAGATTTAATGAATTCAGAATCCAATTATCATAACCATTAAAAATTAAAAATCATGTTAAAAAGAACATTTATTTCTGTAGCCACAGTGCTTTTATTTGTAACCGTTTGTTTTGCCCAAGATTTAATCACCGGTCATTGGGCAGGCAGAATCATGGATGCGTTTGATCTTGCTTATGATTTTAAAGCGGATGGTACTAAACTTACGGGTACCGTTTCAGGGTCCGATGGTAAACCATCCCCAATTTCTGATGGAGTAATCAAAGGCGATTCCATATTCTTTAAAATGCCCTCCCAAAGCGGTGATTTGCTAGATGTTAAGGGAAAGGTAAAAGGGGATGTATTATCCATCGCATTTACTGCCTCCGGCTTTGATGTTACCTGTGATCTTAAAAAATCTCCTAAATAAAAACATCGTTTAGGTAATTTCTTTCAGGGCTTTAAACCAATGTCTTTATTTATTTATTGATTATCAACGATTCGGATCTGGATTAAGCTATTAAGACAAGTAACTATATTATAAAAGGTCGTGAAAAAACTAACCTTAACTTTTACAGCAATAATAAGTTTACTGATGTCTTTAAATGCAAAGGCACAAACAACTGCTTATTTACAGTCGCAGATAAAGGCGTTGACGCAGGATTGGGCAAATATCAAACGTTATGAAGCTGCGAACAGCAATTTGATCGCAGCTTCATCCAACGAAAAAAAGGTCGTTTATATTGGTGACTCCATAACTGATTTCTGGATAAACCGGGATTCATCATTTTTCAAGTCAAATCACTATATCGATCGTGGAATAAGCGGACAGACTACCGGCCAGATGCTGGTCCGTTTCCGGGAAGATGTGATCAATTTAAAGCCCTCGGTGGTGGTAATTCTTGCAGGAACAAATGATGTCGCTGAAAATAATGGTCCTTCTAAACTTGAAGACGTTGCCGGTAACATATATTCCATGGTTCAGCTGGCTAAAGTTAACCGCATCAAAGTCGTGCTTTGCTCCTTACTTCCTGCAACTAAATTCCTGTGGCGGCCAGCAATTAACCCGATTGAAAAGATAAAGGCATTGAATGAGATGCTGAGCAGCTATGCTAAAAAAAAACAACATCATCTATGTTGATTATTATGCGGCTCTACCCAGTTATATCAAGTATTAATGTGTATTCATCGAATTAACCAAACAGAGTATGAAACTATTTAATTTCAAAATGCTACTTGTAGCAGGCTTATCTTCAGCGACTTTATTTTCTTCCGCCCAGACGCAGAACACGGGATGGAAGAATCTTTTTAACGGGAAGGATCTTAAAGCTTGGGATAGTTATATGCGCCCCGCTAACATGGTGGGCTATGATAATAAACAAGATACCCCCGAGCCTCCGATAGGTTTGAACAACGATCCTTATAAGGTATTTACAGTAGAAAATGGCATGATACATATCTCCGGCCAGATCTGGGGAGCCATTACATCCAAAGAGGAATATAGTAATTATCATATCCGTTTCCAGACTAAATGGGGCGAGAAACAGTGGGCTCCCCGCGTTACAGGTCTTCGTGATGGAGGATTTCTTTTCCATTGTTCGGGACCTTTCGACTCTGTGTTTAAATCCTGGATGCGCAGCATCGAAATGCAGATTCAGGAAACCGAGATCGGCGATCAGTTCAACCTAAGGGCTGGAAGTGCCGAGGTCCAGCTATCGCCCGGTCTTACAAGCGACCGCAAAACTGTTGATCAGTATGACGGCGATGCTCTATTAAAACGCTTTACAGGCCGTGCATACCGCTCCGGCGATTTTGAAAGCCCTAAAGGCGAATGGACTACCAGTGAGGTGATTGCCCGCCAGGCCGATGCCGTGTTCATTGTTAACGGCTTTGTTGTGAACCGTTTGTTTAATATCTATAGGAACGACCTGAAGCAGCAGGTAACCAGCGGTAAGATTCAGTTCCAAAGCGAAAGCGCCGAGTATTATCTGGAAAATATACAGATCAGGCCTGTTTCTTTCAAAAAGACTAATCCGGTGCTGGTCAGCCCGCAGAAAGATATCAGTATAGGTGAGAACGAAAAGCAGGAGATCGAAATTACCAATACCGGCGAACCTGTTGAGCTAGTAGCAGCTGAACTTATCGGAAAGGATATTGATAAATTTGTCGTGAAGCTTCCGGCACTGCCGATGACCTTGAAAAAGGGCGAGAAGATTGTTCTGCCGGTAACTATAAAGTCAGGCAGCGTTTCGGGAAATAAAGTTAAACTGCGGCTTGAAAGCGTTTTAGGCCCTGTTCCAGGATTCGAGGAAAGTCTGACAGTTAAATAGGTCTATACCCACTTCCTCAGCAGCTATTTCGCTCGCTGAAGTCACTACTTACAAGACGATAGATCTCAATTAACACCGTTCTCGTATCAGTTCATTATATGGGCTGATGTCCTGGCCGGTGAAGTGTTAAATGCGTAAAAAAAATCATATAACTGCCCTTAAAGTGCCGTTTAGGTAAGTCATGCAAAAAATCGCAAAGTATATTTATCGCTCTTTTACGTAGAGCAATTACCAAAACGGCGAAAATTGTAGTGTTGCCAAAGTTGACATAGAAAAGGCTTTACGCTTTTTAAAAAATGATTCAATACTAATAAGACAATTTAAGATCTTTGATCCCAATCCTATATCTACATCAATGAAGAACCACCGTCCGTTTAAGTCCCTATTTAATTTAATTATTATCGGTACCAGTTTTCTGATCCCCTGCCAAGATTGTATTGGGCAATCGCATGGTCAAATAGCCTCTCCTAATCAAGAAAAGGAAATTCAGCATAGATATGGACTTGATCCGTCAAAACCGCTAATTGCTCGTGTTGGCGAAGCATCAGCTGACGTATTAAAAACTTTTCGGGACGCAGGAATGTCTCCGCGTAAACATATTCTTACTGAACAGGAACGGACCATAGTTAACAGGGCGTTTGGAGGATTGACACCTTTACATAAACGAGTTCTATTGGCTCATCTAAGAAGCATCAGTTTTCTGGATGACATGCCTAATACAGCATTAACGTCAACTATAAATCCAAAAGATCCCTTTCCGCTGTTTGATATAACATTTCGTGCGGGAATTTTGAAACAAAACTTATCAGAATGGATTACAGAAAAAGAAAGAACCTGTTTTAATACTACCGGGTCGAACATATCCGTCTCCATTGAAGCGGGAACGCTCGATGCAATCACGTATGTATTATTGCATGAAACTACCCATGTGGTCGACGGTTCTTTGGAAATTACACCAGGGAAAAATTCAGGTATTGTTCCATTAAATTCTTTTGTTACCGGTGTATGGGTTGATCGCACTACAATTGCGCCTGCTTTTCACGAACATTTTCTGGACAGTACACGTTTTCGTCGAGCAAAGGTGCTTTCCATTAAACTTGCGGATTCGGTTTACACTGCACTCGAGCACACACCATTTGTTTCGCTTTATAGTACTAGCAGCTGGCATGAGGACTTGGCAGAATTCGTATCTGTTTACAATTTTACTAAGCTCAAAAAGCAACCTTTTAGGATTGTTCTACACGATGCAAATAAGGAAATCTTTTCTTATGAGCCAATGAAATCGAAATTGGTTAGAAAAAGAATTCGATTTGTAAAGCGATTTTATGCGGATGCGTAATTTCGCTAAAATGTGAAAACAGCAATTAAAATAACATGAAATCTTATTCAGCAATCTATAAACCCGTCTACACCATCAAGGTACTTTTCCGTTTGTTGCCAGCCTTGCCTTTCAAAATCAGCCCCGCTAACACCTATATCGTGGAATATCTCGCATAGGTTGATGTGGTTAGCGACACAATAATCCTTAATGGCATTTTCCTGCGGGTTATAACCAATTCTGGCCCCATCTTCAATGGCGGTTGAGGCATATCTTACATAAGCAATCGCATTCATAGTAAATGATTTATTTATATAACTGATTGATAAACAAGAAATTTATAAATAATCAAAGGTAAAAACAAGCGTTTTTAAAGTATTATTTTTCTATAATTCAGGGCTTTGCGGTAGGTAAAATCTATATAGTTTTAAAGTAAGGAGAACCTTAAGAAATGAGTTCAATTAAGTACTTTTGATATATACCAATTAAACCAAAGCCTTGAGTAACAATTGCAAAAAGTGCGGAAGCTGCAGATTAAAAATAGATCAAACCTATCCTTATCATGATATTTATGAGTGCACGGATTGTAATCATTCAATACACATACATATTGAAGATTGTTGCCATAAGCCATTTCCTATTGTCGCCATTATCCGGTATGATCATCATAGATATGCCTTATTTCACCAATGTTGGATTGTGGCGGTGCCGAAAATTTCCTTAAGTGTAAATTTTTGTTGTAAAAGACTCTTACCGATTGGAAAATGATACAGATGCAATCTCATAGAAAACAGCGCCTCACGAACAATTTCATCGTGGTCAAAGCCTAACGCCGGCAAATTATTGACTGAAAACCATTGGCATTCGCTGAAAAAAAGATCAGGGCTTGGCTTGGCATTAATGATGTCGGTTACAGCGTAAAAACCCACAACTATAGTTTCACCCCTAAGCCCGCTGTTTTGATCCAGGCTAACCTGGGCAACTTCATAAAGCTTTTGTTCGTCTAAAGCCCCTCTTGGATCATTTCTTCCCGGATCGCCAAAATGCTTTAAAATGTTTTAAAAATAAGTTTTCCATACCCGTACGGTCCTCAGTTATCCTTGTAGCAGCTTGCTCTAAACTTTCCTCTTTCTTGACATAACCAGCGGGTAGGCACCACATCGTAACGCCTAAACTTTTTGTGAGTAACACCTGGAGGTCATTATTATGGTAACCAAAAATGGCACAATCCACGCTAAGACAAGGTCTGTAATCTAAATAGCCCTGACTAAAAAAATGTTGCAATTCCTCAAGATTATCCATTTTTTCCTATGCTAAAATTTATTTATTAAATTTTAATAAATATAAGAAAAATGTTATTACCTTTATTTATTAAAATTTAACAAATGGATTTTAAGCGTCGCCGATCGTCTTTAACCATTGTAAACCAGTATTCTAAAAAATACATAACCAATTAACTGTATTAATAAATTATGAGGATTAACGGAACAATTAAATACGCAACAGGAGCCGCGGCGCTCTTAGTGTTACTTGCCTTCACAAAAACTAAACTGCACGATAGTTTACCCGCCACCGTCACATCAAAATCAACACTTATCCGCATAGACGGCGGCGGCTTTGCTTATCGCGACCTGAATAAAAATGGGAAACTTGATATTTATGAAGATAGCAGACAGCCTATAGAAAAGCGTGTTCAGGATTTGCTTAAGCAAATGACCCTGGAAGAGAAAGCCGGCATGATGTTTTATCCCCCGGTTAGGGTTAATCCTGATGGCAGCATTGAAGAACAGCCTACGAAAGATATATTGGCAAAAATCTCCCCGGTTGGTATTACGGAGATGGATAAACGCCACATTACGCATTTTAACCTGTTTTCTGTACCAGCGCCCGATACTTTGGCTATGTGGTACAACCGGATGCAGCAATATGCCGAAAAAACGCGGTTGGGTATCCCGCTTACCATCGCGTCCGATGCACGTAATCAGAGCGCCGGCGCAGCCATTTTTTCGCAGTCTGCAAAAACTTTTTCCATATGGCCAGACCCCTTAGGTCTGGCTGCAATTGGGGATGATAAAGTAACTGAAGAATTTGCTGATATATCGCGGCAGGAATACCTTGCTGTTGGCATACGTATAGGCGAGCCGCAGGTTGATTTAGCCACCGAACCCCGCTGGCCGCGTATTACCGGTACATTCGGTGAGGATGCGGCATTATCGTCGCGTATGGTTGTTGCCTATATAAAAGGCTATCAGGGCAAAAAGCTTGGGCCCAATAGTGTTGCCATGATGACCAAACACTTTCCGGGTGGTGGGCCGCAAAAAGGAGGACTTGACCCTCACTTTCCATTTCAAAAAGGGCAGGTTTATCCAGGTAACAATTTTAAATACCACTTAATTCCATTCGAGGCAGCTTTCAAAGCAGGTACCGCGGCAATAATGCCTTATTACGGCGTACCTATGGGTCAACAAAATGTACCGGAGGTGGGGTTTTCCTACAATAAAGCTATTATTACCGACTTGTTACGTAACAAATACCATTATGATGGTGTGGTTTGCACCGATTGGGGACTGGTTACCGACACCAAAATCGGCTCGATTAACTTTGCTGCAAGGGCCTGGGGCGTTGAAAATTTAAGCACGGATCAACGAGTGCAAAAACTCATAGATGCCGGCGTTGACCAGCTTGGCGGCGAAACCTTACAAGAAGTTATTGTAAAACTGGTGAAAGATGGAAAAGTGAGCGAGAAACGCATCAACATTTCTGTTGCAAGATTGCTGCGTATGAAATTTGAGCTGGGATTATTTGACAATCCTTTTGTTGATGAAAAAAAGGCGGCAGAAATTGTAGGCAGCCCAGCTTTTATGGCCGCCGGGTTAGCAGCCCAACGAAGGTCACTTACCTTGTTGAAAAATGAGAACCATGTACTGCCATTGGCACCAAACAAGCTTAAGATTTATATTAAAAATATCAACCCTAAAATAGCTGCCGAATACGGCACCATTGTAGAGGACCCGAAACAAGCGGACATTGCTATCATCAGGTTACAAACACCTAACTATCCCATTCCCGAAGCTAAAGGCAACATGATAGCATCCATGTTTCATTGGGGTGACCTGGACTTCAAAGGACAGCAATTGCAAGACATACTTGATCTGGAAAAAACTATACCAACAGTAGTTGATATTTACCTGGAGCGCCCGGCCGTAATTCCCGAAATCAGCAAAAACGCCAAAGCACTTATTGCCAGCTTTGGTTCAAATGACAGGGCGCTTTTAGATGTAGTATTTGGCAAATATAAACCGGGTGGACATCTGCCAATCGAAATGCCGTCATCCATGGAAGCTGTTCGCAATCAAAAAGAAGACATGCCGTATGATTCCAAAGACCCGCTTTATAAGTTCGGATCTGGATTAAGCTACTAAACCAATTAACTACATTATAAAAAGGCTATGAAAAAGCTAACCTTAACTTTTACAGTAATAATAGGATTATTGACCTCTTTAAATGCAAAGGCACAAACAACAGCTTATTTACAGTCGCAGATAAAGGCGCTGACGCAGGATTGGGCAAATATCAAACGTTATGAAGCTGCGAACAGCAAATTGATCGCATCTTCATCCAATGAAAAAAAGGTCGTCTATATTGGTGACTCCATAACTGATTTCTGGATAAACCGGGATTCATCATTTTTCAAATCAAATAACTACATCGATCGTGGAATAAGCGGACAGACTACCGGCCAGATGCTGGTCCGTTTCCGGGAAGATGTGATCAATTTAAAGCCCTCGGTGGTAGTAATTCTTGCAGGAACAAATGATGTCGCTGAAAATAATGGTCCTTCTAAACTTGAAGACGTTGCCGGTAACATATATTCCATGGTTCAGCTCGCTAAAGTTAACCGCATCAAAGTCGTGCTTTGCTCCGTACTTCCTGCAACTAAATTCCTGTGGCGGCCAGCAATTAACCCGGTTGAAAAGATAAAGGCATTGAATGAGATGCTGAGTAGTTATGCTAAAAAAAACAACATCATCTATGTTGATTATTATACGGCGTTGGTTGATGAAAATGGTGGTTTCACTAAAGCTCTGGCCTTTGATGGCGTACACCCTAATTTACAGGGTTACCGTGTAATGGAGCCTTTAGTACAGGTTGCTGTCAATAAGGCATTAAGGTAAAGAAGTTCCATGGAGCATACTATACCAGACAACCTTATTGACCGGATATTGAAAATCTATTTTTTGCTTATAACCCAAAAATCAATTATATAAAAATTATGAAAAAACTAAGCTTACTTTTTACAGTTGTTGCGGGGCTACTGATTTCCTTCAATGTAAAGGCACAAACTAACGCTGACTATTTCCCAGGTAAATGGAACATTACCGTGCTGGGTACACCCGGCGGTGATTCCAAAATGACCTTCGTTTTGGAAAGAAAAGATGGCAAGTTAGGAGGTGTCGTTCAGGATTCAACCGGCAAGGAAACGAGCAAGATAACGTCAATTGTTGAGAAGGATAAAACGATAACCGCAGCATTTACCCTCCAGGCCTATGATCTTACCATGACGCTCGACCCAATAGATGATGACCATGTTAAAGGCAGCCTGATGGGTATGTTCGATGCCAAAGGAGTCCGCGTTAAAGAAAGTAAATAAATAAGTGATAAAATATTAAAGGAAGGCATGGCAGGACTTATCAACTCCAGTTGAAAATTACCTGCTAATTTGTGTGACTAGGTTAGTTCCGGTTTTTATCATTGTATATGATATTCAGACCATTCACTACCCTGGTATAAATGACTTATAGTATATAATAAATGAGTTCTTTTCATTGTTTAATAAAGAAAAAAACACCTTTATGAGGAACTTTCGTGGCCTGGTTTTACCTTATTTATTATTGTTATCCAGCCTTACTGTATTTGCCCAGGAAGCCAATAATCCTAAACAAAAAAAAGCCCAACCTGGTTCGATGAAAAAATTGAAGGGCCTGCCCGGGCGAAACCGTGCATCGGCCCTGTTTGCGGACTCGGGCAAGCTGAGCAGTAGTGATTACCAGCAACACATTGAAAATACATACATGGTTTTCAATAATATTGAGAACAAAAGTGAATTGGGGCTGGAGATTGGTGTTATCAGCACAAAGCTCAAGGATGCTGATTCTATATTGGTTGTACTAAAGGATAATGTATTGAATAACAGCGGTGCCCTAAACCTGAGGAACCTGCAGGTGTTCAGAACCCTGCTGCAAAACATTCAAACCGATCTTAAGGAACATAGAACTGTACTGGATAGCACAGACAATAAATTGACTGCTCTTAAAGGCAGTATGAAGGTTTTGATAAAAGACACTGTACTGAGGCAGCTGATAAGGGACTCTGTAATCCGTAAGCAATTTGCGGTGCAGTTAAAAGATCTGCGGGGAGTATGGTTAAGCAGTACCGGAAAGCTAAAGAAAAGCGGGGCTATTATAAACCGGCTGCAAACGCATACATCATCCAGTATGATCACTACGGTGCAACTGTTGGAGAAGGTAAATAATCTTTTGACCACTTTCACGATTCGCATTTTTGGTAAAGAATATAATTATTTATGGCAGAAAGATACGGATACCACCGCGGCAAGTACCCGTTCATCATTTGGTAAAGCCTACCAGGGCGAAAAGAAGGCACTGAATTACTACTTCAAAGATACCGGCAATAAACGTTTATTCCTGCTGCTTATTGGTGTGTTGTTCTTTATATGGATCTATCGTAATATCCGCGTACTGAAACAAAGAAAGGCAATGGAAAGCATCAGTAAAATGGGTTTTACCTATCTGCCTTCCGGGTATATTGTTTCTGCATTTGTGGTTATGTTTACCATTGCGCCATTGTTTGACCTGTATGCGCCTTCCACCTATATTGAGTCTATGCAGTTTTTTCTGATGATCATTCTTACTGTGATCTGCTGGAAAAAATGGCCGCGCGAATTATTCAGGTATTGGATAGTGATGGTGGTGCTTTACATCTGTTTCTCGTTTACCCATCATCTGGCAGATCCCGGATTTTGGCAGCGTTTTATGCTGATACTACTCAACATTTTCTCCTTCATTTTCGGGTTGCTCTTTCTTTCAAAAATGCGTCAGCACCTGCATATGAAAGGCTTTTTACGGTTTGTGATCATCCTGCATAATGTAATGAATGTGCTGGCAGTTATCTTCAACATATGGGGACGTGTTTCCCTGGCGCAAATATTAGGTAATACGGCCATATTTTCTTTTATGCAGGCAATAGGCCTGGCTGTATTTAGCCAGATATGTGTTGAAGCGATATTGTTACAGATAGTGGCCAGCCGTGTTAAGCTGGGCTATGAAGGCGATTTTGAATATGAGCATGTGCTCAAGAGTTTCCGCCGGCTTATTCTTTTCCTGGTAGTTATTTTATGGCTCATTGTATTTACCACTAATCTTAACATCTATACGTCTTTATTAGGTGGTCTTACAGATTTTCTGCAAACTCATCGTAGCATAGGCAATGCTACCTTTACTTTAGGGGGCATACTACTCTTCTTTTTCATTATTTGGGTTGCGCATCTGTTGCAACGGTACGTAGGTTATTTTTTGGGCGATACCAATACGGAGGAGGATATTAATGACAAAGGGCAACGCTCACGACTATTGGTTACCAAGCTTGTTTTGCTTTGCCTCGGATACTTACTGGCCGTGGCTGCCTCGGGTGTACCGGTTGATAAGATAACCATTGTAATTGGTGCGCTTGGCGTCGGTATTGGCCTGGGATTGCAGAATATTGTAAACAATTTTGTATCCGGTATTGTACTGATCTTTGACAGGCCGCTGCAAATAGGCGACGTAGTTGAAATTGGCGGCCATGCCGGAAAAGTAAGGGAAATAGGGTTACGATCAAGCACCTTATTAACACAGGAAGGTGCCGAAGTAATTATTCCTAACGGCGACGTACTTTCACAGAAGATTGTGAACTGGACACTCACCAACAGCCAGCGTCGGCTGGAGATGGAGCTGTCTGTAAGCGGAAGCACGGACATGGAGGTAGTTTCATCCGTTATCAAAAAAGCAATCCTCGCTTCAAAATATGTTTATCACAGCCGTGACCTGCAGATATTATTTACCAAAGTGAATGAGGATGGCTTCGACATGAAAACATTCTTTTGGAGCATTGATGTTTCTAAATCAGAGGAAGCAAAAAGCGAAATATTGATTTTATTGCATGAAAAGCTGAATGCCGAAAATCTGAATCTGAAATAAGGAGATTGATGAAAATTAAACATAGAAAACTTTACAAAAGTTTTCTATGTTTACTCACGGCACATATGATCAAATAAAGCTATGTGATGAGGGCATTGTGAGGCAAGTTCATGCCTTTTAGCCATTTCAAGCTCGTTAAAGTGAAAGGCGGGCGCAACGGCGCAGCTTACACATGTAAAACCGTTTTTGGCGGATATTTCTGCCGCAAACCACGAACCTGCGAATATAGCATTGGTGAGATGACCACTAGCATTTGGCCCTTTGGTTTGCTACCTCTTTTGTTGAACTGTACCGCAGATTTACTAGACCGCTGCTCATAGAGGATATTATCCATTTCAAACCTTTAATTGTCCATTTCAAATCTTTAATTGTCCATTTGGTTTCATTATTGACGGATTGTTTGAGAATTAAACCGAAATTTAAATATGTTTAAAACCTATCATATTAAATGGGGTATCTTACTATTTATTGCTTTCACAATAATTGGTTTTTTACAGAGATCGGATCACTTTGGCTTTGATCAGCTTCCTGTTTTAGGAAAAGACATCCTTTTTTCCTTTTTTAATGTATTCGGTTGCTGGTTTATTCATCATTATTTTATCCTGCATTTTTCTAAAAATCTTGGCAATGTGCCAAAGGGTATAATCAGTAATATAATTGCCGTTTGTGTTGTATTGTTTTTAGATTATTTCTTGACGGTGGTTAATATGATGCCGGCACGCGCCACTGGATTTAGTAATAGCCGTGATGCAGTTGTTAATCTTACAGCCACTTCTTTTGTCAGTGTATTTATCTATATTATCATAAACAATATCCAGATCAATATTACATTACAAAGATCCCAGCTGGAAAATGAACAATTGAAACAGGCGCAATTAAGGGCACAGCTTTTATCGTTACAACAACAGGTTAGCCCCCATTTTTTGTTTAATTCATTAAGTACGCTAAAAACGATTGCGGCAGATCATGAAACAAAAACCTACGTGGTACAATTAGCTAATGTTTACCGCTACTTATTGAGCTTTAATGAGCACCATTTGGCCAGCGTGAAAGATGAAATAGCATTTATGAAATCGTACCTGTACATATTACAGGAACGTTTTGAACACGCTCTACAAATTTCCATTCAGGTTCCCGATGTATTTCTGGGCTATTATATTCCGCCACTTTCACTTCAGTTGCTTATTGAAAATGCTATTAAACATAATGTAGTATCCCCGGAACAACCGCTGAATATCCGGATTTATACAGATCAGACACCTGCAATAGTTATTGAAAATGGCTATCAGCCTAAACTTTCGGTAGAAGAAAGTACCGGGAAGGGCCTGCAAAATATAAAAGACCGTTACCATTTATTAGGAGGTAAAGAAATCGGGGTTCTTAAAAACGACAACCTGTTTAAAGTAACTTTACCTTTGTTGCAATCATGAACGTATTAATTATTGAAGATGAGATCAAAACGGCAAAGGACCTGAAAAACCTGGTTGAAGCAGCAGACAGTGATATCAAGGTTATTGAGATCCTGCACTCTGTTAGCTCCTCGGTTCAATGGTTTAAAGAAAACCCATCGCCCGATCTGATTTTCTCAGACATCCAGCTCAGTGATGGACTTAGTTTTGACATTTATCGGGACGTACAGGTGAATGCGCCTGTAATTTTCTGTACTGCATTTGATGAGTATGCTATCCGGGCTTTTGAGACCAACGGTATTGATTACCTGTTAAAACCTATTGATGAAACCATGCTGGAACAAAGCCTTGAAAAATACCATCGCCTTAAAAATCTGTTTGAAAGTCAGCAGGAACAATATCAAAAAAAGTTAATAAAGTTATTGGGCCAGATGGACATAAAATATAAGCAATCCATCCTTGTTTATTTCAAAGAAAAGATGATCCCTGTAAGGACGAGTGAAATCAGGTATATTTATGCCGAAAATGGTTTAGTTCATATACATACAGGGCTTAATCAATTCGTCAGTCAGTATACTTTAGAACAGTTGGAGGCAATGCTGAACCCACAGCAATTTTATAAGGCCAACCGCCAGTTTATTATCAACCGGGATAACATTCGGAATGTAGAGCATTATTTTAATCGTCGGTTGTTTGTGAAACTGAATTGTGAAACACCGGAGAAGATCATTATCAGCAAGATAAAAGCGAATGATTTTCTGCAATGGATAGAGGACTGACCTCGCTATCCTCCTTCATATGATGTCGCCCCCTTCATTTAATGCCATTCTGTTAGCTATAAGTTAAGGCAGCAACTTGCAATAACCATCATTTTTGCAAAGAAAGGAGATTGCCCGAACGGTATTAATCCTCATATTTTCTTCCCTAAGTATACATAAATCCCTAAATTTTATTGTTCGTTCATCGGCATTTATGTCCCTTTCATGCCCCTTTTTGTGCCGTTCACTGTAAAATTTCGGCCGCGCTTTTCGTAAGCTTTTAATTTCGGGGCATTAAAAGAGCCCGCATGTTTTCAGTACCAGACAAAAATTACTATGCGGCCTCCATTAATATTATAAGGTCAGATGATGAACAAATTTATTTTCCTGCTCGCTATATGGCTTGCTCCAACTACAATATACGCTCAGCAAAATTACAGCCTCAAAGATTGCATCGACTACGGCTTAAAGAATAACCGCAATAATGTGGTTTACGAAAACGAAAAGAAAGCGGCCGACGCGAAGGCAAAGGAGGCCCTGGCCGATTATCTACCCAAACTAAGTGTTACCGGCACCTTTGACGATAATCTAAAAGTTCAGCAATCAATTATTCCCGCAGGTGTTTTTGGACCGGATCCTTTACGTATAGCCTTTACGCAAAGGTATAATTCCAATGGTACAGTGCAACTGGATCAAACCATATATGACCAGTCATTACTGAACGGCCTGAAGGCAAATAAATATAACAAACAACAGGCGGACCTGAACATTAAGCAAAGCCAGGAAACTATTATATACAATATCAGTAACGCCTTTTACCAGATCTATGTTTACCGCGAACAACTGCGCTTGTTAACAGATAATCTGGAAAGCTATCGCAAGCAAATGGATATTTCAAAATTGCAGGTTGACAAAGGTATTACATTGCGAAAAGACCTGGATAAGGTAACAGTGGATTATAACAACGCGGTATCGCAGATCAGGGTAGCAGAGAGTAATTTAACGCTGTCAGAAAATCAGTTAAAGTATGAAATGGGTTACCCCATTAATACCGTATTGCCGATAGGCAGCGCGACTCAGCAGGATTTGGCGGTGCCGGCTGCCATTAATACCAATAGCCATTCCTTTTCGGCCCTTAACCGTACGGATTATCAGCTTTCGGAAGTTAATTCAAAATTATTAGCGATCGACCAAAGCCGTATTAGAGCAGGTGCATTGCCTAAATTAACCGGTTATGCCAGGTATGGCGCTGTGGGTTTTGGTCAAACGTTAGGGCCTGCTTTTAGCGATCTTAATCCTTTTTCGGCCGTTGGCTTAAAGCTAACTATACCGCTGTTTGATTTTTTTAAGCGCAATGCCCAGTATAATCAAGCCAGGTATAAAAGCCTTAACGCAGTCGAAAACTTAAAGCTGGATGAAGGCAAATATCAACTGGAATATGAAAATGCCCGAACCAAGCTTATTAAGGCACAGGCTAACCTGGATAATGATAAGCGTAATATCGACCTGGCAGAATCTGTTTTCAAGACCACAGATCTGCAATATAAAAAAGGCGTAACAGATTTAGTAGACTGGCTTACTGCCCGCAACTCGATTAAAGACGCTCAAAATAATTACCTCAACTCACTCTACAGTTTTTACCAGGCCAAACTTGATCTGGAAAAAGCCGGCGGCAGTCTTAAAACATTTTATAGCTCACTTTAAATATGAAACGTAAATATATAATTGGCCTTATCATCGTAGTGCTACTGGCGCTGATCATTTTCAGGCTAGCTGCCAACAAAAGCGCATTAAACAAAAAGGGAGCACCTTCAGGAGATACCGTGGTACGGATACCGGTAAAAGTTGCGGAGGCAAAAGAGGAAATCCAGGAGGTCAGCCTGTTGAAGACAGGTAACCTGGCTCCTTTTAAAGAAGCAAAGGTGCTTTCTACAACCGGTGGCACTATCCAGCAGCTACGGTTTAATTTGGGCGATCATGTCAATGAAGGTCAGGTGCTGGCCGTGATGGATACCCGTTTGGCGCAGCTGGACCTGCAAAAAGCAGAAACCAACGCAGCCAAGTTAAAACGCGACCTGCAGAATTATACTGAACTATTGCAGGGACAAGCCGCTACACAGGAAAAGGTGAATGAGGTGCGTCAAAATTACCTGGATGCCGCCAATCAGGTAAGCCAGGTAAAAAAGCAAATAGCGGATGCGGCTATCAAAGCGCCAACCAGCGGAACCATATCCGAGAAACCGGTGGAACAGGGCGTTTTTGCCAACGCCGGAACTCAGATAGCCACTATTGTCAACTTATCTCAAGCTAAAGTAGAGCTTAATTTGACCGAGGCGGAGGTTTACCAGGTGAAGCCGGGTCAACAGGTAAAAATCACTACCGATGTTTACCCCGGCCAGGTATTTAACGGCAAGATCAGCTTTATCAGCCCGCAGGCGGACGTGACCCATAATTATAAGATAGAGATCATGGCGGATAATAAAGAAAGCGCGCTATTACGCTCAGGAACGTTTGTTTATGCAGACTTTTCCCGAAAAAGCCAACAGCGGATATTACTGATTCCCCGTGAAGCCTTAACAGAAAGCGTCAAAGACGCCAGCGTATATGTAGTAGAAAACAATATCGTTCGTCAAAAACCAATAAAAACAGGTATCGAGGTAAATAGTATGATCCAGGTGGTCGGTGGTTTGAATGCCGGTGAGGTAGTTGTTACCTCCGGGCAGATCAACCTCAAAAATGGTGCACAGGTCAGTGTTTCTAAATAAAAACGAGCAGTCATGTCAATAACAGAAATTGCCGTTAAGCGGCCTCTTTTAATCATCGTGATTTTTACGGTGCTGTTCATCTTCGGTGCGAAGTCTTACTTCAGCTTAAATTACAACCTGTTGCCCAAGTTGGATGTGGGTACGGTAACCGTAAGTACCGTCTATCCTGGTGCCGCCGCAGCTGAGGTGGAAACATCGGTAACCAAAAAATTGGAAGATGCTTTTTCGTCCGTAGAAGGTCTGGACAAGATCAATTCTACATCGCAGGAGGGCGTGTCACAAGTTACTATTCAATTTAAAAGCGGGACAAATATTGACCAAGCCGAACGTGATATTCAGCGCAAGGCGGATCAGGCGCAGAATGACCTGCCGGATGATATTGATAAGCCGATAGTGAACAAGATAAACCTGGAAGAAACGCCGGTGATAAAAGCTGGGGTAACCTCACAAAAGTCTCCGCGTGAACTTTATGATTTTGTGGATAAACAGCTGCTGCCCTTGTTGCAAAACGTAGCAGGGGTGGGGCAGGTAAATATCATTGGTGGCGACGAGCGTGAAATTCAGGTAAATATCGACCAGGATAAACTGAAGGCTTATGGTCTGGGCATTGGTCAGGTTACCGATGCCTTAAGTAAAGCCAATCAATCCTTCCCGGCCGGTAGTATTGAAACCCGCAACCAGCAGATGTCTATCCGTTTTGATGCGAATGTTACCTCCGTAGCGCAGATTCGCGGCCTTATCGTACAACAAAAACCACAAGCCGGTAGTGTTTATCTGAAGGATATAGCCGAGGTGGTTGATGCCACTGCAAAAACAACGGCCATTAACCATATTAACGGTATCCCATCGATTGGCGTGCAGATCATTAAGCAAACGGATGCCAATGCCGTAGATGTAAGTGACCTGGTGAAAAAGAAGTTCACGGAGATCGAAGGGCAATATAAAAATGAAGGCTTAAAGTTTAGTGTATCAGCTGATCAGAGTACTTATACGCTTCGTTCGGCAGATGGTGTGATGGAAGATCTGGGCCTTGCCGTGGTTATTGTAGGCATTGTGATGCTGGCCTTTTTACACAGCTTCCGCAGCTCGATGTTTGTGCTGGTAGCCCTGCCATCTTCTATCATCCCGACATTCATACTCATGTATTTCATGGGCTTTTCGCTCAACCTGATGACGCTGATGGCGATGTCACTGGTAGTAGGTATCCTGGTGGATGATTCGATAGTGGTGCTGGAAAATATTTACCGGCATCTGGAAATGGGATCAGACCGGGAGAAAGCGGCATTGGAAGGACGAAGCGAAATTGGCTTTACCGCTCTGGCGATCACCCTGGTTGATGTGGTGGTGTTTTTGCCTATCGCTTTCGCCGGTGGTATTATCGGTAATCTGTTGAAGGAGTTCTCGCTGGTGGTAGTTTTTTCTACCTTGATGAGTTTATTTGTTTCCTTCACGGTTACCCCAATGCTGGCCAGCAAATTCGGCAAGATCGAAGAGTTAAATAAAAAGAGTTTATGGGGCAAAATAAATCTTGGTTTTGAACGCTTCCTGGATACGCTCAAAGAGGATTACGGCAAAATGCTGACGGTAGTTCTTCATAAAAAAAGATGGCTTTTGGGGGGAGTTATCCTGCTCATTGTAGGGGCTGTTGCATTGGTGCCATTTGGTTTTATAGGTGCAGCCTTTGTCCCCGGTACCGATCAGGGTGAGCTGTTGATGACCTTGGAGCTGGCACCTTCTGCTTCTGTTTATCAAACAAATATGGTAACCCAGGAGGCCGAAAAAATGATCATGAAACAGCCAGAGGTGACGCGGGTGTTCTCCAGTATTGGCTTTGTAAGCGGAAGTGTGGCCGGAGCCACCAACAATAGCAACCAGGCAGAGATAACCATTACCATGGTAGATAAGAATGACCGGGATATTACTGCTGAAGATTTTGGTAGCCGGATGCAGCAGCAACTGAGTGCCGTTATTCCGGGCGTTAAAATAACTTCTGCCCCCACCTCCATTACAGGAGGTGCTAATCAGGCACCCATCCAAATAGCCATTAAGGGTATCGATCTGAAAGCGGTACGTAAAACTGCAGAAGAATATCGGAAGATCGTGGCATCTGTACCGGGGGCGCGATTTGTCGAACTATCGGTTAAAGACCAAAAACCGCAGGTGGAAGTAAATCTCAACCGCGAAAAAATGACCCTGCTGGGGATAGATGCCAGCCAGGTGGGTGCAGCATTGCAAAATGCTTTCAGCGGTAATGATAAAAGTAAATTCAAGCAAGGGGGTAACGAGTATGACATCCTTATTGGTTTAGACCGCTATGACCGGTCTGACATCAATAATGTCCGAAACCTGTCGTTCACTAACAGTGATGGCCAGAGCTTTGTACTGAGTCAGTTTGCCGATGTTAATGAAGGTTTGGGCGAAAGCGTTTTGCAACGGATTGACCGCCTCAGCGCTATTACTGTAAATGCTCACGTAGCCGGCAGGCCCAGCGGATCAGTCATTGATGATATAAAAAAGAAACTTTCCCAAACTAAGTTATCAACAGGCGTTTCTGTAGAGTTTCTTGGTGATGCCAAGAACCAGGCAGACGCTTTCGGTAGTTTGTTTTTTGCTTTAGCGGTAGCTATCGTGCTGGTTTACCTGATCATGGTTGCTTTATATGAAAATGCGGTTTACCCGTTCGTGGTATTGTTCTCTATTCCTGTAGCACTTGTGGGCGCATTACTTGCGCTTGCTTTAACCCTGCAAACGTTGAATATCTTCTCGCTGATCGGTATGATTATGTTATTGGGACTGGTATCCAAGAACGCGATCCTGATTGTAGATTTTACCAACCACTTGAAAAGCGAAGGATATGCTGTTAAAGATGCACTGGTAGAAGCAGGTAAAGAAAGGTTGAGGCCTATCCTGATGACTACCCTTGCCATGATATTGGGTATGCTGCCCATAGCTATCGCCAGCGGCGCCGGCGCCGAAATAAAGAATGGTATGGCCTGGGTGATCATTGGCGGCTTAACCAGTTCAATGATCCTGACACTGTTCGTCGTTCCATCCATGTACCTCATTATCGAAAACTTACTATTAAAATTTAAAAAGAAAAAAACGGCCAACGTACAATTGGAATTAGAAGCCCAATAATTAACATCTATATAGTTAAATCAGGATTGGGCCGCAGCGTGCAGTTAACAAGCTATGCTTCTTAAGATCAATAGCCCGCCTACGCTGTGCCCAATACCTGGTTTTATTTTTCAACCCCATCAATATGAAACACATAACCCCTCTGCTCACCACTATTTTAAGCATTATGGTATCTGTAGCCTTTGCTCAAACAGCCAATGAAATCGCGACTAAGCAAAAGATAGACTCCTTAAGACTGGCCGGGCTATCTGAATATGCAACCAGGTACCCCTTACTGCGGCAGGGTGCGTTCGCTACCGATATTATGGGCAAAGGCAATGTCAAGGCCGAATTAAACGGAAAAGATCTTTATGAAGGGAAGCTTAAAATTACCCGGATCAGATCATTTTTTAACGTTCCCGTTGCTCAATGGGGCCGAAACGCTATTACCGGAACAATAAGCTATCAGCAAACGAATTTTAAAACCGATGAGATCAAAAGCTACGACCCCCAGTTTTCGAGTATGGACCGCAGCCTTACCAAGTCTACCGTAGGCTTTACCGCTTCATTTAGCCGGACCGATTCCATCTTTCATCAGGAAGTACGTTACTCCGCCGGTATCTCAGGGCTTACTAATGAAGCTTCATCCATTAAAAGAATCAATTATATAGGCAGTGTCAGCGTTCCTGTATTAAGAACTCAATATTCATCTTTAAGCCTGGGTGTTGTAGCACTCATTGATCCATCAGCCCTTTCTCCGGTAATCCCCGTCATCAGTTACTGGCATAAATTTAAAACACCCGGTTTAGATCTTTACGCAGATCTTCCTCAAAGAATAGTGTTACGAAAACAACTCTCGAAAAAAAGCTGGGTATTTGCAGGCAGTGAATTGGGGGGCAATTTTTTCTTTTTTGATTTTAATCAACCTTCTTTGCCTCGTAACTCCATTTATAGTACGGTTGATATCAGAACCGGAGGTACTTTTGAGTATTTACTGACCAAAAAGCTGGTGATTGGCGTAAGCGGAGGACTTTACACCACTGTGCAATCCAGGCTGTATGCTGATGATGTTAAATCAAGTGATTATTTTTTTAAGAGCCAGAACGGTTCAGTTCCCTACATGAGTCTTTCGCTCTCCTTCCTGCCTTTTCTTAAAAGTTTGACCAGCCGTTAAATCCTAAGAATGGCGATATAGAAAAGCCCGCCTGGGCCTTGTCCGAATGCGTTCATTTTTAAAGCATACTTTCAATCCAGCGGTAATGCAACTGCCAAACTTACAAGTGAAAACGGTCATTAGGCAAAGGCATACTCATTTTGGACGACTTGATATCGTTTTTAATAATGCAGGATATTCTACTGTTTGGTACAATTGAGTAATCAAGCAGAGAGACACCAATGATTCAGCGGATCACAAAATACTTAAGAGTCATTCCGGGAGCAACGAAATCTGTTGGATTCAACGCTGGAAGTATAAAATGGTGTCTCTTTTTTTGTTAAAATGCACCTGCTCCGACTCGGACCATCTCGGATAGAAAGCAACTTTTCGGTGCCCAATTTTGCTGTACAAATATTCACAACTGCATTTGAACAAATGTGCATTTGCAGCAAGATTAAATCATTATTGGAAAGATCATCACATTGACGCATCAAAAGGGTAGAAACTTATGATATTAAATTTGATGAATTACTGAGAACCGCCATTCCCCCAGATTTGGGGGCGGCGACAAAATTCGGAAACTGAAGCCCCAATTTTAGCTAAGTCGGGTTTAAACAGATTGATTTTGGTTCTTGCAAAATGATGGCCTTAATATTTAAATATTAAGATAATTTTCACCCAAACTCCCAATCCTTCGTAAATTTTTAATAAACTGGTTCGAAAAACACCCAGTCTCCGGAGCCAAAACTTCAGTAGTACTGAAAATTACTAAAGTTTTTTTACCGAAATTTTATAAAGCCCTTTACATGGTTGTAGAGGGCTTTTCCTTTTAACACCCGTTTTAATTATTTCCTGACGAAAATACTTAGAATGTGGTTCGTGCTTTTCGGAATCCTTGATCATAGATCATTTTAGGATTTATAAAGTTCTGCTTTACCAATGCCCGGCCAAAAAATATAATAAATCAAGGTACTCTTCCGCTTGTGATTCGGAAAGCTCAACACCGAAAGCACAACGGCAATGACAGCGTTAAACGATGCAACTTAGCCCCCGGCCTATACCGGCAGGTATTTATTGACTATTTTCCCATTTTTGTAAGTGGTTGAACTATCCAATTTCAGCAGTTTTTTCGCCTTAAAAATTGAAAGTCCGTTCCCGATTGCAACCGGGTTCCTGAAAATAAAATATTCATCAATAAGGTTCTGGCTGATCAGCGAACTTACAAAATTGGCGCCGCCATACACCATAATATCCTTGCCCGGTTCTTTTTTCAGCGCCTGTACTGTAGCAGCCAGGTCTCCGTTTTCCACCTCTAAGTTCCTGCCCTTGATGGCGGTTTGTGTGCGGCTGAAAGCAATTTTGCGCATATTTACCATTCGTTGCGCCAAACCTAATTCCGGGCTGTCGGGCTGGTTGTCGACCACATTTTCCCAGTGATCGATGAATTCCCGGGTCATACCGCGTCCCAGCAAAATGGTATCGCAGCTGTCGGCCAGTTCAATTACACGCTGGAACATGGATTCATCCCGTTCGCCGGGTATCCACATCCAGTCCAACTCGCCTTCCGGCCCGGCTACAAAACCATCAATGGTCATTTGTACCTGTAATTTTAATTTTCGCATAGCAATCGTTTCTAAAAAGTGATTGTGTTTCTTTCTATCACAAATATCTGCAAACGGTACATGATATTGTGGGTGTAATCATGACAAAACAAGGGGGGATTTGCGCAAAAAAAAATAGGCGAGAAGTATTAGCAAGGGATATTCAAATTCCATTTTATGATATTTTTTAAATGCCGGTACTTTCATTAATATTTCGAAAAATCTTCCCCAGTAATTTGAGGGCACTGAAAAAGTGGCTATTTATTAAAAGGGGCAGTTTTCAATATTGAAAACTGCCCCTTTTTCCTTGAGGTATTCGGGTAGGTGGTGGAGAGCACTTTCGTTTAGACGATTCTCAGCGCCTCCATTTTACTTGTAAAACTACCTCCTTAACTTTAAAGGACTTTTTCAGTGCCCTCAGTATTTCATTCGTCTTTTTTTTCAATAAATTGGTTCGAAAAAACGCCACTGTCGGGAACAAAGCTGGGTTATTCCGAATCCGGCTTTTTTTATTGTAATTTTAATAAAGCCTTTGCCAATGAAGCCTAACCTGCTGTTATTTTTATCTGGTCTGCTGCTTTTTGCTACCTGTAAAAAGGACGACACAAAAGGCCCGGTAACTTCATTACTATAACCGGTACAGTGTATCCAACCGTTAAAATAGGGCAGCAGGAGTGGACGTCGGTTAACTACGACGGGCCGGGCAGCGTGGAGGGCCATTTTTACGCACCCAACCCAAATTATAAGAAGTTTTATACCCAGGCTGATTTAGCGGGCTTAAAGCTGCCTGCTGGCTGGCGTATACTTACCATTGCCGATTTTAATAAACTGATGATCAATTTTACCACCCAAAAAGATACCGACGGCAACTTCGCAATGGATTATGATAAAACGCTCGCGCTAAAGTCAACGTCGGAATGGGAAGTTAGGTACACTTCCGATAAGCAGGGAACAAACACCTCGGGGGTTAATGCTTACCCGGCGGGGTATTATGCCTACCCATATAACGAAACACCGGGAGACCTTGCACTGTTTTTAACCGCCACGCCGCTGCCGCCAGCAAAAGTTACCGTTCACGCCACTTATTATTCGTTTATTATAAGCCAGCTGTATGGCAACGCTTCCAGTGATGATTACACCAGGTGTTTCAGTTGCTTTTTAGACAGGGGCATAATACCGACGCGCCAAAATCGGTGAGGTTTGTGCGGGATAATTAAAGGTTTACCCTGATATTACCTCCCCGATGGGATCCTTGAATTGCTTTTCCCCGAAATGTATAAGGGATCCGTAGAAACTGTCAAGCCGCCCTCGCGCCATAACCGGACTTTTGTATCAGCAAAATATACAAAAGCAATGGAAAAGACCATATTCATCACCGGCGCTTCCTCCGGCTTTGGAAGGGAAACCGCCCGATTGTTCCACAAACAAGGCTGGAAAGTGATCGCTACCATGCGTTCGCCTGAAAAAGAAAAGGAACTCACCCAATTGGATAACGTGCTGGTTACGCGCCTGAACGTACAGGAGCCGGAATCCATCAACACAGCAGTAACAGCAGGGACCGCCCGTTTCGGCCAGATCGACGTGCTCCTTAATAATGCCGGCTACGGTCTGATGGGAGTTTTCGAATCCGCCACCCGTGACCAGATCCAAAAGCAGTTCGATGTCAACCTGTTCGGGCTGATGGACGTCACCTGTGCAGTGTTGCCACAGATGCGCAGGCAAGGCAGCGGAACGATCATTAATATTTCCTCGTTTGGCGGACAGGTAGCCTTGCCATTCGGAAGTTTATACAATAGCAGCAAATTCGCCGTCGAAGGATTTTCCGAAGCGCTGTCACATGAACTCTACCCGCTGGGCATCAACGTTAAACTGATCGAACCGGGCGGCGTAGCCACTAATTTCCGCAGCGGCCTGGAAATGATCAAAAACGAGATACCCGTTTATGATCCGTTGATGTCGGCATTCTTTGGCCGTTATGCAAAAACCACCGGGCACTTGCCCAAAGCCAGCCCCGATGACGTTGCCCAAACTATTTACGAGGCCGCAACAGACGGCAAAGAACACTTGCGTTATGTTACCGGCGCCGACGCGCAATTTTATATCGATGCCAAATTCAAAAACAGCGACGCTGATTTTATCCAGCTGATGCGCAATTATTTCATCAAGTAAAAAACAACCTTATGGAAACAAATTTGCAACAAACCATTAACTCCGGTTTTACCGCCGCCTCCACCGCCGAAGAAGTGATCAAAGGCATTGACCTTTCCGGAAAAGTAGTTATTGTTACCGGCGGTTACTCCGGTATCGGCCTGGAAACCACCCGCGTACTGCGTAATGCCGGTGCCAAAGTCATCGTCCCGGCACGCGACCTGGAAAAGGCAACTATTGCACTAAAAACAATGCCCGATGCCGAGATCATGCACATGGACCTGATGGACCCGGCATCCGTCGACGCCTTCGCTGAACAATTCCTGGCCAAAGGACTTTCATTACATATCCTCGTGAACAGCGCCGGCATTATGGCCATCCCGCTCACCAGGGACGCCCGCGGTTATGAGGCGCAGTTTGCTACTAACCATCTTGGCCATTTCCAGCTCACCGCTCGTCTTTGGCCAGCTTTGGTCAAAGCCGATGGCGCACGGGTTATTTCCGTGTCCTCCTGGGGACATCGCCAGTCACCCGTGATTTTCGAAGACCCTAATTTTAACCACCGTCCCTATGACCGCATGTCGGCTTACGGCCAGTCTAAAACAGCCAATATCCTTTTCGCGCTGGAATTGGACGCGCGCGGCAAACAATACGGAATCCGGGCTTTCGCCGTTCACCCCGGCGGTATTGTCAGCACGGATCTCAAGCGTTATTTTTCAGAAGAAGAGCTCCGTACTTTCGGGGTGATCGATGAACAGGGCGATGTGATCCTTGATCCCGAAAGACAATTGAAAACCGTGGAGCAGGGCGCTTCTACCAGCGTCTGGTGTGCCGCCAGTCCGCAGCTGGACAGTCTTGGCGGCGTGTATTGTGAGAATAATACGATTTCACCACTGGTTAGCGGCGAGCCTAATATCCAGGTTGGCTCCAGGCCCATGGGCGTGATGTCCTATGCTGTCGATCCCGATGCAGCCAAACGCCTGTGGACATTGAGCGAACAATTGACAGGTGCGACATTTAATTACTAATTTTAGATCATGCCGGAACAATTCATCGATATAGAGTCCATTACCAAGCTGCACGAACTTTACGGTGCCGGTAAACCCCGGCACCCTTTAATTACCGTGATCGACCTGGCCCGGCATCAGCTCAGGCGCCCTGTGGCTGTGGTCACTTACCGGCTGGGCTTCTATAGCATTTTCTGTAAGAAATTCAGCGGTATGTTGCGATACGGCCGGTCTTACTATGATTTCAGCGAAGGATCGCTGATGTTCACCGCGCCCGGCCAGGCGACTTCGCCCGGCACCGGTCCGAAAGTAGAAGAAGGCTGGGGGTTGTTCTTTCATCCCGATCTGATCAATAACAGTCCCCTGGGCCGTAAGATGCATGACTACTCCTTTTTCCAGTACGAAGCGAACGAGGCGCTGCATGTGTCAGAAGAAGAAAAAAGCACCTTGGCCGCCTGTCTGGCCAATATCCAAAAAGAATATGCCCAAAACATCGATAAGCATACCCAAAGCCTGATCCAAAGCAATATCGAGCTGCTGCTGAATTATTGCAGCCGGTTTTATGATCGCCAGTTTTATACCCGCGAAAAAGTCAATTCAGACGTCGTGCAACAATTTGAAAAGCTGTTAAAGGAATATTTCGCGCAGGATGCCCTGATCCATAGCGGGCTGCCCAATGTCAAATATTTTGCGGATCAACTTAATTTGTCATCCAATTACCTGTCCGACCTGCTCCATAAATTCACCGGCAAGAGCACGCAGGAACATATCCACCTCAAGCTCGTCGACAAAGCAAAATCCTTGCTGTGGAGCACCCAAAGTCCGGTCAGCCAGATCGCCTATGCGCTCGGTTTTGAGCACCCCTCGCATTTTACCAGGCTCTTTAAACAGAAGACCGGCTATGCGCCCAGCGATTACCGGAATTTGAGCTAAGACAACTCCCTTGAATAAAAAAGCTATTGCGCAACAATCAGTTTTGACGGCGGCACGCCAAAGGAACGCTTAAACGCGTGCGAGAAATGCGACAGGCTTTCAAAACCTACATTCAGATAAACTTCCGATGGCCGGCTATTTTTCTCCCGGATCAGGTAGTGCGCTTCTTTTAGCCGTTGCTCCAGCAACCAGCGACCCGGCGGGCAGTGAAAGATCTGCTCAAAATCCCGTTTGAATGTCGCCAGGCTGCGCCCGGTCAGAAAAGCAAATTTCTCCAGCGGCACATTATAGCGGAAATTTCGCTGCATAAAAGCTTCCAGATCAATCTTACCCGGCGTGCCGAAATCGAATAACACCTGGCTCAGTTCAGGCTGTGCGCGCAAGAGCAACAGCACAAATTCCTGTATCTTATGCCCGGCTATCTCCGCGCTGATCTCCTGCTCCGCGAAGGCCGGCAGGAAGTCCAGGTAACGCTGCAATAATTCATCCGGCACGATGCCTAAAGCCGCGTCCGGCGAGACCAGGCCCGGCAAATGCGGCGGCCGGCCTTTGGCCAGACCCTGCAACAAGGCTTGGCCAAGCAGCAGGCTAATCACCAGCAGTTCGCCCCCGCCTTCCGGCGGCCTTTTGATAAACTTTGCCAAATGGTTCCGGCGAAAGAGTACCACATCCCCGTCCCTGAAAATATACGTCCGGCTGCCATCGATGATTGTAATGCTTCCCGACAAAATATAACCCACCGCATGGTCTGCTATAAATTGCTCGCCCGACCGGTTCTCCGTGCAGTAACTGGAATAAGTAATGCCGCCAATAGCTTTGGTTATAGTGTCCATCAGACCAAAGATAGGTAATCAGCCTAAGAAAGCTTCACTTATCTCTTTGCGGGCAGCTTCCGCACCGATCTCCACACGCCGTGCATAAAGCCCCTTAGCGT
>Ga0193717_1000354_pt1 | contig 32845 bp, 24 predicted proteins | sample U2c2metaG_FD_145900 | JGI IMG/M metagenome (GOLD analysis project Ga0193717, IMG submission 145900) | Soil microbial communities from a riparian zone of the East river system, Colorado, United States - U2c2 | ecosystem: Environmental > Terrestrial > Soil > Riparian zone | place: USA: East River... | reverse complement strand
ATGCCGTATCCAGCACGCACTACAAGGCGAGGAGTTGCCGAGTAGGAGAAGCCGATACGAGGCATCACGCTGCCGAAGTAGGGATCGACAAGTGCGCGGTTATAGCCAGCGGCCTTGGCCTGAGGGCTGCCAGCAAGCAGGATGACCGAAGGGTTATTCGGATCGATCGTCGACATCTTGTTGTTGACTTCGTAGATCGGCTGGACGAACTCATACCGTACGCCGAGATTGAGGGTGAGATTTGGAAGGATCTTCCAGTCATCCTGGATGAAGTAAGCGCTACGCCATGAACGCATGCCTACCGGTCCAGCTACGCCGCCTTTGCTGACGAAGCCCGCGCGGTTCAGAAGAAAGTCGGCCGCGGTGTATCCGTTCGTTGCAGGTAGGGATGCACCGGTTGGAGTGGTGATTGGAGCGGTCGGGGACGCTGTTCCGGCACCCAGGAAGTAGAAGCCGCCGATGGAGCCATCGTTACCGGGGTAAAAATTGTTCTGCTGCTGACGCTGGAACTGAACGCCAAATTTGAAGGTGTGCCGATTCTTCAACCAGGTGAAGTTATCTCCATACAGGAAGGTGTTTAAAGTGTAATTGGTTCCGAGATTGGCGTTACCGAGTGTGGTGTACTCTGTGCCATTTGTAGCCGAAAAGCCCTGGGGGCTACTTGAATTGGTGAATCCCAGCGCAGAGAAGCCGGCAAACGGTTGGGGTGCAGCGTTCGGGTCGTTCGATCCAATGCCAAGAAGCTTATTGCCATTAAGTCCGAAGGCACCGGTCGGATCAAGGAGGACAGCGCCGTTGTTTTGAATGCGGGTATACCCGGCACGGAACTCGTTCACCATGGAAGAGTTGATGGTGTGGACCTGATTGATGGCTACACCACGGACGGGGAAGGTGGGCGCACTGGTAAAGCTGGTTGGCAGCGGATTGATTGTGGTCTGGCCGCTATCGCTCTGCGTGTAACGAATCGAAAGGTTGTCCTTTTCGGTGGCCCTCCAATCACCCTTAACATCGAATTGGTCGCCGTAATTGCGGTTCTTTTGGGCGCCACGATAGTTGTTGAGAGCGGGCGAGCCCTGCTGGGGAGCCTGATTGGGCGTGGGATAAAGCGCAGGATTTGCAAGCAGATACTGCGCCGCGGGGTTGGTGATTGGGATTTTATTGTTGGGAAAGGCGGGGGAGCCTGGGGCGGTTGCGTCGTAGAGCTGAATCAGCTTTTTTGTGCATGCGTCATTGCTATCTGAGGGGAGGCACATCAGGCTGCGATCCAGCAGCTCGGAGAAGTCTCCCAGACGTTGTTTCACGGTAAGCACAGTTGCATTGGATGCGCCACCGGAGTGATAACGGCCTCCCTGATAGTCAGCGAAGAAGAACAGCTTATCCTTGAGGATTGGTCCACCAAAGGTGCCTCCGAAGATATTGCGGGTGAACGATGTCTTCGGGGTGATCGTAGAAGTGTGTTTGTTCGCCCAGGTGTTCGCGTTGAGGTTCCAATTGGAGAGGAAGTAGAACGCGCTTCCATGCCAATTGTTGGTACCGCTCTTGGTCTGGTAGAGAACGTCGCCGCCGTTGACGTTGCCGTATTCGGCGTTGGCATTTGCAGAGATGATCTGCACCTGACCAATTGCGTCGACGCTGGGGTTGTAACCGGGGGTGTCGTCGAGGGTCTGGTTGATATTCATACCGTCGAGCAGATACTGATTTGCCTGCTGGCGGTTGCCATTGACGGAGACCGTATTGCCATTACTCGTCCCACCAGTTGTGCTCAGTGGCCCGGAGACTGAGGCCTGGTTCACAAAACCATTAGGATTGGTGCTGACCGCGCCAGGCAGGAACATCGTCAGCGCGATGATATTGCGGCCGACCATCGGGATATTTTCGATGGCGCGTGTATCGAGCGTTGTTGCTAGAGTGGAGTTTTCCGTGTTCAACAGAGGGGTAATCTCAGACTCAACGGCCACCTTCTGCATCTGGCCTGCCAGTCCCAATTTTCCATCGACCTTCGCGTTCTGGCCGGTTTCCAGTGCAAACGGTCCAAACGTCGCCGCTGCAAAGCCTGGCGATTCGATCGTGACCTTATAGTTGCCGATCTGTAGAAAGCGGATGTTGTAGATACCATCGTTGTTGGTGGTCGTGTCCGTCGCGACGCCGGTGTCGACGTTGGTCGCCACTACTTTCGCGTTTGGAATGACTGCGCCCGAAGGATCGGTAACAGTGCCATTCACGCTTCCGGTAATAGTCTGGGCTTGAGAGACGATACCGGCGCAAAGTAGCACCGCTATGACTCCAATTCTTATCGCCTGGACATATTTATGTATCTTTTGCATTTTTTTGGTCTCCTCGAAAGGTCGAACTGATTGTTGGCAAACTGCGTGAGTTTGTCTTGTGTTCTACGGCAAACTAGACTGGGCAAAGAAACGGTAGTGAATCTTCCACCGCATAGTTTTTCCAGGGGGAATGCCTAGATGAATATAAGCCTCTGGAGAGACTGTGCTGCGGATTGACCACAAATAAAAACGCGAGATGGGTGCATCGGATGTTTGTTGTACTCCGATCTTCCTGTTGGTATCTTCGATCGTGAAGTCGTAGTCGGAGGGTTTGTCTGAATAACCTTTCAAATAGCTGGCGACTGTCTGTCGTGGTTGCAATTCCTCCTGGTATACGATGTTGTTTCCTTCAATCTTTGCTGCAGGGCCAAGCGGCGTCTCCGACTCAGGCTTGAAAGGAAATCGAATTGTCATCCCGGGGCCGATAGGATGTCCATCAAACATAAGGAAGTCGTGATCGTAGACTTCGGTTTCGATCGTCTTCTGCCCTACATTCTTCAGGCGATGCTCTAACGTCATTACGGCACCATCGAGCTTCAGCGTCTTTTCATAGACGTAAGCAATGCCTCGTGGTCCATTTAGCTCCTGCGTGAAGGTGACTGATCGGCGTTTTACGCGAACGGTCCATCTTCCTGGGTCGACAAGTGGATAGGGAAATCCGAACTTGTAGGGCGAGTCATCTACCCTGCGCAAGACTCCAACTCCAGGCTTCACGAAGAGGTCGCCAGGCTTGGCGTCACTATATCCAAGGGCTCCATCGCTAGAGCGAAATTCCTCTACTGGTCCAGTAATGGAATCATTCAGGAGGGGATCATACTTGGGGAACCATTCCCCGAAGAACTTATGACCTTTGTAGGAGACGCATCCGACAACGCCGGACCAATCAAAACGCGAGGCACGATAGTATCCGTTCTCCGCATCAGGTAGAAAGACGAGCGCGTCCAAGGTTCCATTTGAAAGCAACGCTTTGGGGTGATCGGAGTGAGGGATATTTGCGCAGATTGAAGGGCTAGCTTTGTCAGTTACTGCGCCTTTCTGAGCCCGTGTTGGCACAGAGAGGATCAGGAGAGCGAGGATCAAGACGATGGCGTGCCCATGCTCCATCCTTTGTATGGAAGGGCTACAGCCCGGGCGAGTGCTCGCTATCGTCACAGTGGTCCTCTCAATGGATAGTTATCCATATCACAAAAGCAATTACCAAATCAGGACTAATTTATGGCCGTATCGACATGGAATGGTGAAAGACATTATTGGGGTCATAACGCCGTTTGACGCTCTGAAGAAAGGGATATAAGTCGTGCTCACCGTAGTACAGCTGCGGCCAGAACGGGTAGGCAAGCATATCCTTGTCCGGGTAGTTGATATAGCAGCCCTCATAGCGATCATTGGGATAGGGAGTCCCCTTATAACGCGGGTCTGCGTCGGGGCCTGAGAATAACTCGGTGTAGAGATCGCTCATCCACTGCAGGTGGCCAGCATCTTCTTCTTCGCGGGACCAGTAAGTGATGAATTGCATTTTGATGGTGGAGGCACGCTGCGGGATAGCAGTATCGGCTATCCGCTCGGTGTTGTTGACGGCACCACCATAAGCGTCGATCAATACCATGGATCTGCTTAGATCGATGCCTGGAATCGTGCGGTTCATGTGTTTGTAGAAGCTTTTTATCTCTGATGGCGTGAAAGTACGTTTTATATAGCAGGATTTGTATTTAGCTCTCTGACTGCCACCCCCACCGCCTTGTACTGTTGCATCCAGCCATAGGTGGTGAGTCATATTCTGCGGCGCCCAACAGGCTTGTTGGGTAGCGGCCTGGTTTGCCGGAGTCTCGATGGTCGGCTTGCAGGGGTGGAAGAGAGCGAAGAATTCATTCAGAACACGCAGATCCTTGCAGGTGCCGTCAGGATTGCAAAACTGGACAGATATTCCAAAGCGGCCGGCTGAGCGATGTGAAAGGCCGATGATGGCGAACATTCCCCATGTGTCCGGATCTTTGCCACGAGTCTCAAAGTAATGACTGTAGGTGGTCAGGATGGCTTCGAAACGCTCCGGCGTCATATCGGCCCATGCGAAGGACATATTTGCCGAGACGACTTCTTGCGGTGCCTGAGGCAGCTTGTCGAAGTAATAATTTGTAATAACGCCGAAGTTGCCTCCTCCAGCCCCTCGACATGCGCGGAAGAGGTCAGGATCATGGGTGCGATCCACCTTGCGGAGAACAACTTTACCGCTGGCGTCGACGGTCAAGATGTCAACCGCTGAGAGCCAGTCGACGGTCAAGCCCTGAAGACGTGACAGCACACCATAGCCACCCCCACTGATATGACCGCCAGCTCCTACCGAATAACAGGAGCCGCCGGGAAGAGTTACCCCATAGCGCTTGTACAGATAGGAATATGCCTCCCCAAGTTGGGCCCCGGGGCTGATTCGATACTGATGCCCACTTCCGTCGGCATTCATGTCATTGAGCATGCTGAGGTCCAGAAGGACTCCGCCGGGATTGTTGGAGACGAAGTCCTCATAGCAGTGCCCGGCAGATCGCACCGTAGGGCGCAAACCCGCACTCACAATTTTTTGCAGTGCCGCAGCAGCGGTGTCTGCACTATCGCAGAACTCTATACGGCTGACGGCATCTGCCTCAGATGTGGGAAACCGTAGGTTGTGGCCTTTTTTCAGCGTGTTGTAGCGTGCGTCCTGTCGGGGCACGGTGGTAGACATATCGCTCCTTATCACACAGAACCAAAGTATTGATCCTCATGGAACTCACGTTGAAGGCGATAGAGACTAGCACTTCAATGTGAGCTTTTGAGAAGATTTGGTGGGCCAAATCAGCAGAGCTTCAGGCTTTACAAGCTATTTGGCTAATCGCAAGAAGATAAATACGCAGTTCGCGACCATCGGTTAGTTGTCTTTGTGAACGTTACGATTCGATTACAGTTGTAAATATCTGTCATCGGTCAGTTGCAGTGCAAGGAAATAGGTCAAATAGCCTATATCTCAGCAACCACAGTATAAACTAAAGGAATATAAGCTATTTAGAATGTGATATTTAATTCCAGATAAGGTATAGATCTCTGGCCCATATTTTTCGCGTCTGTAATCTCATCACATTTTGGCATCAGGAGGTCGATTTGGCTAAGGCCACGATGCTGTGGGAAAAGATGAAGACCAGGCGCTCAACCATATCAACACCTGGAGTGTGACCCCAAGTGATCCAAAATTAGAGACCACAGATATTTTTATTGACGAAGGATATTGATTGTAGATAAAAATATCACCCGTGGATAATGCCCATCGTTTAGCGGAAAATATCTGCCATAGCAGACCATTGAGCACGGGTAAGCTGTCTACCCGGCGTGTGCCATGGTCTCTGGTCAGATCCACAAAACGCTTCATGGCGGGAGATGTTTGGAAATACGTCTTCCAGGATGAAAACTTCTTGTCACGTATAAGATCTTCTCGTGGCGTGTTCAAAAAAAAGACCTCACTTAAGGAGCCTCTCTTTTATGGCCGTTTCAAAGGCATACCTTACCTGCTTTGCATTGGGAGCAATCTCGCTTCTTTCCGTACAACCTGCAGTGGGGCAGAAAGACGATCTAGCTGCGCGGCCACCAATGGGGTGGAATAGCTGGAACCACTTCCGCCAAAAGGTTGATGACGCGTCCGTCCGCGCGCAAGCGGAGGCGATGGTCTCTAGCGGTATGCGGGACGCCGGATATACCTACGTCAACATCGACGACACCTGGGAGGGCGAACGCGACGCGAAGGGCAATATTCAGACCAATAGTAAATTTCCCGATATGAAAGCACTGGCGGACTTCGTTCATAGCAAGGGACTGAAGTTGGGGATCTATTCCTCTCCAGGGGCGAAGACATGCGCAAAGTATGAAGGCAGCCTGGGTCATGAGTTGCAAGATGCGCGTACGTATGCCGCGTGGGGAATCGATTATCTGAAATATGACCTGTGCGGTCTTAGAACGGAGATGCGTGCGGCTCCTACACCAGACGCGGCTCATAAGATTATGGTGGACGCGTACTTGAAGATGCGAGACGCACTGCGCAGCACGGGGCGTCCGATTGTGTACAGCCTCTGCCAGTATGGAGATGATGCGGTGTGGGAGTGGGGGACGACTGTTGGCGGCAATCTTTGGCGCACGACCGGCGACATCACGGACAAGTACGCCAAGATGGCTGAGATCGGCTTCAGTCAAGCTGGGTTGGCTCGCTTTGCCGGCCCCGGACATTGGAATGATCCCGACATGCTCGAAGTAGGGAACGGTGGAATGTCGGTAGACGAGTATCGGACTCACATGAGCCTGTGGGCGATTCTTGCTGCGCCGTTGCTGGCTGGCAATGATTTGTCGACGATGACTCCTGAGACGACCGCGCTTCTGACGAATCGTGATGTGATTGCCGTCGATCAGGACTCACTAGGGAAGCAGGGAGATCGTGTGAGCGCCGAGGGGCCGATCGAGATATGGACTCGTCCTTTGGCCGATGGATCGAAGGCTGTGGGCATCTTCAACCGCCATCCTTCCTTGTTGACCACGCGGGTGGACTTTAGCACCCTCGGCTTTACCCGTTCGGTAAAGGCAAAAGATATCTGGCTATCCAAAGACCTCGGAAGCATAAGCGCGCCTTACACTGTGACGGTGCCGGGGCATGGTGTTCTCTTTCTACGGGTATCGCAGTAAGTCTTTTCTCAGGAAGCGTTTTAAATACGTTCGCCGGAATACGTATTTGGAAGAGCATTCTCTATCTTTTGCTGTAAAAGAACTCGCGCATCGCGTGCCTTCTGGCTTTGTTCGCTTTAGTTGCAGTTCTGCGTCCATGAGGCGTTGAGTTGTGGCGTCAGTCCTTGATTCGGGAGCGCTGCACTCTGGGCAACGGTTGGCGAAGCCAGACTTATTCGGCTTCGGCTCGAACTCTTTTTTTGTAGACGGTGCAGACCATTCGGGGGAGAGACGTGGCGGATTAGACTAGGCGTATGGCAACCGGACGAGTGATGGCATTAGATGTGGGAAAGGTACGCGTGGGCGTTGCGCTCTCGGACCCACTCGGCTACACGGCGCAGCCGCTGCTGACGCTTTGGCGCAAAAGCCGTGGTGAAGATTTGCGAAGCCTGTTGCGACTGATTCGCAAGTATGAGGTAGTGGAGATTTTGGTGGGGAATCCGCTGCATATGTCGGGTGATGTGAGTCCGTGGGCAGCGAAGGTGCAGGAGTTCGCCGAGGAGTTGCACCAGCGTTCCGGACTACCGGTGCAGCTGTGGGACGAGCGGCTAAGTTCGGTTGCGGCGCATGAAATTCTCGACGAAGCCGGGCATGATCGGCGGAGTCGCAAATATGTGATCGACCAGGTCGCGGCAGTGGTAATCCTACGCGGATGGATGGAAGCCAAGGAGCAGGCTGCACGGGCGGCGCTGCAGAAAGGCGACGTTAGTGAAGAGGATAAATAATCGTCACTCCTATGCCTTCGTTGTAGACGTGGCTGAACCTTGCGCTTCGGCGCTTTTTGAGACGTCTCCACCGACGGCGACGGCTTCTCCACCGGCTGCGGTGATGGCGGCGACGACGGTGTCTGCACCGGACTTGCTGGAGGCGTAGTTAACGATGACAGATGCGCCTTCCGCGGCGAGAGACTTGGCGATGGCTGCCCCGATACTCTTGGATTCGCCTGTGACGACTGCTACTTACCTGTACCTCGAAAAATGATCGCGATGGGGCTGCAATATGACAGCTTTGCAGCCCTATCGATCGGGTTATGGATTGGTTTGCAGGAATGCGTTGATCTCGGCGTACTCCTCTTCGGTGAGGCGGAAGTTCATAGAGGGGATGATGCCTTCGACCTGCTTCGCGTTGCGTCCGCCAACGATGGCGGCAGTGACGGCGGGATTATGGAGCGTCCAGGCGATGGCGATGACTCCAGCGGCGACTTCGTGACGAGCACCGATGGTCCTTAGAAGATCTGCGACGGCGAGGTTGCGAGAGAGAAGAGGCTCTTGGTAGTTCTTTGCCTTGCGGCGGAAGTCGCTCTCAGGGAAGTCAGCAACCCGCTCCTTGGACATGGCACCCGTGAGGAGACCGGAGTGCATGGGAGCGTAATTGATGGTGCCGACACCATTCTTGAGACTGAAGGGGAGAATCTCAGGCTCGGCGGTGCGGTTTAGCATCGAGTAGGGGGGCTGGTTTGAGGTGATGGGGGCGATCTTGAGAGCGCGTTCCATTTGGGCGACGCTGAAGTTAGAGACACCGATCCAGCGAACCTTGCCTTCGCGCTGAAGGTCGGCCATCGTGGACCAGCCTTCTTCGATCTCGGATTCGGGATTGGGCCAGTGTATTTGATAGAGGTCAATCGTCTCGACCTGAAGGCGGCGGAGACTATCTTCGACCTCGCGGCGAATTTCTTTCAGACTGTGATAGATTTCGCGCTTGTCGTCCCAACGCATGGCGCACTTGGTAAAGACGTAGGGTTTATGCGAGGTAGTCTTGAGGGCTTTGGCGACGACCTCTTCCGAGTGGCCAAGGCCGTAAACGGCTGCGGTGTCGATCCAGTTGATGCCGAGGTCAAGAGCTTTGTGGATTGCGGCGATGGAGTCGTTGTCATCCTGTGGACCCCAGCCATGGGCCCAGTCGCTGCCACCGATCGCCCAAGCTCCAAAGCCGATTCGCGTAAGATTTAGATCAGAGTTGCCGAGTTTTTCAGTTTTCATTATGGATTAGACGCATGGAGTAGACCCAGGATTCGCCATAGACCAAATTTGACCGTCGCGGCAAGGCATGCGAAACTACCACGCCGCAGACTCACAGAGGACGAGTTCGGATCAGCAACATTTGGTCATCGCAATTTGACAGAGAAACGGAACGGTATCATCAACTCGCGCGTTGAGATTCTCAATCGCAATCCAGGAAGAAAGGAAGAATGATGGCGGAGGCGGGACGTGCAGATTTGCGTAGCGAACGGTTTGCATTATCGATCAGGCGGAACAAAAATGGCGTCCGTTGGGGACGCCATTCAGGAAGAAGTAGCTGGTTTTGCTTAGAATTTGTACTTTGCCGAGAACTGGAACTGCCGGGCTGGAGAAAGTGTGGAGGTGATCTGGCCGAATGTGGTACTTGACGCCAAGGCGCTGGGAGCGGCATAGCTGGCCAAATTGAATGCATTGAACGCGTCGACGCGGAACGAAAGGGTTTGTTCTTTGTATGTGGTGAATGCTTTGAAGAGGGACATGTCGATCATACGATAGCCCGGAGCGCGCTCCGTGTTTACGTGAGCTGTACCGAACTGGCCGCTAGATTCAGTGCCGTAGGCGCACCTTCCGTTATCAACGGCAGTGGTGCATGGCGTCGCTGAAGGATCGGTCCCAAACCAGTTTGTCAGGCTTCGATTCCTGACAATCAATGGGCGATACTGATTTGCACGGTTGGACCCGTTGTTGGATAACGCGTAGTTGGGACTGGTGATGGTTACAGGAAAACCGGAGTAAAGGACAGCATCGGCAGCCATCTTCCAACCGCCGATTGCTTCGTCAAGAATTCTGTTGAAGTTACTACCGAACTGCTGGCCGTGACCCAAGGGCAACTGATAGACCAACGTTCCGTTGACGGCGTTCCGTGTGTCATAACCTGAGACCCCATAATCGCCGTGGGGGTCGTAAATATTCTGCTGGAAGATGCTGGAGTCATCGACGCCAAGCACGCCGTAAAAGCCAGGGTTGTTGGTCATGGATTTGGCCCACGTGTAGTTGACGGTGTACTCCAGACCATGGCTCGTTCGCTGACGAATGGTTACCTGCAAAGCGTTGTAGTTAGAGACGCCTTCCGATTGGGTGAGGTAGACGGTACCGCTTGAACCGACGAGGTTATAGAAGGGCGCCGAGGTAGCGACGCCTGGGGTTCTCCACTGATTGGCCTGCTCCGGAATGATGAGGTGCTGACCTATCTGGCCAACGTAGCCAATCTGCGCGCTCGTGTTGGCGTTGAGCAAAAACTGGGTTGTGAGATTGAATTGCTGAATCAAAGCCGGCCGCAGATTCTTGGCCCAAGCGTCGTACCGGGTGCTGGAGTAGGTGATGTTGCCCGGCGCGGAGGCGAACCCGTTCGTGACAGCGATCGGGGTTCCTCCGGAGGCGGCGGTTGGCGCGGTGGTACTGGCGCTGTATTGAAAGATAAACGGCGCATTCTGTGTAAGCCTGAGGTTAGCTCCCGTGCCTTCCAGGTCATCGGTGATACCGTAACCACCACGGATGACGACAGCGGAGTTCATCTGATAGGCAAAGCCCATGCGCGGCATCCAACCTGCGTGGAACGGATCATACAGAGCGCGGCTGGCGCCGTTCACTCCAGCGGTCAACAGGCAATTCGGGCAGGAAGAGATGTTATTGAAGTCGACGTTAACTTCCTTGTTGTTGACCTCGTAAATGGGCTGGTCATAGCCGTATCGCAGGCCAACGTTGAGAGTGAGATTCGGCCGCAGCTTCCAATCGTCCTGCACGTAGAAAGCAAGGCGATACTGCCGCTGGCCCGTCAGACCGGCGACTCCGCCAACTGCGGAACTGGATGAGTCATCCAACATAAAATCAGCAAAACCATAACCGGCAGCACCCGATACTTTGGAGTTCGCAGTGAACGTGCCGTTGAAAGAGAACTGACCTAGTACGCCGTTAGTGCTGGGGTAGAAGCTGTTCTGCTGGTAGCGAAGGACCTGAACGCCCCCTTTGATGATGTGCTTGCCGTGCAGCCAGGTCAGGTCATCGCCGTAGTCGAAGATATTGTCGAAATAGGTGGTGCTGGCGGCCTTGGTTCCGAAGTTGGATTCGGATGTGGAGAAGTTCATGAGGCTGAAGCCGGGATATGGCTGGTCAGCAAAGGGAATACCGACTGTCGCGTTGCCGGAGTTCCCGAATTCGCCGGTAGGATCGGCAGGAACTCCCTGCAGCCAGGTTACCCGCGAGAAGCCTGCGCGGAACTGATTTTGCAATGTACTCGAAAAGGTGTGGACTTCATTAAAGACGATGCCGAAGAAGGGATATTCGTTCCCGGCTGGGAATGTAATGGGGAGGACGGCTTTCGGTGTCGCATCCCATGCATCTCCTTTGGTGACACGGGCATTGATACTGTCGTGGGCTCCAAAAGTGTGGTCGATACGCGCATCGCCCTGGTTATTCGCTGTTACGGTCTTGTAAGTCCCTAGATAATTCCCCGCATCGGGAGATGTCGTTGGAGAGGAAAGGGTGTGGTTCGGTAACGGATAGATCTCCGGATGATTGAACAGATATTGTGCGACCGGATTTTTGATCGGGATCTGGTTGTTCTTAAAGGGTGTCGCAGCATTGAGACCGTTGTGCGTGTCGTAAAGCTGTATGGGCTTGCTGATGGTGGTGAGGAATTCGGAGAAGTCGCCCTTGCGCATGTTGGGAGTGGCGACCGTAGCTGTGCCGGAACCAGCGGCGGTGTTTCTGTAGCCCTCATAGTCGGCAAAGAAAAAGAGCTTATTCCGCAAGATCGGCCCACCAAACGTCGCACCGAACTGGTTCTGATGAAAGACTCCCTTCGGAGTGTGATTGTAGTTGTTGCTCCAAAGATTCGCCGTTAGGTCCTGGTTTTCATAGTAAGAATAAAGACTGCCGTGGAACCTGTTAGTTCCACCCTTGGTCACCATAATGACCTCACCACCGTTGACGTTGCCGTACTCGGCGTTGGCGTTCCCCGTGAGGATGCGCATCTCCTGAAGGGCTTCGGGAGCAGGGTTATAACCAACGAGGTTGTTTATCGTCTCGTTGATTTCAACGCCATCGAGGATGTAGTTGTTGGTCTGCTGGCGATTGCCGTTGAAGGATGGAAGCGTGCCCCAACTTGTATCACGTTCCGTACCGCTGCTTCCACCCATGTAACTGTAGGTTGGCAGAACTGCGCCGGGCACAAACATGGTTGCGGAAGAAAAATTTTGTCCGCTCAACGGAAGACTTTCGAGCGTGTTGGCGGTGATCGTCGTTCCCAACGTTGCGTCTTCGGTCTGGAGCACGGTTGACGATTCGGTTGGTACGTCGATCGTTGTCGAGACCTCACCCACCTGAAGGTTGAAGTTGACTTTCGCGATCTGGTCGATCTCAAGCATGAAGGGTCCCACGGAGGAAGCGTTGAACCCGCTTTTTTCAGTTTTCACGACATAAGATCCGATAGACAGGCTCTGGAGGTTGTAGGTTCCGGCGCTGCCTGTGGTCGTGACGGTGCTAACTCCGGTGCTCACATTTGTGGCGGTGACCTTCGTGTCGGCGACAACCGCGCCGCTGCCATCGGTGACAATGCCGCGGATTGACCCGGTAATCGTTTGCGTCCATGCGGACTCACAGCAACTGACAGCACAAATCACCAATGCAGCTATCCACAAAGCGAAACGACAAGATCCCATCAACATAACAGTCTCCCGATAAGGTTTGAAAAAGACGTGACTCTTCGAGATATCGACATTCGGCATCTCTGCTGCCTCAACCAAACGGCAGCCAAGCGTCGGGCGTCTCTCGTGAGCGCGTCATTCAAGTGAAATCCGATGACGCTCAGCTCGCCTGGATGATTTGTTTCGCTCGGAACAAATGATTCAGAATGTAAACCGACATTATTCTTGTGGAAACAAAGTGTCAAGCACATTCTGGCGGCTAAGTGAGCCATCAATCGCGCGATTGTCCGCAATAATCAGGCAAAATACGCTCCCGTCCATTTGGAAAAAAGGTGGCGTCCTTTGAACCCGATTTTTCTTGGTTCCTTGTCCCGAACGGTACAAATGTTTCTGGGTAGGATATACAGTTGAACGAACGCCGACTAGGAAAGAGCCGATGTGCCTCTGTCTATTGTTAGACGGAATGGAAAGATTTTGCACGTTTCGCTGATCACTGGTACGTGCAAGGAGCCCAGTTGCATGCAGACCAAGAAAGAACGGAAACACGTGCATCTCAGTCCAGCTTGATCGCTCAATTGAACGGCCTGAGTGAAGCGCGGCAGCAGATTATTAAGCCCGTTCTCGAGAACCCTCGCGAATTTGCTCCAGCGAAAGGTGTCTTTACACAGCCTATGACGATTGCAAGTCCAATCCCTCAATAAAAGTTGAGGATCATGCGGTGCTGACGGCTTCGAAGCAGGTGCGAAGGCTAAATAAGGTGATGGCGCTCTTGAGTGAATTGCCGAAGCGGCGACCAGGTGGCCGTCCGCGCGGCGAGGAGGATCTCCGGTTGCTCGACGATCTTCGGGAGCCTGCGGAAGTACGAGGGCAGCAGGGCTGCGGCTGCACCGAGGACGGAGAACACCAATCCGATCACCGCACGTCTTCCCAGAGGGAATGAGTGCGGGATGGGTCGATCAGTTGAACTGCCGGAAAAGCCCAAGAACCAGTAGGACGGAAGGGACGCGAGCAGGCGCCGATTCTGTGGCGCGATAAGTACCGCAGGCGATTCCAGCGACGGCTCGAACAAATTAGACGCTGAGGCAGAAGGCATAAGGCAACCCGCTTGGAGAAACCTGGACAGACGGAGAAAGAGCTGGCGTGGAAGCAGGTTGGCCGCCAGTCGTTGCACGGGAAGAACGTGAAAAGGATGAATCCTCCGGCAATAAAGATGGTCATCCAATAGACATGCGCCCACCGCCCAACAGAATGATAGGAAGAACAAAGAGAAGCTGATGCTGGCGAATGTCGTCGCAAGCTGCCCCAACAACCGGGTTGGATCGGCATTATTCGACAGGGGTCGAGATCGCTCACCCGCATAAAAACACCTGTACAGTAAACAGGACTGTAGTTGTCTCACGGCCCAGTTGTTATACATGGATGAGGTCCGCGATCTCCCGTGAAATTGCAACGGAACCTTGTTCGACGACGAGTATGTTGTTCGCTTCGCCTTGCTAGATGTGCGGCCCGATGGTGCGGTTCAGCAATGCGGCGAAGGCATGCCAGGCCGATGTCATTCCGATGGGCACGGACAAAGCTCCTACGGCGAAGGTGAGGGGCGCGGCCCACATGGCGGAGCGGTGGATGCGGTGGAGCGAGATGAGGTCGTAGATGATGACCAGGAGAACCATGATGCCGAGGCCGGTGACGGCTCCTGCGGCGGGCGGAAACCCGATGCGGTTCCAGGGAAAGCGGCCGAAGGCAGCTTCGACGAGACCGATGGTGGCGAGCAGGATGAGGCGCTTGTGTGCGTCGGGCCTGCGCCGTGCACGCCACGAAGCGTAGATGACGATGGTGAAGCAGACGATGCCGATCGCGGGTATTGCAAAGGAGACGGCGGGGTCGAGCGGGCCGATCCTCACTCCGCGGTGGAGAGCGTCGAGAGCAGCGATCACGCCGAGCACGATCATGATGGGCGGAAGGCAGAAGGCGATGACGCCGAAGGAGCGGTGCCATTTGACGCGGCGCGCGGAGATGAGGGCGGCTTGGATAGTGAACAGCAGCATCCAGAGCGTGAAGATCGCGCCGTGGACGTGAAGGATGGGGCTGGGAAGCGGCGCGCGCATCATGCCGGCCTGGAAGTAGGTCGGCGAGAAGCCGATGAAAACGCAGACGCATAGCAGGACAGCCATGCCGCTGTAGAAGGCTCGTTCGACCGTCCGGTTGACAGGCCTGTACGCTGGCTGGCGGCCAGATGCAGGCGCAAAGATGGCGTCTGTTGCCATGTTCTTCTCCATTTGCAGGGTTGGGTGCTGCGGGCCCGCCGGAGATGGATTTACCGGAATGCGTGGACGATATCACGCAATGAGGGCGTTTCACAAAAGGTATTTCGCACTTGGAGTCTCTCAGGCTTCCTGGCCGGTGCGCGTTTCATTGGGATGGGGTTCATGCAGCTATCATCACTTGTCCTCTGCGCGAGGTCATACGCTTGAACTGGAAGCCCGTTCTTTGCTTCTGCGAGACGCCCTAGAACGGGCACTGGCGCTGCTGCCTTTACTCGCTTCGCGGAACGGCGATATCCCGCGACCTGGTTTTCAAGGATGAAATGCAGCGCATCTGGCAACAGTGGCGGTCCCACAGATAGATGCGGTTATGTCGGAATGACAGAGGCTCCGACCAGTTTCCCGATATGGATACCCGGACGAATGGAGCTGGAAGCGGGGCTATGCCCAGCTCGCAAACCGGAACGTGCTATTGGTTTGGGCACCGCAGCGGGAATATCTCATTCGACCGTGCAATTTTCGAAGTCCTGGAACGATTCGTATCGTTTTCGCAATGTGACAATGTCTTACTTTTCGAACTTCGCAACACTGAGGTAAGTCGAAACCACAATACCAAGTGTTGTCTGAGATCCGCTTGTGATGGATGAGCGTTATCTCACCCCCAAGGGCTGAGGTGCGGCCAGCGTCAAGGCCGATGGTCTGCGACACAACGAAGGCGATGGCCTCGACTTCCGTCTCGCGGACGGTTTTGGTGGTAGCTGTTCTGCGCTCGGCCTTGTGGAACATCTCGTGTGCGAGTTCATGGACTAACGTGCTGAACTCCTCGGCTGCGGCCTGTATTGTATCCTTCGACTCGGCAATAGTTACAAGGGGCAGAACTAGACAATTGGATGCGACTGTCACCAAATTTAGGTCCGTATAATGATCTACTCGTGCCGATTGACGTCAGACGATGTGTGCCAGGCGAATATGGATACGTGGGATGCGAAAAGAGAGGGAAGCTACGGATTGCAATGTTGAAACAAATATCCGCAAAGATGCAGGCCATAAAACGAAACTTAGACACTCAGAAAGTGCCACAGGATCTTAGGCCGATTGTTACATATTTGTCGGAGATCCAACCCTTGGCCAAGCAAGAGGCTGGCGCTGCGTTCGTCGAACCCCATAACTATCCATGAGCCAGCGCATCAGTCCGGTAGTCGCGTGCTGCAGGCCCTCATTGAGGGCTCGCGAACTGCCAAGCACCATGATTTAGCCCTGATTTTCGAGGCGAGGCCAGTTGATTTTTTTCCTTTTGATGAGGTCCACGGAGAATTCGACGCGAGCGATGTCTCTATGGCGCTCCCAACCACTTCGCCATCGCCTTGCCGCGCGTGGCCGTCGCCCAGAAAGAAAAGCGCGCCGGGCTCGAACACGGGCAAAATCACAGTGGCCCCAGCGCGCCCATGCTCCTGGATTGTTCTCGACTGCTCCCGAATCACGGGCAATCCGCTCGGAATTATTAGTAACGATAAGTCGCATGGCGAAAGAGACCTGTACGGGTGCTAGCCATGAAACATGGGTTGTAGGGATAAATAAAGCTGCTTTTCTGATGCCCAAGAAAAGCTGGAATGTCGTCAATCGTTGCTGCCCGTCTACGCCCTCATGCGCTGGAATCGCCGCTCCACTGTACAGAAGGATCACTATCGGGCTTCAAGCGAAGTTACCAAAAAACGTGACTAATGAGATTGTCCGCCGCTTGATCTTCTACTTCGAAGTGGGCGATCTTTTTGGCAGGTTCAAGGAGGATCATCGACATGCAGATTCGTTCGGTAGGTATTGACCTTGGTAAAACGACCTTTCACCCTGGTGGCGCTTGGCGAAAACGGCAAGGTGCTCCTGAAGAAGTTCACCCAGAAGCAGCTGACCACCTTCACAGCGAGCCTACAGACCGCATTGATCGGTTTGTAGGCATGTTCCGGAGCGCACTTTCTCGGGCGCGTTACGCGAACTAGGTCATGACGTGAAGCTCATCCCGACTCAGTTTGTGAAGCCGTTCGTGAAGTCGAACAAAAACGACTTCCTCGATGCAGAAGCGATCGCTGAGGCAGTTGACCGTCAGAACATGCGCTTCGTGCCGATCAAGACAAATGACCAACTGGATCTACAGGCACTGCATCGTGTGCGCGATCGTTTGATCACGCGAAGAACCTCGGTCATCAACCAGCAGGTAGTCGGGCTGAACCTTGAAGTTGAGCAGATCGCCTCAAGTGATGCGACCTGCCTGCGCCTTGGGCAGATCCCTGGCATCGGACCGTTGATCGCGACCGCGATCGTGGCTTCGATAGGCAACGGCGCCGCGTTCCACAAGGGACGAGAATTCGCAGCCTGGATGGGCTTGGTTCCGAAGCAGTACTCCACTGGTGGCAAGGCCAGGCTGTTCGGCATCAGCAAGCGCGGCAACCGTTACTTACGCAAGATCCTGATCCACGGAGCACGCGCGGTGGTCTTGCGCTGCAAGAGAGATCGAGCCCCCATGGGGCCATGGATAACAGCTCTTGAAGCAAGAGCCCCACGCAACGTGCTGATCGTTGCGACAGCCAACAAGCTGGCGCGGATCGCATGGGCGGTGCTGTCGACCGGTGAAGACTATCGGGGATCACCAGCATCCATGGCCGCCTAAAAGGCGTGGAAAGATGCCTGCGGCTTGGAAAACGCTCACGCGCTTCCCACTTCCCACCCCACGACGACTAGCTCAAGTTCACCACCGAGGTCTGCACCGGAACAGCAGGATGAAAGAACAGTCAAAACGGCGGACCTGAACCCTGATCCCGCAAATGGCCATCATCGGCCGACCGACTTAGTAGGATAGGTACGCGCGTATCTCATCATGGCCAGGCGACCTGATCTCAACAAAGGCCGGATACATTGACGCAGACTTTCTTCGTCCCTCAACTTTTCCCTTGCAGTCAGACGGCGGACCATACATTTGCGGAGTTAGAATTGCCCGAATGGTGTAAAGCGCCGTTAGTGAGCTTCTGGGAAGCAGTTGCAACGCGAAGTGAGGAGCCGCAATCGACACCTTGCTGATGTAAGCGCCGCTACTGGTTTTCGTTGCTTACGGTCTTCTCGGCGTTCTCACCATCACAGTAAATCGCCGTGACTAAGCGCCCCCGTCTTCTAATCCCTGAGACAGTCTGCCGAAGCAGGTTCGGGCGACGTTGTCAGCTTCATCGGCGACAAGGAGAACGGCATCATCAGCGGCGGAACAGGATCGGGCAAGACGACGTTGCTGAAGGCACTCCTCGACCCACATTCCCCAGCAAGAACGGCCGCTCATCATAGAGCAGCCTGCCGAACTGAAGATTGCACGTCACAACGCATTTCGCTGGGAGTCATCGCGACCGCACTCTCCGTTGCTCACTACGCAAGCAGAACGGCGACCCATGCGCTCCCCGAATTGTTTAATCGAATCGCTTGAGCCGGGGTTGATGACATAAATCTGTCTTCCCTCGCGCTGCCGGGATTTATCAGTTGCGCAAAACTTGACTGCAGTCTATTTTTGTCATATTCCTATGCTCAAATGGCTGCTGATCTTCGTGCCTGTCACCATTGTGCTTGAGTTCCTCAGGCCAGAAGCACATACCTATATCTTCCTCTCTGCGTGTATTTCCATCGTGCCCCTCGCAGGCTTGCTCGGACATGCTACTGAACAGGTTGCACACCATGCGGGTGAGGGGATTGGCGGTCTGTTGAACGCTACGTTTGGCAATGCGGCTGAGCTGATTATTGCAATCGCTGCCCTGCAAAAGGGACTCTACGACGTCGTCAAAGCATCGCTCACAGGTTCCATTATTGGTAATATTCTGTTGGTATTTGGCCTCTCAGCGCTCGCTGGAGGACTTCGTTACAAGTCGCAACGGTTCAACGCTACAGCGGCGAGCGCCCAGGCAATTCTCCTAACCCTGGCGGCGATCGGCCTCATCATTCCTGCTGCATTCCACCACCTTCAGGGTTCCGGGAATGTAGCACCAGAGAATGCTCTGGGCCTCGACATTGCAATCGTGCTGCTCCTGGCATATGCAGCTCATCTCGTATTCTCTCTTCATACCCACAAGGACTTGTTTCAAGGAAAATCTGCGGCCTCGAACAAAGAGGAGGGGACTCTGTGGAGTCTCCGAAAATCAGTGATGACGTTGGCTATCGCTACGGCCTTGATTGCCTGGATTAGCGAAATACTGGTTGGTTCAGTGCAACAAGCAGCGACGGCTTTCGGAATGACGCAGATCTTCGTCGGTGTGATCGTTGTAGCAATTATTGGAAATGCTGCCGAGCACAGTACAGCAGTCATCGCAGCGATGAAAGACCGGATGGACCTTTCATTTGGTATCGCGGTCGGAAGCAGCTTGCAGATTGCGCTCTTAGTTGCGCCACTTTTGGTGATCCTGAGTCATTTTATTGGGCCTCATCCAATGGATATGGCTTTTTCTCCCGCAGAGGTATTGGCCATGTTCCTCTCGATCTTAATAACTGGCCAGGTCGCCGCGGACGGAGAGACAAACTGGCTTGAAGGCACCCAGCTCTTGGCCGTCTATCTAATCTTTGCCATTGTCTTTTATTTCTTGCCCAATACCACGACGGCCATGCCAGCCGGGCATTAGAGATAACAGAACGAGCAGTTCGATGCCTGAAGCAGTAACGATAATGTTCTTGTGTTGACTGAAACCGTTTTCGCAAGAATTTCAACGAGTCCTAAGCCCTGTTACCGCGAATCAAAAAATAGCTCGGATATTGCACCTGCATCTGCACCATCTTCCTTCGTAATTCTGATGGTAAGGGGAGGCACGGGCTTATATGTTTGTTCCCCAGCCGATTGGATTCGCGAGCAGCCCTTACAAAGATACCGCCGAGATTCCGAAGGGGTCTTGACACGAACACGAGGCAGTAGGTGTGCTCAAGGTTCTGCCAGAATTCGGGCTCGGGCTCACCGACATCGAGGGTTTCTCGCATCTGTTCGTCATCTGGGAGTTCGATCGATCCCATAACTTCGATTCGCTCGGCACATCGCCTTTTCGATGATAGACCCCACGGCGTATTTGCCAATCGATCTCCCGTCGACCGAACCCATTGGGCTTACCGTCGTCGAGCTGCTTCGCAGTTCGATTCATTGCATCGCGGGAGTCACGGTACCACGGGGTTTCCCCGCGCAGGCATTAGCGAAAGTTCGTGATGGGTTATGCGTCCCATTTGTTCGATTGAATCGAACATCAGCGATTGCAGGAGTAGTAATCTCCAGTGAATGGATTCGGTCATCGTGAAGAGAAGGTGCAGGTTGACTCATCTTTAGAATAAATTCGTTGTTTTTCGCGAATGGTGGTATCTGATGCCGTATCCAAATCACTAGGGTTAGCGATTCCAGAACGGCTGACTACGAATAGGGGAGAGTCACTCCGAACAGCCTGAATAGGTTCACGGTCAGCATGCGTCATAAGCCAAAGTTTAACCCCGACGGCTCACTGCCACCGTACTTCCAGCACAATTCGCCCCGCAGCAGACAAGCAGGCTAAACTGGGTGCCAGCGCCTGAAGGGATGGATGGTGGCGTCTCCTCTGGCCAGTACATGCACATTTTCAGAAGGTACTTTCCCTGCTCAAGAAAACGCCGCGAGGAAGGGGCCCTCCCTGTGATGAAGGTGCAGTAGGGCTAACAATGAGGGGGACCTGAAGCTTTGGCCACAGGCCCGCGCTCGACAGAACAAGGGTACGCGATCAGATAGAGGCTCTGGGATATTAAGCCTACTTCACAGGCAGGCAGGCCAACGGAAAAGCTAATCGACGAGGCGCCGATGCTCCGCTGGTATCGACTGATTATCCCGGTAAGACGAAGGGGCCAATTCACTGCTGGCTCCGAAGGCAAGATTGATGCCGATGTCATCCGTTGGTAATGGAACTTGAGCCCGTACGGTCGTTCCGACGCCCGGTGAGGACTCAATCGCGAATTCTCCTCCGATCAGGCGCATCCTCTCCCGCATACTTGTTAAGCCCAAGCCTGCCGCAGCCTTCGATTCTCGAAGGTCGAATCCGAAGCCGTTGTCACGAACGAGGAGAGTGAGTTCCTCGAATCCGCCAGTCACTTCTATCTCAACATCTTTGGCGTGGCTATGTTTTACGATATTGTGGAGAGACTCCTGAACGACTCTGAAGAAGCCAAGTGCAACATCATTGTCCAATTGTGCGGGAATGTTCGTACATGTGCAGGTCACCTTGATGGTGTACTGTTCGGAGAATTCCCGGCAAAGTTTTGTAATCGCAACCGACAGGCCAAGGTACTCTAGCTCCGAGGAATGCAGCTGATGGGATAGGCGACTGACCTGAAGGCCTATGGCGGTCACGTTGCTGCAGAGTTTCTGGATGGCGGGGTATATCTGCCCTGGCTTGGTCGACGTCGATGCGGCTCTTTGCAGCTGGATACCCAGCAATGCTAGCTCTTGGCCGATGCCGTCGTGTAACTCGCGTGCGACGCGGCTGCGCTCTTCCTCCTGAGCAATGATTAGGCGGCGGGCTAGTTCCGATCTGGCCAACTCCGCTGCTTTGCGATCGTGGATGTCAACACTGCAGCCAATGTATCCGGCGAATGTGCCATCAGCGAGGAACCGGGGCGAACCAGCATCAGTGATCCAGTGGTACTCGCCATCGTATCTTCGCAGACGATATTCCATGGAGAAGGGCATCCGCTTATCAAAGGCTTCAACGTATATTGACATGCACCTCTGCGAGTCCTCTGGGTGAACCCCCTCTATCCATCTGTTGCCAAGCTCCTGCTCGATTGAGCGTCCGGTAAACATGAGCCAGCCCCGATTGACATCCGTGCAGAGCTTGTCGACTCCCGACATCCACATCATGACCGGAGCACCGTCTGCCATGGTGCGAAAGCGCTCCTCGCTTTCACGTAATTCCCGTTCTGCTCGTCGTTGGTCGGTGATGTCGAGCAGGGTGCCGACCATGAAAACATGCTTTTGTTGAGAGTCATATTTAGGTTGTCCTGCCTCCAACACGTTACGTTCTTCCCCGTCGGGTCGCACAATACGATGCTCCGCAAGGTAGGGCTGCTGTGTATCCGAGGTTTCTTTCATTTTGGCGACGCAATCCTGATCGGAGGTATAATGAATTAGGCCCGCAGTTGGAGCAACCGATTGCGGAACCAGCCCCAGGATGCGATACATCTCGTCCGACTAATACATCCTCTTCTTCGCAATGTCCCACACCCAACTTCCGCATTTCGCAATGCTCTGGGCCTCACGAAGAAGCGCTTCACTCTCGTGCAGATGCCGTCTGATCGTTCCCTCTTTCGCGCGTTGTCGCGATAACCGAAGGATCAGCGACAGTAGCGCGAACAGAAGTAGCCCTTCAAAGATATAGCGTCCGTACTCTTCCATGAGTGCCGGCTGGCGATTCAGGACAATACTTGCGGCCGGCAGATTACGTTCCTTGTAACCCCAACTTTTCACCGCTCGCCAATCGAATCGAGCCTCACGGTCGACGAGGGCGACTGTGGCCGAAGGCCGTCCTCGCTCATAGAACACTAGGATACGACGATTGTCTTCAGCGTCCGCAGTGGCCGTCTGCCAAAGTACACAGCACGTGAACAACAGAGCAGCGAGGGTACACCGCTTATGCGCTCGCGCCGCAGGCGTTATGATGGATTCATCTGGGATCACAATTTTCACCGACTAAGCAAAGTTCACGATACAAACCTACTTGAGGTCCCACGTTCCGTTTTTTACCCATAAACGCGAGCCACAACGTCTTCGGACCGCGTGGTTCACCGTTTGCCGACGGGGTGCGATAGTTGATTATTGTGCCACAAAAAAGCTGGATTAGGGGGGCCTGAACGTAATTTGGAAATGTGCCTTTCGTCCCGGGCAGAAAAGCGCTAATCGTTTTTCGCGAACCGACTATGACTTCTGCTAATGCCCACCGTGCCAAATATCCGTTAGGATTGTTTTGATAGCGACAGGTTAGTCTCCAACCTAATTCCATCCCTTATGAGTTGCTTGAGACGTGCTGTTCGTTAGCGTGTGAATAATATGGCCAACTTCGTGGCTGTCCCGTCACTGCTGTTAGCTGACGACAATCCCGGCCTCATCAAAATTCTCATCGAGATAACTTGAGCCGACCTATAAGGTAGTGGCAGCGCTACATGAGGGGCATCAGTAGTGGAGAAGGCCGCCGCACTCTGTCCTGATCTAATCATTTTGGACATCTCGTTGGGTGATATGACCGGCTTGGAAGTGTTCAGACGCGCAAGGGCCGCTGGTCGCGCCGCAAAGGTTATCTTCCTAACTGTGCATGAAGACGTCGATTTCGTGAATGCTGCCTTTGATATTGGTGCCTCTGGCTATGTGGTCAAGTCTCGCATAGCTGAAGATCTTACAAGGGCGATTAACGTTGTCTTCAATGGAGGTCGATTCGTCTCCGTCATTTCACCATCGCCCCTGAAGCCGATTAGTAGATTCTTTGAAGCGTTCTATGCCAAGGCCGCACTCTTCCTTATAGCCGCTGCTTCTATTGGCCATTGAATGGGCGTTTGTCATCGGCGTGGTTCGACGGCAGCTGCTGTGGAGCGCTATTTTTTCTCTTGTCCATAAGATTTTGAAGTGTCCAAGGGTTCTGATAGTTTCCGATTTCGAGTTACTTAGTTTTATTGATCTTGAACTGGCAAGCGGAAGCAACACGCCTGTGCTCTTGCCCTTTTCAGGTCCAGCTCGAGGGTAGAGAGGTTGTAATCCATCGAGCGTCCATTCACCTAGGCCTCGCCGAACCGGCTCGGGCGATTGGTCAGGAAGCGGATCTTGTAGCCGTCGGCGGTCGGAATCTTCCGAACGAAGCTGATGTCGTAGCCCAACGTGCCAGTAATCGCGATTCTTCCCTTGGAATGCATTTTGTCGAGCGCATTGAATAGACCTTCCGAACCGGCTTTCTAGAACACGTCAACTAGTAAAACTTCCATAGATATTCAAAAGAATGTAGCAGCACTGGCGCTCAGTGTTTTGCATGGCTCACTATTGCTTGGAACTTACCGGGGACCCACTGACGCGCTTCGCCTGGAGGCCATTCCACTCAAGAGAGATCCAAACTTGGCGCGCGATTTGGAAGACGCAACATACTGAGCCAGAAGAGCTTGATGTCGTGGTAATGATTGGGCCTGGAAGATGGTCCAAGAAGTACTTAACATAATTGGCGCGGGGCACCATATTTGGGAGAATTCGCCGCTCACGAGCAAACGCCTCGGGGTTGGAAATAACTAGGACTTTTCCCAGTAGTACAAACAGAACTTTTCCAGTAGTTTGGGGCTAAGTGGTCAACATATTGCCTAAACATTTGCAATCACCGTGGCGGCTCTAACTTCGAAATAAGGAGTATGAGATATGAAAATGAGAATGCTGTTCGCTGCAATTCTACTCTTGCTCGCCGTCTTTCCTAACGCCTCTGGCGCACAAAGCAATGAACCGAGCCTCGACTCCTCGATCGAGTCGCTCCGAGCAGACTTACGAGCAGACAAAGTGGCTATCATTACCCAGACAATGCAATTAAATGATCAGGATAGCAAAACCTTTTGGCCGGTGTACCGCAGGTACGAAGCCGATGTTGTTAAGGTCAACGACCAGCGGGTGGCACTGATCAAGTCGTACGCTGACAAGTACACCACCATGACCGATGCCGACGCAAAAGGCATGATCGATCAAAGCCTCGACTTCGAATCCCAGCGCACAAACATTAAGAGGAAGTACGCCAAAGAATTCCAGAAAGCCGGACTTTCATCTTTGACCATTGCCAAGTTCCTGCAGCTTGAGCATCGGCTAGATCTTTTGGTTGACTTGAAGATTGCTTCCGAGCTTCCACCTTTGTTGGTCAAACCAGCAGGCCAATCCGCTGCGCCAAACCAGTAGCTTCGGCGTTGACCAGGTCATTGAAAAGCTGCAGGCAAGGCAGAGCGAAAACTAACCGGACCGCTATTCTCGCGCGCGATGGCACCTGAACGGGCGCCGGTTAGAGGGAAGCGGATGAGATTTCGAGAGGGCACGATGGCGATAGCAAAGATTGAACCACTGCCGAAGTTCGATATGGGCGGCAAGCTAATCCCATGGGAGCAGTGGCATGCCGCCGGCAAGGAATTGCGCTGCGCAGTCCTCGGGAGTTGCCTGCCGAGTGGACGCCCTGGAGGCACCGGCCTGACCCGCTGCAACTGCTCGCCGCAAGCAACAAAGGCAGGCAAAAGGACCTCTTTCCGTTGCGCGTGGGACGCATGGCTGCCTCGCCTTTCACCTTCCTGCGGGGCTCGGCCTGCGTGATGGCGGCTGATCTGTCCACATCACCCATCAGCGAAATTTCCGTGATCATCGGTGGCGACGCACACCTGAACAACTTTGGCATCTCTGGAACGCCACAGCGGAAAGTTGTCTTCGACATGAACGATTTTGATGAGGTCACTATCCGTCCCTGGGAGTGGACCTGAAACGCCTGGTGGCACGCGTAAACGTGGCCGGGCGGGAGAACGGCCTGAACCCGCGAGAACGAACCACTGCTGTGCAACGCTGCGTGGAGGGTTTTCGAGCATCCGTGAAGAGGTAGTTAGATTGGTAGTGTCATTCGAGGATGCTGACTCCGGACAACTATTAGAACTCCTAGCGGACGTCGGACTCCACCGTGGAAACATACGCTGCTATTCGCTTCGAAGTGGATTCCTGGAGGTGGGCGGGTGTGCATTTCCTGATCCGGGCCGGTAAGTCCCTGAAACTCACCGCGACGGAGGTGCTGGTGAAACTCAAGCGGCCGCCCTTGGCGAAAGTCATCGCGGAGAACAACTATTTTCGCTTTCGTTTGGGGCCCAACGTGTTGTTGGCGACCGGTCTCCGAGTTAAGCAGTCTGGTGCCAAGATGGTTCCCATGCCGCTTGAACTGGCCGCGGTCGACCACAGACAAGGTGATGAAGTGGACGCATACGAGAGGCTGTTCACCGACGCCGTGAGCAGGGACTCGCTGCTTTTCGTGCCCGAAGAGGCGGTCGAAGTGTCTGAGCCGTCGTACAACAGCTGCTAGGGAATGTGACTCCCGCCTATCTGTATGAACTGGGATCGTGGGACCGATCGAAGCAGACAGCCTGGCGGCTGACATCGGAGGCTGGCACGACCTGCAACCCATCAAGGGAAGCATTGACCGAAGCGTGTAGCACGTCTCCGATCAGTGGTGCGCTTTCTCCACGATGGAATGAGCGGTGTAAAAAGACTAACGCCAAAAACGTGCTCGTAGCGCTTTAGAGTATTTTTCGGAGAAACAGTGGTGTTTATATTGCTGATTGACTTGGACGCTATACAATTATGCCGAATGGGTGACTAATCGAACCCAGGAAATGCGAATCGGCGTTATAGCGTCAACGTGATCGCTCTTGCGATCACTAAGTGATATCGCGCAACTCACGAGTATGTCCTCCACAATCACTTCGGCCCATTCCTGGAGCTGCTCGCTGCTCCGGATCGAGGGCGTCCCTGCTTCCATGGCGATCCGCATTGGGGGTATTTGGATCATGAGCATTTCAGTCTGCGTATCACGAAGTTTCCTAATAGTGATAGGAATGATGTCTGTGTATCTTGCATGTGCAGCGGCGCAAGACCTCGAGCCGCGGGCATACTCTGCTTCGCCTGTTGCGACTTCGTTTGCCGGAGTTGCGTTTGGAAGGTCCAGCGGGGATATCGCATTTGATCCGACTCTTCCGATTACGGACGCGAAAGCCACGCTCTACTCACCGGTGCTCGGGTTGGGACGCACGTTCGGAGTGTTTGGCAGGCAGGCACTCTTTACAGTGGCGCTGCCCTATGCGTGGGGCGATGCTTCTGGAAATGTGGGAGACCAGCAGCAAAGAGTTTATCGGTCGGGATTAGCGGATATAAGAACGCGGTTTTCTGTGAACCTGTGGGGGAGTCCAGCGATGAACCTGGAGGAGTTTTCCCGACGATCGCATCGCAAGCCGATTCTAGGGACAAGCTTGACGATGTCCTCACCTACAGGACAGTATGGCAGTACAAAACTGATCAACATCGGGACGAACCGATGGTCGTTTAAGCCTGAGCTTGGCCTGTCGTATCCGGTCAAGAAGGTGGATCTAGATTTGTATGTGGGAGCTTGGTTTTTCACTGATAACGGAAGCTTTTATATGGGACGCTCGAGCCGGTCGCAGAAGCCGCTTACGGCTGTTCAGGCTCACATAAGTTACATGGTGAAGCGTGGTTTTTGGGTGGCGTTCGATTCGACCTGGTATGGCGGAGGAGCGGTAACGGTGGATGGTGGGACGCCCTCGGAGCGGCAGGCGAATACGCGGTTGGGTGGCACTGTGTCTTTGCCGCTGGCAAAGGGCCAGTCGTTCAAGCTCTCTTACAGTTCCGGTGTGAGCGGAAATGTAGGATCCAAGTTCAATACGATTTCCGGCGGGTGGCAATATGTGTGGTTTGACGGACATTAAACGGGTGGGGCTGGAATACGACATTGAGGTTGTCTGCTGTGCCCGCATTCTCAACGCATAAGATTGGACTGTTTGTCTATCCTAAGGTCAATGAAACGTACGATCAGCAGCTAATCACGATCCGCTGGAAAATCGGAGGATAGCGGTCAATGGTCTGCCGGCATCCTGCAGCTGGATCGAACTCGGGCATTGCGGCAGCTATTTCGGTCGTGGCCTTTCCCAAGTCCTTTTGGAGTATCAAGCGGTCTTGATTGATGATGAATAATGCCGCCGTGCCATGCGCGGTTTCCGTAGTAGCCTGTGGGTCATTACCCCAGCGTCGCAACCGGTGTACCGTAAACAACCTCAGGGTTCGATTGCGGGACGTATACGAACTGTGCATCGGCGGGCTGGAAACTGTGTGAGCACCATCACACTGGGAACAATTGCTCTGGGCTGAAAGCTGCCTCGTCAAGAGTAGGTACTAGTCCATATTCCTGCTACTGGCATATCTGCTAGTACCCATCCGAATTATTGCTAGACAAAGCTACGCGATCCGTGTAGCCGCGTAGACGCCGTGAAGACGCACACATGACCATCCCGGAAAGCGGATTCCTTAAGGCATCAGGAATTGCGCGCGCAGTGTATATCCTCGCGTATTTTCATTCAAACACCCCTGTTAAATTGCTGCACGTGGAATAACGGATACCCAGATAAGCGTGATGCGCTAACGAAGAAGCTCGCTGCAACGATATATGTGACGAGAACTCTCAACAATGCTCGGTGAAGAGTCTAAGAATCCGGAGAAAACAGTGGAGTGCCGAATCGGATTTGGACTTTGGTTCGCGCAAACGTCTTCCCAATTGGGCTTCGACTCCTCGATACACGAGAACATCCTTTACTATGCCTAAAATGCGCAACTGTGTTTGACGGCTCTTGGACATTACTTTGCGGTGATGGAGCATCAACGCATGCCGTAGCCGCCTTTGGAAATAGTTTTTAGACACGATCCAAGGTCCAAGTTGCACGAATCGACATGGCGAATCTGTTAGGAGTAGAATCTCACCGAACAACTCGCTCTACCGTCAAGAGGAATTTGCGAGGCGATGTTCACGATCAACTAACATTAATTAGTTTTGTACCGTAATTACTTCTGCACCATCGAGATTGGGTTGGACCCGGCCACTCTGAAGGACGTATTACAGGAGGTTACCGTGAGGGAACAACGACCAGCAGCACGGATTATCATCGCCGATGATCACCAACTTTTGGCCGACGCATGCAAGAGTCTTCTGGAACCTGAATTTTCGGTGGTTGGCATAGTCACAGACTGTCGCTATCTGGCAGATGCAGTAGCCGAATTCAAACCAGACATCATCATCCTCGATATCTACATGCCACACTTGAACGGACTCGATGCAGGCGAACAGGTTAAGCAGAAAATGCCCCGCATCAAACTGGTGTTCCTTACCATGACGCTAGCAGCAGATGTAGCGGCTGAAGCATTTCGTCGCGGCGCCTCCGGTTATGTTCTTAAACAATCGACTGGTGATGAACTCCTGCTTGCGGTCCGTAAGGTCAACCGAGGAGAATCTTACCTTTCGCCACTCGTTGCAAAGGAAACAGTGATATTTCTTCTCAATAAAGGAGAACCCTTAACAGAAGAAAAGCGAATCACGAAAAGGCAAACTGAGATTTTACAGTTACTTGCGGAAGGATTATCGATGAAGCAAGTAGCTAGTGTAATCGACGTGAAGCCAGGCACAGTCGCGTTTCACAAGTATCGAATGATGGAGACACTGAACATCAGTACCAACGCAGAGCTTTTGGGATATGCGATCAAACGTCAGATGATTTCTTCGTAGCAGTACAGTTTACCCACTCTGGCATTTTCTAAGATTCCTCCTAGCCTTGTTGCCGCAAAGTTTCTCTCCCTAACTAGAGCTGCGTCCCTATTTTTCCATCTCATCTTTTCCTAAATCTATTGTGGCCTGCAGCATTCGAGATGGCTGGAAACTTTTACCACCACCTCTACTAGATTTTATAGTTGCGGCAAAGATCGGACCTCTGAACAATATGAACGTCATCGTGATTAATCAAGCACCGAGGTGCTGCCCGGCAAACCAGGAATGAGGGCCATGATTCTTAGGTTGCTTTGCCTTATCCAGGAAAGATTTCAACTGTGCGAATCGATTCCTTACTTCGCGTAGAGAGGTTCTCATGTTTGTGCGGCGTCCTCACAATCCTTGGTATAGACCTGGTCTACGGCGAAGATCCCGCATGGTTCCGCGCGATTACTCTACAAGGTTCGCGTCCGCTCTACTATCAACCGCTGGTCGATGATTGGCGGAAGTTTAACCCAAGTCGACAGACGCATACCATCACAATCCAGCCCGGAGGTAAGGCACACCCCGGCGTAGTCGCAGTACGAATGGAAATAGCACTTGAGATGGATCCCCATACCGTCCAACTGACGAACACGGACAATTGGACAAGTTGGTAAGGACATTACTGAGGCCCACATCAACCATAGCCATCTCACTCGATCGTCCGGTCACGAATGCGAAGAAGCAATTATCATGCTACGAGCCCACGGTAAAGAATGACGAAGCGTAACGATGAGCGCGCGCCACCCGCCTTTATGAGGCCTGTACGCCGCAATGAATGTGAGCCATATACACGAGGCAAATTCACGGGAGAACCATGAAAATCCGAGCCGCCCAATCATGTTTTTTGTTTTGCGTCGTTGCGACCGGCAGCTGCGGCCATTCTCAAGAGCTCCCGAGAGACGAAAAAGTGGGTCGCCCAAAGCTTGGTCTTGTCCTCGAGGGTGGCGGGGCGTTGGGACTTGCTCATATCGGAGTTATTACGTGGATGGAGGAGCATCGCATTCCCGTTAGCTATGTTGCGGGAACCAGCATGGGGGGCCTGGTCGGCGGGATATACGCGACTGGCCGATCTCCTGCCGAGGTCAAGGATGTCATTAACGAGATCAACTGGGACCAAGTCTTGAGCGGAGTGACGCCATTTCGGGATCTGTCATTTCGTCGCAAACAAGACGCTCACGAAGTGCCGGGCTCACTTGAATTTGGCCTGCGTAACGGTTTGCAGTTTCCCTCAGGGTTCAACACGGGTCAAGAGGTTGATCTGATTCTCGATCGGATAGCACTTCCCTACTCCGAACTTCCAAGCTTTAATGATCTCCCCATACCGTTTGCTTGTGTGGCCACCGACCTTGTATCCGGCAAGCCGCACGTTTTCCACGATGGCCCCTTGTCATTGGCGTTGAGATCCACCATGTCTTTGCCCGGCATCTTCACGCCCGTCCGCTCAGGAGATCATCTGTATGCTGATGGCGGGTTACTCAACAATATTCCGATGGACGTCGCCCGAGAAATGGGAGCGGATGTAGTAATTGGAATTCATTTGAAGGCGGCTCCACTGGATCCAAAGAAGAGTCTGCCGAGTTACGGCGTCCTGGGGCAGTCCATCACGATCATGATCGCCGCGAATGAGCTTCGTTCCATGGAGCAGGCGGACGTACTTGTCACGGTGCCGCTGCAGAAATATGGCGCATTGGACTATGGCAAAGCCAATGCCATCATCCAGGCGGGATACGACGCGGCTGTCGCCAAGGCCTCTGTTTTATCTGTTTTTTCAGTCAGCGAAGTCGCATGGAAACAATATCTGGCAGATCGAAATGCCCGGCGAAAGACGGCAAAAACGCCACAATTTGTCGAGGTTTCGGGTACCTCCCCTGATATAGCAAAAGCGATAGAGAAGCAGATGTCCTCACTCGTGGGAGAACCCGTGGACACAAAGAAAATCGATCAAAATATGATGACCATCGTGGGCCAGGGTCGGTTCTCCACGGCCACGTATTCGATGGTCGAGAAGAATGGCGTACAGGGTCTGCAAATTCAGACTGAGCAGAAGTCCTACGCACCTCCCATCGTACGTCCTCTCATTCTGATTGATGGCTCGCAGTACAACAATGTGCTCTTCAGCATTGGAGCTAGGATCACATTTCTGGATCTAGGCAGTTATCGAACGGAGTTGCGCAACAACGTCGTCGTCGGATCGCAATATCTTTTGAGCAGTGAGTATTACCACCCATTCACTACAACCAGCAATTGGTTCATCGCGCCCAGGGCCGGGGTCAATAGCTCGCAATACAACGTTTACGCCGGCGACACACTGCTCGCCAGCTACCGCATACGGCAAGCGCTCGGCGGTATCGATGTGGGACATGTCTTCGGAAGAACCGGCGAATTGCGACTGGGATATGAGGGCGGTTACGAGCGACTGTCACCGGAAATCGGAAGCATACCAACAATCCCTACGACCTCTGGAGAGACGGGGAACCTCAGGCTCCAGTTCCAACTGAATACACTGGATAATCCAGTAATACCCCGCTCCGGTGCCAGCCTGTTGATGTACACAAAGGGGTATAACGCCAATCCCGCTGCTGCTGGGGCGTTTCCACTCTCCGAGATTCAAGCTCAAAATTTCTTCCGCTTGAGCGCACCCTCGTCTGTGTTCGTGGGCGCGTATGGTGGCAGCAGCTACGGTTACAAAACTGGCGTACCGGCATTTTCCCTGGGCGGTTCGCAACGCCTGGTTGCCTGGAGCACCAATGAGTTGCTTACAAATCAATATTTTCTAGGACAAGTTGGCTACATTCGCGAGCTGGCGAAGCTGCCGCCCTTGTTGGGCAGTTCTGTGAACTTCCTCGGAGTGTTGGAGTTGGGAAAGACATACCGGCTTCCAAATGGACCCAAGCCGCCGAATCTCCCGATGGACGCTGCGGCGGGACTCATCGTGAATACCATATTCGGGCCGGTCGAAGTCGCGGGTGCGGTAGGGAATTATGGCCGGGCGCGGTTCTTTTTTCGGATCGGACGGACTTTCTGAGTTAACCATCGTCAAACGAAAGCCTTCCTCCTTCTCGGTTCCATTTCTGACGTCTTCCACTCCCCGTCGGGCAATATTTTTGAGGGCCTCGCGAACCCGCGCACTGGACACGTTTACCAGCCCGTTAAATGGCGTGTCCATGAGAAGCGGCACCGTTCATCCTCATGCGTGTTGCTAATAAGCATCCGATCGAAGGTAAGAATGCACCTGGGAGTGCGTGAGGGAAATCTGGGAATGTATTGGACCCCAGTCGTGCAACAGACTATGGAGTCCATCCACCACCCAGCGCCTGATAGAGCTGGACATAGTTCTGCATCTCCGTATTCCACGCCTGCGCGAGTGCCAGCTGCGAGATGAAGTACTGCTTCAGCGCCTCATCTTGAAACACCGACTCCCATTGAATCTCGGCGAATGACTGGACGACCGGCTGATTGGATAGGTCCGGCGCTATGCCACGGTATTGGCCTGGTGTATTTACG
>Ga0193717_1000353_pt1 | contig 32874 bp, 27 predicted proteins | sample U2c2metaG_FD_145900 | JGI IMG/M metagenome (GOLD analysis project Ga0193717, IMG submission 145900) | Soil microbial communities from a riparian zone of the East river system, Colorado, United States - U2c2 | ecosystem: Environmental > Terrestrial > Soil > Riparian zone | place: USA: East River... | reverse complement strand
TGCGCCAGGCCCACGCAGTACGAGTTAGACCTTTACTCTGCGGGGAGTTTTGAGGGCTTGTGCGGCTACGGCGACGTCGGGGTGGTCGGCGAAGACGCCGTCGATGCCGGTGGCGCTGAAGCGGGCTAGTTCGCCGGCGAGGTCTAGGCCGGTCGGGAGGAAGCGGCGCTCGGCGCGGAAGGTCCATACCTGTACAGCCAGGCCCGCACGGTGTGCATGCTCCACCAGCCGGGTCGGCTCTCCCAGGGCGCCACTGTAGGTCCGCGGGATCACCAGGTCCTTGTGCGGGGCAACTACTTGCGCGTACGTCGAGATCTCCCGCAGCCCGGCTGGTCCGATCAGGTCAGCGAAGGTCCGGCCGTCGCCGGTACGGCGGAAGTCGTTCGGGGCGTTCTCGTGGTCGATCAGTTGCACCAGGGGCACGTTCGTCATCACCGAGAGCCGGCGGAGACTGGTCGGCTCGAACGACTGGATCATCACCTCGTTGCTACCCAGCCCGAGCGCGAGCAGCCGCTCGGTCAGCAACTCTTCCAACGGCAGTCCGAGCCGGCGGAAGTATGCCGGGTGCTTGATCTCCGGGATCACCCCGATCGCTCGGCCGAGCCGGATCGACTCCTGCCGGGCCAGCGCCACCACGTCGTCGAAGGTCGGGATCGCCTCGAGCCCGTCGTACGCCGTGTTCGCGGCACGCAGGGCGGGCATCCGCTCCCGGGCCCGCAGCGTGCTGAGTTCCGCGTAGGTGAAGTCCTCGACGAACCAACCGGTGACGGCGGTCCCGTCGACGATCTTGGTGATCTTCCGGTCCCCGAAGACCGGGTGGTCCGCGACGTCCGTCGTACCGGAGATCTCGTTCTCGTGCCGGGCCACCAGGACGCCGTCCAGCGTCGCTACGAGGTCAGGCTCCAGGTAGTCGGCCCCCAGGGCCGCAGCCAGGCGGTACGCCGCCGGCGTGTGTTCCGGGCGGTAGCCACTCGCTCCCCGATGCGCGATCACCAGCATGGTTCCAGCACAGGCGTCGCAAGTGGCGGCCTAGCAACCCGTTGCCCAACGCAAGATGAAGCTCGGCCCCTTTCTGAGTGGAGGGTCGCTGCCAGGTGAACTAAAGACGACCAGCCGGCCTGCTGAAGGTTGCGCCCGGCCTTCCGGTGCGCTACCGGCGGCGTTTAAACCACATGCAATTTGTCGGTGGCGGACCCTAGCCTGAGGGGGTTATGAGACAACTTCCCCTCGCCGATCCCGGCACTCCGGATCACCGCTCGGCTGCCCGCTATCTGCTGTGGGTGGCCCGCGGTCAGAAGGCCACGCTCGCGGGCGGGATGACGTTCGGCATCCTCTGGATGGGATCGCAGGCCTTCGTGCCGGCGGTGCTGGGGAAGGCGATCGACCAGGGCGTCGCCGCGGGTGATTTCGAGCGGCTGCTGCTGTGGACCATCGTGCTCTTCGGGATCGGTGTGCTGCAGGCGCTGGCCGGCATCATGCGGCACCGGTTCGCGGTGGTGAACTGGCTGAGCTCCGCCTACCGCACGGTCCAGCTGGTGACCCGGAAGGCCGCCGACCTGGGCGCGACCCTGCCGAAGAACCTGGCCACCGGTGAGGTGGTCAGCGTCGGCGCGAGCGACCTGGCCTACATCGGCAACCTGATGGAGATCCTGGCCCGGTTCGCCGGCGCGATCGTGGCGTTCGTCGTGGTCGCGGTGATCCTGCTCTCATCGTCGACGCTGCTCGGCCTGGTGGTGCTGATCGGCGTCCCGGTGATGCTGTTCTGTCTGGGCCCGATGCTGCGGCCGCTGCACAAGCGGCAACTGGCACACCGCGATGCGGTCGGCGAGCTGAACTCGCTCGGCTCCGACATCGTGGCCGGTCTGCGGGTGCTGCGCGGGATCGGCGGCGAGGACTCCTTCTCCCGGCGGTACCGGCGCGAGTCGCAGCAGGTCCGCGGGGCCGGGGTCCAGGTGGCGCGGATCCAGTCGGTGCTGGACGCGACCCAGGTGCTGCTGCCCGGCATCTTCATCGTGATCGTGGTCGGTCTCGGCGCTCACTTCGCCCTCCGCGGTGAGCTGAGCGCGGGCACCCTGGTCGCCTTCTACGGCTACGCCACCTTCCTGGTGCTGCCGCTGCGGACCGCGACCGAGATGGCCGACAAGCTGATGCGCGGCCTGGTGGCAGCCCGCCGGGTAAACCGTGTGCTGTCGCTGACACCCGAGATCGTGGATCCGGCCGAGCCGGTCCGGCTGCCGAGCCGCGGCGACCTGGTCGACCCGGTCTCCGGCATCCGCGCCCGCGACGGCCTGCTGACCGCCATCGTGTCCGCCGAGCCCGACCGCGCCGCGGTACTGGCCGATCGCCTCGGCCGGTACGACGACAGCAGCGAGGTCCGGTACGGCGGGGTCACCCTGGCCAGTGCGACGCGTGCGGATGTGCGCGAGCGGATCCTGGTCAGCGACACCGCCTCGCAGATGTTCACCGGCACCCTGCGGGGCGAGCTCGACCCCGACGGCCGGCGGACCGACGACGAGCTGATGACGGCGCTGCGGACGGCGTCGGCCGAGGACGTCCTGGTCGCGCTGACCGACGGGCTGGACTCCGATGTAGAGGAGAAGGGACGGTCCTTCTCCGGCGGGCAGCGGCAGCGGCTGATCCTGGTCCGCGCATTGCTGGCCGATCCGTCGGTGCTGGTGCTGGTCGAGCCGACCTCGGCGGTGGACGCCCACACCGAGGCACGGATCGCCGAGCGGCTGCGGGACCACCGGGCCGGCCGGAGCACCGTGGTGCTGACGTCCAGCCCGCTGCTGCTCGACCGGGTCGACGAGGTGATCTTCGTCGCCGAAGACCGTGTTGTTGCTGTCGGCAAGCACCGGCGGCTGCTGGAGACCGACGCGCAATACCGCAGGACCGTGACCAGACAGACCGAAGAGGAAGAGGTGCACGCATGAGGCAGATCCTGCCCGTCGCGGACTCCGCCGAGGTCCGTCGTCATGCCCGCCGGCTGGCCCGGCGGCATCCACGTGCCCTGCTGACCGCACTCGGCCTGCACGCGGTGGCGGCGATCACTGGTCTGGCCGCGCCGCGGTTGATCGGTGGGCTGGTCGAGGACGTCCAGAACGGGACGACCGCGAGCAAGATCAACCAGGTCATCCTGATGATCGCGGTGTTCATCGTCACGCAGTCGCTGCTCACCCGGTGGGCCCGGTTCAAGTCGTTCGCGCTCGGCGAGCAGGTGCTGGCCGAGTTGCGGGAGGACTTCGTCGACAACGCGCTCGCGCTGCCGATCGGCACGGTCGAGCGGGCCGGCACGGGTGACCTGCTGTCGCGGACCTCGCGGGATGTGGACTCGCTGTCCCGGACCGTGCGGTTCGCGGTGCCGGAGACGATCGTGGCGTTCGTGACCGTGCTGTTCACGGTCGGGGCGATGCTGCTCGTCGGCGCGTGGGTGCTGCTGCCGCTTTTCGCGATGGTGCCGGTGCTGTGGGTCAGCACTCGGTGGTACCTGCGCCGCGCGAAGGACGGGTACCTGCGGGAGAACGCGGCGTACGCGCAGCTGACGAGTTCGCTCGCCGAGACCGTCGAAGGCGCCCGGACGGTGGAGGCCCTGCGGCGGTACGACGACCGCGTGCGCCGTACGGACCGGGACATCCGCGGCTCGTACGACGCCGAGCGGTACACGTTGCACCTGCGGACGGTGTGGTTCCCGGTGGTCGAGGTCGGGTATCTCGTACCGATCGTGGGCACCTTGCTCTTCGGCGGCTGGCTGCACATCAACGGTCACATCTCCCTGGGCGCGGTGACGGCCGGCGTGCTCTACGCGAACCAGCTGATCGACCCGGTGGACCGGCTGCTCTCCTGGATCGACGAGCTGCAGTCCGGCGGCGCTTCCCTCGCCAGACTGCTGGGCATCAACGATGTGCCGGACGACCGGACCCCGTCGGGCAAGTCGCCTGCGGGTGAGGTGGTCGAGGCTCGCGACGTGCGCTTCTCGTACGTCGAGGGCCGGGACGTCCTGCACGGAGTGGATCTGATCGTCCAGCCCGGCGAGCGGGTCGCGATGGTGGGGCCGTCCGGCGCGGGCAAGTCCACGCTCGGCCGGCTGGTCGCGGGGATCCATCCACCGCGGACGGGTTCGGTCAGTGTCGGTGGCGTCGAGATGACCGAGCTGCCGCTGGACGATCTTCGCCAACAGGTCGCGCTGGTCACCCAGGAGCACCACGTCTTCGTCGGCACCTTGCGGGACAACCTCGCGATGGCGCGCGAGAACGCCTCCGATGACGAGTTGCTGGCCGCTCTGGATGCGGTGGACGCCAAGGAGTGGGCGGAGGCGTTGCCGGACGGCCTGAACACGCGGGTCGGGTCAGGTCAGGTCGCGCTGACGCCCGCCCAGGCGCAGCAACTCGCACTGGCCCGGCTGGTACTGGCGGATCCGCACACGTTGGTGCTGGACGAGGCGACCTCGCTGATCGACCCGCGGGCCGCCCGGCATCTGGAGAGCTCGCTCGCCGCGGTGCTGGAAGGCCGGACGGTGATCGCGATCGCCCACCGGCTCTACACCGCGCACGACGCCGACCGGGTCGCCGTGGTCGAGGACGGCCGGATCACCGAGCTCGGCAGCCACGACGAACTGGTCGCCCGGCAGGGTTCGTACGCGGCCCTCTGGCAGTCCTGGCATGGCTGACAGTTGCTCCAGGCAACAAGAAGCCCGTCTCCCTGGTCTGGGAGGCGGGCTTCTTCAGCGTCGGGTCCTGCTGTTGCGAGCAGGACGGCGGATAAGCAGGACAGCGGAATCGACCTGGGGCGGTGGGGTGAAAGCCTTGCGGGGAAGGCGGAGCCCGATCGACAGGTCGTAGTGGCGGATCCACCGGGCCGCGCCAGGCGCATCACCGGTCGACCACCGGTTCACCACCGCGCGCTGCAACACCAGATCCGCCGACACCAGGCGCGAACCAGGAGCCAGCAACCTCTTCAGCAACGCGGTGGAGATCCCGTACGGCGGACTCGAGACCACCCGGAACGGCCGTGACGGCAACCGCAGCTCAGCGGCATTGGCGCGAACCACCGTCACCGGTGCGTCCGCGAACCTCTTCTGCAGTCTGTCGGCACGACCAGGGTGGAGCTCCACGGCGACCACCTGGGCTCCGGCCCGGACCAGCGGCGCGGTCAACGCACCGAGGCCGGCTCCGACGTCGAGGACGAGTTCGCCGGGTTTGATCCCAGCGGCGTCCACGACACGTTGAGCCCAACGACTATCGAGCGGATGCCATCCCCAGGCACCCCTCGCCTGCCCGGAGGCGGGCACGACGGACCATCACGAAGTACGTAATCATGGTCCGACCCTAGAGCGCGGATCCCTCCTGCCTCAAAGGGTTTTCCTCACAGCGGCTCGAGAATCGCGCCGAGGCGGTGGGAAGGTTGAACGGGTCAGGCGGTCAGGCCGCGGCTGTCGGTCGGCTTCTCGTCCTGGCAGCCGAGCACCAGCGCGTCCAGCGAGAGGTCCAGCGTCGCGGCCACGGCGGCGACGGTGAACAGGGCCGGGGTCGGGATCCGGCCGGTCTCGATCTTGCGGAGGGTATCGACCGAGACACCGCAGGCCGCGGCGACCTCGACCATGCTGCGCTCGCCGCGGGCCTCCCGCAGCAGGCGGCCGAGCTGACGTCCCCGTTCACGGTCCCAAGGGGTGAGCGGTGGTCGGACCATGACCGTGATAATAGTACCGGTATAACTATCCTGTGAAGTTGAGGAAGCAAGTCATGGTCGATTTGAAGACGACGGCGGAGATCGAGCAGATGCGCGCCGCCGGCCGGGTGGTCGCGACAGCGCTCGGCGCGGTCAAGAAGCATGCCGCGGTCGGCGTCTCGCTGCTCGAACTGGACGGGGTCGCCCGCGAGGTCCTGCGATCCGCGGGTGCCGCTTCGCTGTTCGAGGGGTACCAGCCCGGTTTCGCCGACAGTCCGTTCAGCGGCGTCATCTGCACCTCGGTGAACGACGGGGTGCTGCACGGTCTGCCGAGCGACGAGCGACTGGCCGACGGCGACCTGCTGAACGTCGACTGCGGCGCCTCGATCGAAGGCTGGTGTGCCGACGCGGCGACCAGTTTCGTCGTCGGTACGCCGCGCGCCGAGGACCTCGAGTTGATCGCCACCACTGAGCAGGCGCTCGCGGCCGGGATCGCCGCGGCTGTCCCGGGGGCACGACTGGGCGACATCGGCGCCGCGATCAGCGAGGTCGGCCAGAAGGCGGGCGTGGGCACCAACCTCGACTTCGGTGGCCACGGGATCGGACGCCGCATGCACGAAGATCCCCACGTCCCGAACGCCGGTCGTCCGGGCCGCGGCCTCAAGCTCCGCGCCGGCCATGTGATCGCGATCGAGCCGTGGTTCTGGTCAGGTCCGGGCAGCGTCTACGTCATCGACGACGACGGCTGGACCCTCCGCTCCGCCGACCACACCCGCGGCGCCCACGCCGAACACACCGTCGCCATCACCGAGGAAGGTCCGCAGATCCTGACGCTTCCGTAGGCGGCGACTCAGATCGGGACTCGAACCTGATGCTGACCAGTTGATCTGCTTGGTGGCGGTTCAGGACTACGGCGGTGGCCGCTCCGGGGACGATCCGGGTCGGGTTGGCCATCGCCTGGTCGAGCAGTAGGGGCCAGCGACGGCAGTGTTTGGCCATGCTGCCGGCTCGCACGACTCGCCCACGTGTCTGCTGGCCCGAGCGGGCCGCTGCGCCGGAGATGTCGAGCAGGATCAGGTGCGGCGTCAATCCCGAACGGCGGGCACGCCAGCCGATCAGCCGTCTGACCCAGGGCCGGGTGGCACAGTCGTGGACCACCAAGGGACCACCGTCGCGCATGGCTCGCAATACTCGCACGTAGTACGTCAGGTGCAGCAGCGGACGCCACCAGGCGTACGGGATGGCGCCGAGCGTTGGCATCCATCGGTCCCGGATCCGCTCGGAGTCGAACACCCGTACTCCGCTGTCCACCGCGGCGGTCTCGGGGAACAGCCGTCGGAGCAAGGTGCTCTTGCCGGCTCCCGGGATCCCCGCCAGCACGACGACCGTGTCCTCGGGATACCGCAGTTCGCCGGTGAACACTTCCCAGGGGTTCTGGCCGACGTCTGGCGCGATGGCGATGACCATGCCTGGCACAGCTGTGTCCTCGTCCTCTCCTCAGCGAAATCCGATCTTGGGTCGACAACGGAGCAGAACCGGACGGTGTTCCGCGAATGATGGTCCGCGACGATAAGAAGTTGCTGAGAACCCAAAGTGGTACGCACCGGCAGGGCGGCGGTCAGAAGAGGGATTGTTGCTCTGGGCCCTGAGTTGGAGCGGGGACAGGGCGATGCCGGCGCGGATCGGACTTGGAGCGGTGGCGGGAGCCTTTGCCGAAGCCGTGCTTGTCGAGCAGCGGGCGGACCTTGTCCTCGAAGGCGTTGCGGTAACTGGGTGAGGCGTTCACCCCGCGGGCATAGAGCGACTCATACCGCGTCACCAGCTCAGGACGCTCCCGCGCCAACCACCCGAAGAACCACTCCTTCACACCCGGCCGCAGATGCAGCACCAGCGTGGTGACGCCGGTCGCGCCCGCCGCGGCCAGCTCCCCGAGAAGGTCGTCGAGTTGCTCGGCGGAGTCCGTGAGCCAAGGCAGCACCGGTGCCACCATCACGCCGCACGGCAGTCCCGCCTCGCGGACCGTACGGATCAGCTCCAGCCGTCCCCGGTACGACGGCACGCCCGGCTCCACAAGCTTCCGCAACTCCTCGTCCGCAAGCGCCAGCGACACCCCGATCCCGACCGGGACCTGCTCGGCCGCTGCCACCAGGAGATCCAGGTCGCGTCTGAGCAGGGTCCCCTTGGTCAGGATCGACAGCGGAGTACCGGAACCCGCCAGGGCCTCGATGATGCCGGGCATCAGCCGGTAGCGGCCCTCCGCCCGCTGGTACGGATCGGTATTGGTGCCGAGGGCAACCTGTTCACCATGCCACGACGGCCGGGCCAGCTCGCGACGCAGCACGTCCGCCACGTTCGTCTTCACCACGATCTGCTGGTCGAAGTCCAGTCCCTGGTCCAGTTCGAGATACCGGTGGCTCGGCCGCGCGAAGCAGTACCGGCAGGCATGCGTGCAGCCGCGATAGGGGTTGATCGTCCAGTTGAACGGCAGGCTCGAGCCCGGCACCGAGTTCAGCGCCGACCGCGCCAGCACCTCGTGGAACGTCACGCCCTGGAACTCCGGCGTCGTCACACTCCGCACCAGCCCCGCGATCGACCCCAGCCCCGGCAACGCGCCCGGCGCCTCCGCATCGATCTGTTGCCCGGCCCATCGCATGGATGATAGTCGAACACATGTTCGCCAGACTTTCAACCCACCCTCAGCGACTCGAGTCACTAGCGGAAGGCGTCCGCGTTCGCGACGGCCCACTCGCGATAGGTCTTCGCCGGTCGGCCGGTCACGTCCGGCACAGTCGGCTCGGGCTTCATCTGATACTCCGCCATCATCCGGAAGCCATCAATCAGCCACTCGGCGGTCTCGGCGCCCATCAGCGGCGCCCACGCTTCCTGAGCCTGCTCGGGCGTCAACTCCTCGAACCGCACCTCCCGCCCGATCGCCGCCCCGATCAACTCGACCTCGTCCGGCTGCGTGAGAGCCTCGGGCCCACTCATCGTCAACTTCTGCCCGGTATAGCTCTCGTCCAGCAGTACTGCGCGCGCAACCGCCGCGATGTCGCCGAGGTCGATCGGCGTCTGCACCGCCGCGGCGTACGGCGACCGGACCACCCCTTCGGCCTTGATCGACTCCGCCCAGCCCAGCGTGTTGTTCATGAACTGCCCCGGCCGCAAGTGCGTCCACTCGAAGCCGGCCTCCTCGATGGCACGTTCCACCTTGTAGTAGTGCCACTCCGCCGGATCCCCTTGCGCCTCGTACTCCGCGGGCTCCCCCGACAGCACCACGACCCGCCGTACGCCGGCCTTCATCGCGCCGGCCACGAAGTCGTCGACGAATTCGGGCAACGGGGCCAGGTAGACGGTCTCCACGCCTTCGAGTGCCGCGGGCAGGGTCGACGGTTTTCCGAGATAGCCGACGGCGACCTCGACTCCGGCCGGCAACGCTGCCTTCGCCGGGTTGTTCGTCAGGGCCCGGACCGGCGCTCCGGCCTCCACCAGTTCATCCACGAGCAAGCGCCCCACGCTGGCGGTCGCACCCGTCACCAGGATGGTCATCTCCCCACTCCTTCACTCGGCCAATCAATTCTCGTAGGGTATACGGAAATGAGGTCACCCGCCTGTCAAGCCGTAGGATTCGGGCGACAGGAGGTCAGATGACGGGGCCGGTTCAGATGACGGTGCAGCGGGGATGAGCGTGCAGCACAGCGGCGGCGGCCAGCCCGGCCGCACCCTCGCCCTGCTCTGGCGTAACCGCCTCCCGGCCGCGAAGCCGGAGGCCACGAAGCCGCCCCTCGGGCGGAAGCCGACGCTGCACCTCGATGCGGTGGTCGACGCCGCGATCGCGCTGGCCGACGAGCGTGGACTGGCCGCCGCCTCGATGAACGGCGTCGCCAAGACCCTCGGCGTCGGCACGATGACGCTCTACACCTACGTGCCCTCGAAGGACGAGTTGCTGGACCTGATGGTCGACCAGGTGCTGGGCGAGCGCGAGCTCCCCGGCCCCGGCGAGGAGCGGCCGTCCGACTGGCGCGAGCAAATCGAGCTGTACTCCGACCAGACCCGCGCCATGTTCGGTCGGCATCCATGGCTCGGCCGGATCTCGACCGTCCGCCCACCGATCGGCCCCGGCATGCTCTCCGGGCGGGAGTACCTGCTGTCCGCACTGTTCGGTATCGGCCTACCGCCCAATGAGGTCAACACGGCCGCGCTGGCGATCACGACGTACGTCGACTCCGCGGCCGGCCTGGAGGCCGAGAGCGACCAGATCGAACGGATTACCGGGCAGACCCACGACGCCTGGTGGCACGAGCGCAACGACCTCTGGGAGACCTATTTCGACGTCGACCGGTACCCGACGATGACAGCGATCTGGTACGCCGAGGGCTACGGCGAAGGCACGCGCGAAGTAGCAGCCGAGTCCTATCGCTTCGGGCTCGACCGCCTTCTCGACGGCATCCAGTCCCTCACCCCTCAGATTTCGAGGGAGATCCAGGCGGGGTCGTGATCCGTCCCGTCGCGGGCAAGCTTCTTCCGACGGCCGATGAAGGCACCGTTCAGTCGCGGCGCCAGCGCGGGACTCAGCCAGATCTGGTCGATCAGGTCGAACGTCCGCGGCTGTCCCGACGCCTTGAAGGTGGACGTCCAGGACGGGTTCGCGGGCAGCTCGACCTTGGTCTTGACCGCGCCGATCTCCTTCGGTGTCAGCAGCGCGTTGACCAGCCCCGCCTGCGCGTACGCCGCCAGCGCCGGTGAGTCCGGGGTGTCGTTCATGTCGCCGCAGAGCAGGTACCGCTGCCGGGTGCTCATCCGGTTCGCGACGATCCGGGTGATCATGTCGGCCTGCCGGGTCCGCAGCAGTTCCGCGTCGGCGGCGGCCGCGACCGCATCGGGCACGGTGAAGTCCACGAACTTCGACTTCAGATGGGTGCCGAACACCGTCAGCACCTTCCGTCCCCGGTTGTCCAGGATCTCCACCTCGACCAGGTCGCGGGAGAAGATCGGCCGCGACGGCACGTCCGGGTGGAAGGTCCGCTGGTAGCTGGTCACCCCGCCGATCGGCCGCCGGGACAGGATCCCGATGTCGATGAACCGGGTCGAGTCGTTGCCGTCGATCACCATCACGTGCTGGTAGGCGCCGTTCAGCTGCTCGCGGTTGAACTCCCGCAGCACGTCGACGTTCTCCACCTCCTGCACGACCCAGACGTCCACGTCCGGTTCGAGCAGCCGCTCAGCGATCCGGTCGGTGTCGGCCGCCGGCTTCGACACCAGCAGCTTCCCGCGCCCGTCCAGCTGCAGCCGCCGCCGATCCTCGTTCTCGAACGTGTACGTCGCCGGCACCGTGCTGGTACCGGCCGCCAGCACCTCCACCGCGCCGGCGAAGTTCCACCGGTCGAAGAGGTTGTTCAGATTGAAAGTCCCCACCGTGAGCGCCATCGAGTCCTCCCCAGGCTCAAGCTCCACCGCAAACCGTACGGCGCCCTCGCCTCGACCACCACACCTCGCAACCATCAGCACCGCCGATTGTCGGTGCAGGCAGATGGTTGCCCGGGCCCTACTCGGCGCCAGCGCAGTACGAGGCTGGTAGCTCAGTTGACAGTGCAACGGACTGTCAATCAGCGGAGGGTCGGGATTCGAGTCCCCGGCAGCGCACCAACGTCGAGGCCCAAGCAGACATCGCGATCCGCTCTTAAACGCCGAGCAATCGGCGCAGTCGATCCTCTACGAAGCCAGCACCTGCAGCCCCGGCATCTGACAGCGTAGCAATATGCTCGATCGACGATGGTATTTCTCTTGGCCTTGAGTTGATATCGCCTTGATAGGTGATCCGAAAATGCCGACCTGATAACTCGGAGGTGCGAGTAAAGTCTGGCAGCGGCCACAGTTCACGATCCCAGTCGGCGACTTTCCCAAGCACCGGCCAGTGACTGTTCATGATCTCGAGGTCACCAAACAAGGTTACCCAAATCGCGGAGTCTGGCGAGAAGGCTGCGTCGGCAGCTTACGGGAGCCGATGGAAAGCTGTCTGGAAAAATAGCCAAGCGTCATGCCGCAATCGCCGATCCTCGCAGCCAACCCGACTCCATACTTGCCACCACCCAAAGGAACCCCCGAACAAGCATCCCTCATCCACAATCACTTAAACCTCAGCCTTCGGCAAGGCGGTCTCATACGCTCCAGTCGAAACCAGGTCGCGTACCGCAGACAGCATCGCGCTTACGCCCGGTTCCCGCAGCAAGATGAGATCAGGACAGATGAAATATGCGCCAGATAGATATTCGCCGGTCTGATGCCACCGATCCATCAGCATATTCAATTCCGCCAGGGTCAGAAAGGTCGCCGACCACCTTCCTCTGCCTGGAATAACGACCCACCCGTCAGCATTACTCACGAATTCAGGCAGATCACTACCGAGTTCAACTTCGAGCCGAAAAGAACCTTCATCTACCGTAAACATCTTCACCTGCCAATCAGTTGATGCAGGTGACCGATTACCTTAGATTCGTTGTGCGCCCTGGCCACCACCTGCATGCCATCGTCGCCATGTCGAATGGAACGCACTGACCGTTCAAATTTGAAGAGTTGCTAATCTTGCATTCGCAAACGACTACCGAGCCAATCTGAAAAATTCGGTGCGACTCCCATCCGTGGAATTCCCCGGGGTGGTTCCGCTTGCCCGCCAACTTCTCAGGAGCGCTCGCAAACCACCGACCACTTCCGCGGATCCGATGCCCCGGCGCCCCGGCCAAGTCGCTGTGTGGGTTAGCACTGGTTGATGGTTTGGAGTGGCCGTCCGGGTCCTCGGGCGTTGTGGCGTAGGGCGTCGGCGAGTTGGTGGTGCCGTTCTCCGTCCGTCGATGGGCTTCTTGTTCCCTCTTCCTTGCGCCGACATTCGGCGTCGCATAGTGGCGGGGTCCCAGTTCCGCAAGGACTTGGACTGATAGGCCTATCAGTGGCACTGGATCATCGATTGGCAGAGGGATGGTTCAATGCAGCATACTATTAGCCGAAATATCAATAGACTCAGTCAAGGCGCCGATCTCTGAAGTATTTATCTTCTGAATCGACAAAGAGTCGCCACCGCTCGTCCATCCCGCTCGGCCCGCCAGCCCGCCCCGGAGGCGATGGCATGTAACTGACGAATCCCTCTATGGCTTCTGGATATCCGAAGTCGGCATAAATCTCATCGACAATCTCGAATGACTGCGGCGAATCATCCGCCTCATACAGCCACGCTAGGAAGAGATAGAGCCAGACCCGTTCTACCCCAGCGTCGACCGATCCATCGCGACTCAGAGAATGCGCCATGTCTCCGATCTTAAACCTCTCCGAGTCCAACAACAGGGCGATCTTTTCAGTGATCCTGGTGGCACACCCCCTTTCATACTGCGATAGTGCGATTGCTATAGAAGCTCTCTCATCAATCCACTTGCAACTATATCCATAGAGCAACTCATTGTCAGTGAGCAGGACTCGGCCGGTAATGAACTCTACCGACAAAGGAAGGCCCTTGAAGTCATTCACGGTTTAATCGGCAATCCGTTGATAGTTCCGTTCCGAACAAACATCTGATGGGTGAGTTTACCGCCGTCGAGTATCCATTCAAACCGCCCTGGAACTCCGTTTACCTTTCCTGGGACCTGAACGAGAACTCTTTCGACCTTATCGTTGCCGACCAGCCGGAAGACGCTCCCATTCTGGGCAACGTCATCGACCACGTAAGAGGCAGAGCGATGCCCTGCATCCGCTTTGTTGGCAGATCCTACAACTCTAGTGGGCCGAGTCTGAAGTTGTTTGACGGTTGGCTTTGGTGAGGATCTGGTCGGCGGTTTTGGTCCAGGCGAAGGGTTGGCAGCGGTCGTTCCAGCCGGTGATGAAGGCGCGGATCTTGGTGTTGAGGTCGTGGACTGACTTGAAGGTGCCGCGGTGGATGGCTTGGCGTTCGATGATGCCGAACCAGACCTCGATCATGTTCAGCCAGGATCCCGAGGTGGGGGTGAAGTGGACCTTGATCCGCGGGTTCGCGGCGAGCCAGTCGCGGACCTCGACGCGTTTGTGGGTGGCGTAGTTGTCCATCACCAGATGCAGTTCGGTGCCGGAACCGTCGTCGGGGTAGGCGCGGGCGACCTGCTTGAGGAACGCGAGGAACTCCTGGTGACGGTGGCGTGGTTTGCAGGCTCCGGTGACGTTGCCGGTGGCGATCTCCAACGCGGCGAACAGGGTGCTGGTGCCGTGCCGGACATAGTCATGGGTGCGCCGCTCGGGGAACCCCGGCTGCATCGGCAGCATCTTCTGGGTCCGGTCCAACGCCTGAATCTGCGACTTCTCATCCACGCACAACACGATCGCGTTGTCCGGCGGCGCCAGATACAGACCGACCACGTCGGTGACCTTCGCGACCAGTTCGGGATCGGTGGAGAACTTGAATGTCTCCGCCCGCCACGGCTGGACCCGATAATGGCGCCACGTCCGCAGCACCGTCGAGGCATCGACCTTCAGATGCACCGCCAGCAGCCGGCTCGACCAGTGCGTGATCCTCAGCCTCTTCGGCGGCGGCGCCAGCGTCGCGGCCAAGATCTTCGACCGATCCAGCGTCCGCGGCCGACCCGAACGCTGCTCGTCGACCAGACCCTCAACACCGGCCTGACCGTACCGGGTCCGCCACGCGATCACCGTCGGCCGCGAAACGCCCACCCGGTCCGCGATCTCGGTGTTCGACACCCCATCGGCTGCCAGCAACACGATCCGCGCCCGCTGCGCCAGCCCCGCCTTCACCGTCGACGACCGCGTCCAAGAACTCAGCACTTCTCGATCACCGGCCCGCAGACCCAACGGCTGTGCACGCATGCCACATTCTCACCCACCCACACCGTCAAACAACTTTAGACGCGCCGCACTAGCGTCCTTGATAAGGTCTGCAGCCTCCTCCCTGGTCGGCAACTTCGTGTGTTCTACCGGTTCATGTCCGCCACCGTATCCCTCGTCATCGTCGTCTGGCGGTTGCGCGGCACCCGGGCCCGCCAGCTTTTGAACGTACGGGTTGTCGGACTGTTGGTTTAGTTCGTCCATCAGCAAGACGCCCGTGCCTGCGACGACGATGACACCTGCCACTGCGACAGCCCCGCCGCTTGTGGCGCCGCCCACGTTCACACCGCCGGGACCGAAACCAACCCCCACCCCTCCGAGACCTCGGAGGCCGGCCAGCCCACCACATCTGCATATGTCGGGGAGCATCATGCTGCCGGTCATGAGGGTGCCGAGGGAGCCGGTTTGGGTGACGTCGCCGATGGCGGAGCCGAGGGTGGAGACCGCGTTCTGGTAGGTCACTTCCGCGGAGCCGCCTGTTTCGGTCGTGCGGTCTACGTAACCGCCGTTCTGGTCGGCCGGTCGATCAGGCTGGCTTGAGCAGAGCTCGGGGTTCCCGCCACTGCAAGAGGGCGCGCCCGGTGGGGTGACGGGGATGGTCTGTGCGCGATCCTCCTGGCGCCTTAGCGCTTCTTCCGTCTTCCTTCGGTCTTCCTCTTCCTTCTTCTTCCGCTGACACTCGGCATCGCACTTCGGCGGAGGCGGCGGATCGGCCTTGCAGTTCTTCGTCTTGCACTCATTGGGCGGCGGAGGCGGCGTCGGGCAACTCTTCTTCGCCTTGCAGCCCCCAGGTGGCGGAGGCGGCGTGGGGCAGTCGTTGTTCGTCTTGCAATCCGTGGGCGGCGGCGGGGGGTCATTCGGGCCCTTGACGTCGTCCTCGGAGCACTTCCAGATGTAGCCGTCGCCGTTCAGTACCTTCTTGCACTCGGTGTTGGGTTCACCGACCTCATCCACGGGGTAATTGCCAGTCGGGTCGCTGAGGGTGATCGGGTTGCCGGCGGCGTAGGCGTAGAGGTTGGGGAGGCTGGAGGCTACGCCTCCTGCGTAGGTCATGGTGTCGCGGGAGTTGAACGTGCCGGACTCGGGGTTGTACCAGCGGGCGCCCTGGTTGACGTCTCCGCTGCGGGGGTCGGTCCAGTCGCCTTGGTAGCCGACTCGGTACTTGAGGCCGTTGGCGGCGGTGGAGTTGCCGAAGGGGTCGAAGGTACGGGAGTCCGGCAGGCCCGCGGTGAGGGTGGTGTCAGTGGGGTCGAAGCCGCCGATCACGTCGCCGTGGCGGTCTGCCAGGACGAGGCGTTTGGTGGTTTCGTACCCGAGGGAGAGCAGTCCGTCGCTGGCGCTACGGCCGAAGCTCTGGGTGCCGTCGGTGACGACCTCGTCGCTGAAGCCGGCGTACCGCATCCGGGCGGTTCCGGCCGCCACCGGGCGGTCGAGTGCGTCGTAGGTGAAGTCGCGGTCGGAGTTCTTGATCATCCGGTCGAAGGCGTCGAAGGTGAGCGCCTCCGTGGTTGTACCGGCCTGCTTGGTGAGGAGGGTGCCGCGCGGGGAGTAGGTGTAGTCCGAGGTGCCGTCATTGATGCGACGGTTGCGTTCGTCGTACTGCGCGAGCTTGGTGCCTGCTTTCGTCCGGTTGCTGGTCGCGTCCCAGCCGTACTCGGTCGTCTTGGTTCCGGCCGTCCAGGCGGTGAGTCGGCCGAGCTGGTCGTAGGTGTAGGTGTTGTCGGCTGCGCCGGCGACGCCGGTGGTCTTCTTGGCGGTGATGTTGTTGTCGGCGTCGTAGCCATAGGTCATCGAGGAGACGACTGTCTGGCCTGCCTTCAGGGTGTCGGAGTTCATCCGCCCGTAGGCGTCGTAGCCGCGCCCCAACCTCGGTGGTACCTCCATGGCGTAGCGTGTGGCACCGCGGTTGAGGGGGTCAGGAGAGGGCTGGAATGGGGAGCGAGAACTTCCAGGTCGACCTGCAGGGGATCGTCGACCTGCTGAGTCACCATCTGTACAGCAGTCCGCGGGTGTACCTGCGGGAGTTGCTGCAGAACGCCGTGGATGCGATCACCGCGCGGCAGTCGACCGAGCCGGATGCGCCTGGGCGGATCGAGATCAGGGTCCAGGAGCAGAGTCTCAGCATCACCGACACCGGGATCGGGCTGCGGCCGGACGAGGTGCGGGAACTGCTGGCCACGATCGGGCGGAGCTCGAAGCGGGACGAGATCGGCTTCGCTCGGACCGAGTTCCTCGGGCAGTTCGGGATCGGGTTGCTGTCGGCGTTCATGGTCGCCGACGCGATCGAAGTACTGACGCAGCCGGCCGACGGCGCTGCCACCCGATGGACCGGTACGGCGGATGGCCGCTACACCGTCGACGAGGCACCAACCGGTCTCCCACAAGGGACCACCGTGACTCTGCAGGCTCGGCGGGGTGCTGAGCAGTGGTTCAAGCAGGCCACCGTGGTCGAATTGGTGAAGCTGTTCGGCGCGCTGCTCCCGTTCGAGGTCCGCGTCAACGACGAGAAGGTCACCGACGGCATCGCTCCCTGGGAGGGCACCGGCCGGGCTGACCTGGTCGGCTACGCGCAGGACAACCTCGGCTTCACCCCGTTCGACGTGATCCCGCTCAGCAATCCAGCGGCCGGGCTCAATGGCGTCGCCTTCGTCCTGCCCTTCCCCGCGAACCCGGCCGAGCGCGCCACCCACCGCGTCTACCTCAAGCGGATGCTGCTCGCCGAGGGCGTCGAAGGACTGCTGCCCGACTGGGCGTTCTTCGTCCGCGCGGTGATCGACACCTCCGAGCTCAGGCCGACGGCCAGCCGTGAGGCCCTCTTCGACGACGGCAACCTCGAGGCGACCAGGGAGGCCCTCGGCGCTCAGCTCCGGGGCTGGCTGGTCCGCCTCGGGACTACGGATCCGCAGAAGCTGGACCGGTTCCTCGGCATCCACCAGCTCGGCGTGAAGGCGCTCGCGCTGCACGACGACGACATGCTCCGGCTGGTCCACCGCTGGCTCAGGTTCGAGACGAACCACGGCCGGATGACCGCGGCCGAGCTTCACGAGCGGCACGGCGAGATCCGGTACGTGGCGACGATCGAGGAGTTCCGCCAGTTGGCGGCGGTCGCCGCGGCCCAGCAGCTCACTGTGGTCAACGGCGGTTACACGTACGACAGCGAGTTGCTCGAGCGGCTGCCGGACGTAGTACCCGAGCTCGTCACGAGCAGGTTCGATCCGACCGAGCTCAGCACCAGCTTCGACAGCCTCGACCCGCAGACCGAGCTGGCCCTGCGGCCGTTCGTGCGGCTCGCCCAGGAGGCGCTGGACCCGGTCGGCTGCGAGGTCGTGATCCGGTCGTTCGACCCCGCCGGACTTCCGGCGATCTACCTGGTCGACCGGTCGGCCCAGTTCGCCTCCGAACTGCGCTCGACCAAGAGCCGCACCGACGCCCTCTGGTCCGAGGTACTGGGTGCGCTCGATACGCACGACGACAGCCGCCCGCAGCTCGTGCTGAACCACCGCAGCCCGCTCGTACGCCGGATGACCGGGCTAGGTGATCCCGAACTGGCGCGGCTGGCCGTGCAGGGTCTGTACGGACATGCGCTGATGCTGGGGTACCACCCGATCGGCCCGGCGGACTCCGCCCTGGTCAACCGGTCGTTCCTCGGCTTGCTGGACCAGGCCGTACCTACCTCAGAGGACCCGAGATGACCGACGACCTGCTGGATCGGCTCAACCGCGCCCAGAGCACGCCGTACGGGAAAGCCAAGTCGGCGCTGCTGGAGGATGTGGTCCGGCGGGCGGATGCGGCCGGCGACGAGGACGTCGCCTTCTACGCCAGGCTCGCGCTGGTCACGGCGTACGTGAGCGGTGGCGAGCCGCGGAAGTCGCTGGTGCCGTTCGCCCGGTGTGTGGCCGACTGGGATGCGGCCCCGGAGAAGTACCAGCGGCATGCCTATACGTTCCTGTGGTGCTTCAAGTACGCGCCGAACACGCTCACCAAGTTCCCTGAGGTTCCACTGGACCAGGCGTACGCAGTACTGGATGACATGGAGCGCCGGTGGCGGGTCGCTGGGAACAGCATGCATGCGGTGCATCAGCACCGGTGGCAGGTGGCCGACCACATCGGTGATGCCGAGACGGCAGCTGAGCAGTTCCGGCTGTGGTCGACCGCGCCACGGGACGACCTGTCGGACTGCGTCGGTTGCGACCCGACGCAGAAGGTGCAGCACCTGACTCGAACAGGACAGATGGCCGAAGCGGCATCGCTCGCGGTCAGTGTGCTCGAGGGGCGGCTGACCTGTCACGAGCAGCCGCAACAGATCCTCACCGCCCTGCTGCCGGCTTATGTTGCCGAGGGCATGTACTCCGAGGCGGTCGATGCCCATCGGCGGGCCTACCGGATCCTGCGCGGTCAGCCGGGCGAGCTGAGCAGCTATGCCGACCACGTCCTGTTCTGTGCGCGGACCGGCAATGAGACCAGGGCGGTCGAACTGGTCGAGCGGCACCTGATCGATCTCGCCGATCCGCCGACCCCGCTCGCGGCGAAGGACTTCGCGGCGGCGGCATCCCTTGCCCTGAGCAAGGTCGACCTGATGATCCGGCGCCCCAAGGCGGACGACATCCACTCCCATCAGCTCGCCGAGAAACTGGCGCAGCAGGCTCTGGAGCTGGCCGCGCAGTTCGACGCGCGCAACGGGACCACCCACCAGTCAGAGCAGGTCAGGGCGACGCTCGCGGCCGAGCCGTGGGTGGAGTACCTGCCGTTGTCCGAGACAGCTCGCCGCGCTCAGCTCCGCAGCCAGGCCGAGAGCCCTGCTGTGGCAGAGGAAACGCTGCCTGAGGGTTCCGGCAGCGGCTGGCTGGACCGGGCTGAAGAGGCTTGGCAGACCGACCGTCGCGATGAGGCAGTCGCTGCCTGGCGGGCGTTCGAACAGGAGGTGCCCGACAGCGCCCGTACTGCGCTCGACCGGGCCAGGTTGTTCGACGGCCAGGGCCTCATCGCCGTCGAGAGCGGCGGCGATCCACTGGAGTCCTGGCGCGAGGCACTCACCCTGTACGCCGAACTGGGCGAGGAGGTTCGCCTGCGGCGCGATCGCGGCCGGATTGCCCGGGCGCTGTGCGAGCAGGGCGAGATCCAGGAGGGTCTGGCGACAGGTGAGGAACCACTGCGCTGGCTGATCGAGAACGACGAACCCCGGCGCCGCGGGGGTTGGCAGTACTCGCTTGCGACGGTCTATGCCCAGGCCGATCGGTCCGACGATGCTCTGCGGGAGCTGGCGATCATCCGCTCGGGCCAGGGCACCGAGGGCGAACTACTCGCGGCCGCAGCGATCCTGCAGTGCAACCTCCTGCTGAAGGACGGCCGCCTCGAGGAAGCCGAGGAAGCCGCGACCGCAGGGATCCCGACCAAGCAGGACCTGGCCCGCTCGTTCACGTACCGGCAGCGCGGCTGGATCCGGATCCAGCTCGACCGGGCTGTGGAGGCCGTGGACGACCTGGCTGAAGCGATCGCCTTGGCGGCCGGAGAACCTGGGACCGAAGTACACGTTGCTATCTGTCGTGTCGAGCTGGCCCGGGCGTACCTGATCACCGGGCGTCCGCTGGAGTCGGCTGAGACCGGCGAAGAGGCTCTGCCCGCACTGCAGGACCCCGAGCTCATCCAGTTGCGCGCCGAGGCCCGCGGCGTACTGGTTGACGCTTATCGAGCACTTGGCGAGCTGGAGCCCGCTCTGGCGCAGGTCCACGCGCTGCTGACCGAGGCACCCGAGGACGCGCATCCGCACTGGCTCGGCCTCACCCGCCAGGACGAGGGCATGCTGCTCGAGCAACTGGACCGCGACAAGGAGGCGGTCGACGTTCTCCTGATCGCCGCCGACCATTTCCAGACAGCCGAACTGCCGATCGAGTACGTCCAGGCGATCCGCCTCGCCGGCCAGTCCGCCCGGTACGCCGGCGACTTCGACCGGGTCCGCGAACTCCTCGGGCGGGCCCGTCCCGTGCTGGAGTCCCTTCCCTCGGCGGAGCAGTCCGTGCTCTTCCAGCACGCCGGGATCCACTGGGACCTGACCATGCTCGCGATGCAACAGGGTGACCTGGAGACCGCGGTCGTCGAGGCGACACAGGCGGCGGAGTCCTACGAACGCGGCGGTTTCGAGTCCCAGCTCCTCAACGCGAGGCTGCTGATCGCCGAACACGGCAGCACCGACGACGCGATGCTCCGGGAGATCTTCACCAGCCTCCCCACCGGCGCCGACCAGTGGCGCCGGGCCGGCTTCCTGCTGGCCGACCGCCTCCGCTTCCTCGACCGGACCACCGAAGCCGAAGCCCTGGAAGCCCGCCTGGGCGGCGCCTGAAAATCCGTTCTGGGATCGGCGGCAGCCGGGATAGCCTCACTGCTGACATGACGACGGCCACCATGACGCTGCTCATCGGATTGCCGGGCGCAGGCAAGACCACCATCGCGAAACGGCTGGAGGCAGAGCGCTCCGCGATCCGGCTGACCCCGGACGAGTGGATGGGCCCGCTCTTCGACGCAAACGAACACGACGGCAAGCGCTGGGTCCTCGAGTCCGAACTGCTGTGGGGCGTGGCAGCCCGCGCCCTGACGTTGGGAGTAGACGCCATCCTGGACTACGGCTGCTGGTCCCCCGGCGAACGCGAGCTGTTCCGAACCCGAACCCAGGACTTGGGTGCACGCGCCGAACTCGTAGTACTGGACCCGCCCCTCGACGTCCTGTGGGAGCGCCTGGACGCTCGCAACACCAGCACGCCGACCGGGACCTTCCGCATCACCCGCTCGGAACTAGAGTCCTACAACGCCCGGTTCCAGCGCCCAACCCCCACCGAGCTAGCGCGCTACGACAGCTACGCACAACTCACCTAGCGCGTCAGACAGCGCAGTTGATACACGTCCGCGCGGCCGGCCTCGCCAACAGCCGGTCGGCCGCAATCGGTTCCCCACAGACCTCGCACCGGCCGTAGTCTCCGGCCTCGATCCGCTCTAACGCACTGTCGAGATCATCCAGATGCTTCCGCGCATCAGCAAGAAACGCACTGGTCTGCGACCGCTCGAAAGCGATGGTCGCCCCCTCCGGATCATGCTCATCATCCGTCGCAACCAACCGAGCCGCCTCGACAATCGCCTCGAGATCCCGACTCAACGCCGCAACCCGCTCAGCCGTCACCGCCCGATCCCCCACCAACCCCTCCACCACCCGCCGATCAACCACCACCAGCACCTCGGTCCTCATTGCTTCACAGGCAATTTCACGGCCGGCGACCCTGCACGCTCTGAGCGCGATCTAGTCCGTCGCTTTGGGGTGACCAGTGCCGGCGAACACGATCCAAACGATCATCTTGGCAGGCTCGACCAGGTACCAGATTCGGCCGCCCGCCGTCACTTCATACTGCCACTGGTCGAGACCATTCACTGTCGCCAGTGTCCGACCTCTGAGCCGATGCTGACGATCCGTCTGGGGGAATGGTTGTGGCTCGGACCGAATCGCTTCCCAGGCCTTCAGCGTGTTGCCCGGCGCCTGCCGACAGAGCTCTTCCCATCCTTTGCCAGCGTCGGAATTCCCGAATCTCAGCTCCCAGCGACCGGGCTCCCCAGGTGGCGCAACCCGGTCGCCTCGCTTGCCTGGGCTCATGCGAGAGGTTTGGGGACCGCGCCGAAGTCACCTGCGACCTCGGACGTCAGGGCTGCCAGCAGTTCGGGGTCCGCGTAGATCTCTGCGGTGTGCCGCCACTGGGTGATCAGCAGCAAGACCGGTGCGGGAGATCCCAGCTCCTCGCTGGCATCCATCACGTCGACCAGTTCCTGAGCAAAGTCCAGCCGATCGTCGTCCGTGAGGAACCGGATCCAGGGGAAGACCTGCGGCAGGATCTCGAGCAGGTGCTGTGAGCGCAGCACGGGATTGCTCATGACAGCCCGGAGCAGCCGGGTGGCAACGTCGACCAGCTCGCCGTCCTGAGTCGCCCGCGCGACGGTGGTCAGCACCAAGTCATCCTCGGACCCGCGTCGGTGAACTCGCAAAGCGCGCCCCCGGCTCGCGTGCAGCTTCTCCACAGTCTTGTTGGGATGCTGGAGGAGATCCGAAAAGTTCACTTCCTGCAACTCGGCCATAGTTCAAAGGTAGTTCCTAACTCGGCCTAGGACAACCGGAATGTCTCCGCCCTGTGGATAACCACCTGGCCGCAAGGCACCGGGTGCTCGACCTCCCGCCGGCGTCCGGGGAGAAGGCGCTCCGGGATCGGTGGACAGCCCCGCCTGGGTACGGTGGCGTGATGAGCTTGTTTTCGGAGGGGGAGTTGGCGTTGATGGGCAAGGCGGAGTTCGCCTTTCCCGGGGCGTTGCGGGATCAGTTGGTCGCCGCGATCCTGGACGGTTCCAAGACGTCGACGACCGGGCTGGTTGTCGACTATGAGCATGAAGGTGAGGCATTGCCGGAGGTCGGCAGCCGGGCGGTGGTGGTCGACTCGCAGGACCGGCCGGTCGGGGTGATCGAGGTGACCGAGATCCGGGTGGTGCCGCTGGCCGAGGTGGATCTGGCCCACGCGATCGATGAAGGCGAAGGCGACACAACGGTGGCCGGCTGGCGGGCGAACCACGAGAGCTTCTGGCACAGCCCCGAAATGCGCGATGCGATGGACGACCCCGACTTCACAGTCGCCGACGGCACTCTCGCAGTACTGGAACGCTTTCGGCTGATCGCCGACCTGCGGCCCGGGAGCTAGCTACTCCCACTCGATGGTGCCTGGGGGCTTGCTGGTGATGTCTAGGGTTACTCGGTTGATCTCGTCGACCTCGTTGGTGATGCGGGTGGAGATCTTTTCGAGCACCTCGTACGGGAGGCGGGACCAGTCGGCTGTCATGGCGTCTTCGCTGGAGACCGGGCGCAGGACGACCGGGTGACCGTAGGTGCGGCCGTCGCCCTGGACGCCGACCGAGCGGACGTCTGCCAGCAGCACGACCGGGAACTGCCAGATCTCGCGGTCGAGGCCGGCCGCGGTGAGTTCGGTCCGGGCGATCAGGTCGGCCGCGCGGAGGATCTCCAGCCGGTCCTTGGTGACCTCGCCGATGATCCGGATCGACAGGCCGGGGCCCGGGAACGGGTGCCGGTAGACCAGCGTCTCCGGCAGTCCGAGCGCGATGCCGAGTTCGCGGACCTCGTCCTTGAACAGCGTCCGCAGCGGCTCAATCAGCGAGAACTGCAGATCGTCGGGCAGCCCGCCGACGTTGTGGTGCGACTTGATGTTCGCCGTACCGGTGCCGCCGCCCGACTCGACCACGTCCGGGTAGAGCGTGCCCTGGACCAGGAACTCGATGTGCCGATCCGCGTCGAGCTTGCGCGCGGTCGCCTCGAAGGTGCGGATGAACTCGCGCCCGACGATCTTGCGCTTCTGCTCCGGGTCCGTCACGCCGGCCAGCGCCCCGAGGAACTGGTCCTCCGCGTCGACGACCTCGAGCCGGGTCCCGGTGGCAGCGACGAAGTCCTTCTCGATCTGGTCGGACTCGCCGGACCGCTGCAGACCGTGATCGACGTACACACAGGTGAGCTGGTCGCCGATCGCCTTGCTCACGAGGGCTGCCGCGACCGCGGAGTCCACGCCGCCGGACAGCGCGCACAGGACCTGCTTGTCGCCGACCTGCTGACGGATCAGCTCGACCTGCTCATCGACGACGTTCGTGGTCGTCCAGTCGCCGGCGCACCCCGCGATGTCGTAGAGGAAGTGCTCGAGCACTGCCTGCCCGGCCTGCGAGTGCAGCACCTCCGGGTGCCACTGAACCCCGGCCAGCCGCCGATCCAGATCCTCGAACGCCGCCACTGGCGCCCCGGAAGTAGCAGCCAGTACTGCGAAGCCTGCCGGCGGAGCGTGCACGGCGTCACCGTGGGACATCCACACGTTCAGGTCCTCGGGAACCCCCTGCAGCAGCGTGCCCGGCGAACTCACAGTGACCTGCGTCCGGCCGAACTCCCGCAGCCCGGTACGCCGTACCTCGCCACCCAACGTCTGCGCCATCGCCTGGAAGCCGTAACAGATCCCGAACGTGGGGATCCCAGCCTCGAACAGACTCGACTCCACCCGCGGCGCGCCCTCGGCGTACACGGACTGCGGTCCGCCGGACAGGATGATCGCCTTCGGCTTGCGCGCGAGCAGTTCCTCGACCGGCGCCGAGGACGGCACGATCTCGGAGTACACCTTCGCCTCGCGCACCCGGCGGGCGATCAACTGCGCGTACTGCGCCCCGAAATCGACGACGAGTACCAGGTCATGCTCAGCTGAAGTCACCCGCAAAGCGTATCGGTGCAGGTCAGCAGGGCTGTAATCAGCGGCGCACAAGCAATCGGGCCGGTGCGCGGAACGACAACAGGTCGATCATCGGCGGCTCAGCCTCAAGAGCCCGTACTGCGCTCAGCAGGCCGGCCGCGCACTCCAGAGCAACCCTGGTCTCCAGGCGAGCCAAGCCCGCGCCGAGGCAGCGGTGAATCCCCAGCCCGAACGCGAGATCCGCCGGACCGCCATGCCCGCTCAACCCCAGCAACACCGGCGCACCGGCGGGGAGCTCCACCTCTCCCACGGAGACCGGTGCCGCCGTGATGCGACGCCAAGTCGGCACCGACGAGGACTCGCGCAACACCTCTTCGACGGCAGCGGCCGCGTCAACGACCGGCTGCCCAATCAGCCGCTGAAACGCCGTCGAGATCAGCTGGCTCGTCGTCTCCTGCCCGGCGATGAGCAGGAAATAGGCGACCGCGCACACCTCTTCATCACTCAGCCCCAGGTCAACCAGCGCGCCGAACAGGTCGTCGCCGCCCTCACGCCGCGCCGCCTCAACTCGCTGGCGCAACCACCCATAGAACTCGGCCGCACTGTGGGCGAGCTCCAGTTGCCGGTCCTCGCCCGGCCATCCCCAGAACAACTCCAGCGAATCCCGGCTCCACGCCTTCAATGCCGGTACGTCGACGTCGCGCAACCGCAGCAGGTCGATCAAGACCAGCGCAGGTGGTTCCGCAGCGACGACCTCGACCAGATCCACTACGCCAGCCCGCAGCCCGACCTCAGCCGCAGCAACTCGCTCAGCCACCAACCGCCGAGCCAACGGCTCCACCGCGGCAACCCGAGCCGGACTGAAGAACCGCGCAACAGCAGCCCGGATCGGACGATGCGACGCTCCGGCGTTGTTCGCCAACGTCGGCGGCAACGCGAACCCGACCCCCTGCAACACCCGCAACGCCTTCACACTCAACGCGGTATGAGCCAGTACGGCGTTGTCCGGCCGGAACGTCGCCGGGTCGAGCAGCACCTCGCGAACCTCCGTCGGCTCGTCGACGACCCACATCCTCAGCTCTTCGTCGTACCGAGCCGGGCAGTGGGTCACTTGTCGAACCAGCCTGCCGCCGCAGCCACGAAGTGCTCCCGGTCCAGCGCCCCCGCGCCTTCCGGAATCCGCCCGATCACCGGTAGGCCGGTCGTCCTCGGCAGGTCATCCAGATTGCACTGCTCCGCGAGATCCGGTTCGTCAGGCCAGGACCCGATCACCAGTCCGGCGATCGGCAACGCGCGGGCGCGCAGTGCTTCGACCGTCAGGCCGGCATGATTGAGCGTCCCCAGACCGGCGCGCGCAACCACCACGAACGCGAACGGAATCTCCAGCCGGGCGGCGAGATCGGCCAGGTCGTTGCCGTCGTCGTCCAATCCGACCAGCAACCCGCCGGCGCCCTCGACGAGGACGAGGTCACGGTCGACGGCCAGCTTCTCGATCAGCTTGGCGTGCTCGTCGACCGATGGCAGCGCGACACCTTGGCGACGCCCAGCGGTCGTCGGCGCCAAAGGCTCCAGCAGCCGCACCCCTTCGTGCAGATCTTCCAGCCCGGTCAGCCGCCGAACCTCCTGCAGATCCCCTGGTTCGTCTGCTGTCACCCCGGTCTGGGCCGGCTTCACCACAGCCACCGAGCCCAGCGCGGTGGCCGCGAACGCGGCCGTGGCGACGGTCTTGCCGACGCCGGTATCGGTACCGGTGATGAGCAGGATCCTGGTCATTCGGCCGAGTCTAGAGCCGTGCCCCAGCGGCCCACCGTCAGGGCACTGGGGGATGCCCTAGGGGTTGCCCCTAGGGCGCGTGACCGCCCGATCACTCATCGTAGAACACACCACATCACCCTGAGGGGGAACAACGATGGGCCTTCGTGTTCCGGTCTATGTGCTTTCGGCCGATTCGATCTCACGATCAGGAGTGGAGAGTCAGCTCCGGTTCCAGCCGGAGGTACGAATTGTCGAGGACGACCGGCTGGGCGACGATGTCGTCGCCGTGGTCGCGGCAGAATCCCCCGACGCCGCGACCCTCGGCTCTCTCGCCGACCTGCGCCGTCGCGGGGTGGACAAGATCATCCTGGTGGTGGCCACCCTCAACGATGCCGACCTGATCGCAGTGATCGAAGCCGGCGTCTGCGCGCTGATCCGCCGGTCGGAGGTGACGCCGACCAAGCTCGCCGGGTTGGTCCAGCGGGCCTCGGCAGGCGAGGCCGAGCTTCCCGCCGACCTGCTCACCCGCCTGTTCCGGCAGGTCTCGCACATGCAGAACGACGTACTGACACCGCGCGGCCTGCGGCTGGCCGGTCTGTCGCCCCGGGAGACCGCAATCCTCAAGCTGGTTGCCGAGGGCTACGACACGGACGAGATCGCCGGCCGGCTGAGCTACTCACCGCGCACCGTGAAGAACGTCCTCCACGGCGTGACCACGCGGTTCCAGTTACGCAACCGGTCGCACGCGGTCGCCTATGCACTGAAGGAAGGGCTGATCTGAGCCCCGGCAGCCACCGTTCACGGTCATGACAGCTGCCCGGAGAAGGAGACCGACGGCGTGCACTGGTCTGAGCCCGTGCCTGGTGCCGTGCAGTTCACCGACACGACGACCGGCTGGCCTTCCGCCGCGAAGAGCGGTTCGAGGTAGTGGTAGTCCAGGTCACGGAAGTTGGCCAGCCCGGTCTCCAGCAAGATGTCCTTGCCGATCGAGATCCGCAGGATGCCGCTGTCGCCCCGGGGGTTCTGGAGCACCAGGTCGGCGATCTGGATCTTCTTCTTCGGCGGCGCCTTGTAGGTGAAGTCTTCGAACGAGCCGTCTGTCGCCACCTTGGCCTTGGTGGCGATCCGGAAGCTCAACGGGAGCGGTCCGGTCGGAGCAGCGGTGGCACCAGGCTTGGCGGACGACGGAGGGCCTGTCGGCTTCGGCGTCTGGTTCCCGGCACCCGGTGTCGGTGAGGGACTGATCCCCGCGGCCTGCTGTGCCACCGTCGCCGCCGCGGTCGCCTTGTCGGCAGCGCCGCTGGCGTCGGAGGCGGCGCTCTCGGCCTTGGCGACCTGCTGCTGGGTCTGCTCGGTCGCGACCGATTCGACCGCAGGCTTCAATAGCGCGAACCAGGCGGCAACTGCGGCGACCACCAGCACGGCGGCAGCGGCCAGCGCGGGCAGGAGCCACTTCGGCAGCAACTGCTCCTGCTGGACGACACCACCGGTCTGGATCGGCTCGTCCCCAGCCGGGCTCGCGACCACCTCGAACGGGAGCAGCTTCGGCTCCCCACGCCAGAAGCGGCGATGTGGAGCGGCCCGCAGCTTCAGGATCGTCGCCGTACCAGGTGCCGTGGTGATCAGGGCCTGGCTGGTCTCCAGCCGAAGCTCGTCGTCGGGGTCGCGCAGGGTGATCCCGACCTCGACCTCGCTGTTGCCGAGGTTGTCCACGGCCAGCCGGTACTTCGCCCGCCGCCGGGCCCGGCGCTTGGCCGGAACGAGTTCGGCGACGATCTGCTGGAAGGCCGCGACCTCGACGGCACCTTCCTCCACCACTGACGTGCCGGGGTCCTCCCGCGAACCGACCCGTACGCCGAACGGGTGCCGGCCCGCCACCAGCTCCGGCGAGCGGGGTGGGGCAAAGGTCACCGTCACCGTCCCGCTGGTGGCAGGCATCAGGTTGAGCGTGGACGGCTCGATCGTCACCCAGTCGCGCAGGCCGCCCACCAGTGTGATCGAGAACTGGTCGACCAGACTTCCGGTGTTGGTCACGGTGACCACACACCCGCTGGTCGCTCCCGGCTCGAGTGCGACCGAATCCGTCGACAAGGACATCGTGGCTGCCATGCCACCTAGGTTGGCCCAGCCATCCGGTGGCCGGGCAGCATCAACGGGTTAGCCCGAAGCGACACGATCTCTGCTCGTTCGGGCAGACCGGAAGACCCGTTGGCTACCGCGATCGGGCAGCTCGCAGCCGGCCCGGCCCTCTACGCTCGGAGAGCAGTCGGAGGGGGGCGTCGTGAGCCGACGAAAAGATCGCCTGCCCGGTCTGGTCCTGGTCGGGGCCTTGCTGGCGGGAGTCAGTGGACTGAGTACGACGATGGTGCCGCGAGCTGGAGCCGTCTCGCCGGGCAGCACCGAGGTGGTCTCTGTCAGTGCCGAAGGCAACGATCCCGTCGGGGCTGCGAGTTCACCGGCCATCTCGGCCGACGGCCGGCAGATCGCCTTCGAGTCGCGGGCCGCACTGGACCCGGTGGTGCGGCCGAGCGAGGACCCGCCGTACAACATCTATGTCCGCGATCGGCGGGCTCCGGGCCGGACCGTGCTGATCAGCCGCGGCCTGCCGCTGGCCTTCCTCGCCTCGTCCCGCGGCTACTCCGCGCAACGCAGGGCCGCAGCGCCGATGGAAGAAGGCGGCAACGACGACAGCCTGCAGCCGACCCTCTCGGCGGACGGCCGGTACGTCGCCTTCGAGAGCCAGGCGACCAACCTGCAGGACGGCTACTTCGACGTCGGGCGCCGCGTCGTCCTGTGCGATCGCGACCCCGACGGCGACGCGATCCTCGACGAACGGCGACCGGACGGCACGATGGACTACCTCTACCTGTACGTCGGCCTGCCCCCGACCGACGCGGGAGGGACGGTCGGCACCGCGCCGAGTCTGTCCGCGGACGGCGGCGTGATCGCGTGGCTGGAGCAACCTCCCGGAACGTCCCAGCCGAAGGTGGTCGTCGCCCGGTTGATCAAGGATGCGGCGGGACGGCTCACGGCTCCGCTTCCGGATTCCTTCCTGCGCCCTTCTCCCGCAGGCGTCCCGCATGCCTCTCCGCAGGTTTCGGCGAACGGGCAGCAGGTGGCCTTCGCCACCGGCGACTGCTCGATGACCTGTCTGCCCGGCACGGCGACAGTGGAAGTGTTCGAGCTGAGCACGAGGCAGACTTATCGGATCGATGTCACGCCCACCGGTGGATACTCCGGACAGGCTGGACACCCCTCCATCTCGGGCTCGGGCAAGCTCGTCGCCTACGAGCACCAGACAGGCGTGGGCGGCCCGGTGGTGACCGTCGTCGTGAACCGCGACCCGACTGCTGCAGGCCGCCTCGGCCCGGCAGGCGGCCTACCGGTCTCCGCGTCGATCGCCTCGCGCGATGTCGACGGCCAAGCACAAGAGGGTCGTACTCCGGCGCTGTCGGCAGACGGCCGCTATCTGGCCTTCCAGAGCCCGGCCGACAAACTGCACAACGATGCCCAGGGCACCGACCGGCGGGCGATCGTGTTGCGCGACCTCACCCTCGACGCCGCACGGGAGCGGTCCGGGTTGCCACGCCTGCCGGGCGAACTGGGCTCGCCGGCGGCGGATCCGGACTGCGGGGGCGAGGCTGGAGCGATCTGTCCCGCGTCCGGCCCGAGTAGTTCCCCACGTCTCGCGGCCAATGGGTCAGTCGTCGCCTTCTCCTCCGCCGGCGAGGATTTACTACCGGAACCGTGCTGTGCCGGGGCCGTGTTCGCTCGCGTCCTTCAGCCCCGGATCGAGAACACCAGCACCGATCTTGGTCCGGTCGAGCTCGGCGAGTCGCTGTCGCGCACTGTCGTAGTACGGCACGCGGGCTTCGGGCCGCTGATGGTGAGCGGCTTGAGTCTGTCCGGGCCAGATGCCCAGGAATTCACCCTGACCGGAGCTGAGAACTGCACCGGAGCGACGCTCAACCCCACCGAGACCTGCAGCGTCGGCGTGGTGTTCGACCCGGTCGTGGCCGGTCGGCGCCAGGCCGTCCTGCGCGTCAGCCAACCCGGCGGCACCACGGACGAGGTGACTTTGGTTGCTGAAGGCACCGAAACTCCCAGCGGGGAACCGCCGGAGCCCCCTGGGCCGGCGCAGCCCCCCAGGCCCGCTCCCGCCGGCCAGCTGGTGATCACGCCCGATCCGCTGGACTTCGGTGGTTCCGGGCCGGCCCTGGTCGGGATCGGCCCGCGGATCGTGCAGGTTCGTAACACTGCCACCGTGCCGATCATGGTCACAGCTGTCGGCGTACTCACCGGGACTCGGTTCACGGTCGGCGACTTCGCCGTCGGCAAGACCACCTGTACCGGCATCACCCTGGCGCCGGACTCGTCGTGCTCGATCGAGGTCAGCTCGACCCCGCAGAACCCCGGGCAACGCAACGGCGTACTGGCCATCACGACCGGAGATCCCGCCTACAGCCGGCTGATCGCGTTGCGGAGCCAGGCGGTTCAGCCTGTCCTTCAAGTGAATCCCGGCGTCGTCCGGATGAATCGGGTGGCCACGGTGACCGGCCAGAACTTCCCGCCTTCCAGGGCTGTCACGCTCACTCTGACCACCCCTGGAAGCAAGCTGCTGCTGAACACCGTCACCAAGCCAGACGGCAAGGTTTCCGCCGCCCTGGTGGTCTTCCCGCAAACCAGCGCCGGCACCTGGCCCGTGATCGCCACCGTCGGTGGCACCTCGATCCGGGCGCAGGCCCCGGTCCTCGTCGTACCCGGCAGCTATCAACCGCCTGGATTCACGTCGCGCCGTTGAGCGGCTGCTCGATCCGTACCTCGTGGACGACATGGGCCGGCTTCGCAGCGTCGACGGCGGCCTCCACCGCGGTCAGGCTCACCCGGCTGCCGCTGACTACGACTGTCACCTTCGGCGCGAACTGCTGATCGGATTCGTCGACCGGCTCGACCGACCACGAGATCCCGCCGGTGTCGACCACCTCGACCTGGCCACCGGTCACCAGTTCGAGCTGCTGACGAAGTCCGTCCACCGTGCCGCGGCCGCGATGCAGAGTCACGGCCCGGGCGATCTCCGCCCGCTGCAGCTCGACCGGCCAGGTCTCGTCCAGGTCGATCCCGACCCAGCCCGCAAGCCAGCCGAGGTAGTCCGGCGGCGCCAGGGCCGGATCGACGTACGCCGCGAGGCAGTCCAGCGCGCTGATCGCCGGAGCGAGTACTTCGTCGATCGCCTCGGTGAACCGCATCAGCAACGGGTCCTCCTGGAGCAATGCGGGCAGCAGCGCCCCGAGTGGATATGCCGTACCAAGGTCTGGCGTGGTTCCTCGCATCGTGGTTCTCCTCCGGTTCAGCCGATGCCGAACAGTTCGATCTCCGACAGGGCGAAGGTCTTGACGTCCGGCGCCGGATAGACGTTGACCACCTTCACCGTGATCCGGCTGACGCCGACAGCGTTGCGCAACGCGATCTCCTGCGGGCCCGGGATGTCCTTGAGCTGGACCAGATCGGACTTCTCGTTGGAATAGGTGAACTCGAGTAGTGCCGGCCGGCTGTACCCGGCGAACTTCTTCGCATCCCCGGTGGAGACGACGGCCTTGCGCAGCGCCACCGGATGATCCAGCTGAACGGTCAGGTTCGACGGCAACTTCTCGTTCCACACCGCGATCCACGAGGTGTTCTTGAACGTGTCGAACGCCGCCTTGGGTGGGTGGTCGGCCGGGCCTTTGGTGCCTTGGACAGAGACCGGCCGGATCGGGGTCAACGCCGTGTCCGCGACACCGCGGACCTTCTGCTTGACGTTTCCGATCTGCTGGGTGACCAACGTGCGGAGCGGCGGATAGACGCCGGCCAGCAGACCGAACCCGAGGACCATCACCCCGACGGCGGCACGGACCCGTCGCGTCATCGACTGGACCCCCTGCCGCTTCTTGCTGTCCCCGGGCCGGGCCGGCCGGGTTCCCGCGGCGAGGACCCGTGGCTTACGGCGTAGCCGGATCCGCCGCCACCACCGAATCCTGACGGCCTCGGCTTCGGACAACGAGTTTCCGCAGCGACGGCAGAACTTGCGAGCCGGGCTGTTGCCCTCCCCACAGTCACCACAGATCAGCTCACCGGGACGCGGACGGCTGGTCGGAGCGGCCCGGCGTGCGGGTGCCGGCCGCACCTTCACCGCCTGCGGAACGACCTCCTCCGGCTGGTCCTTCGCGTCGTTCTCGACGATCGGAGCAATCAGCTTGGAGGCGACCGAGTCCGTGGCCGAGCTTGATGGCGGAGCAGGTGGCTGCGGGGGCGCGGGAAGTGGGGGAGGCGGCGGCGGAGGCGGCGCTACCGAGCCCGGGGGTGGCGG
>Ga0193717_1000352_pt1 | contig 32877 bp, 33 predicted proteins | sample U2c2metaG_FD_145900 | JGI IMG/M metagenome (GOLD analysis project Ga0193717, IMG submission 145900) | Soil microbial communities from a riparian zone of the East river system, Colorado, United States - U2c2 | ecosystem: Environmental > Terrestrial > Soil > Riparian zone | place: USA: East River... | reverse complement strand
GCACGTCGAGGTGCTCGACTCGCTGGGGGTGCGGCACGGGCTGCTCGTCGTCACCCGCGCCGACCTCGCCGATCCCGATCCCGCGCTGGCCCATGCCCGCGAACGGCTGGCACGAACCTCGCTCGGGGAGGTCGAGGCGCTCGCGGTCAGCGCGGTCACCGGCGCCGGCCTCGACGAGCTGCGTGCGGCACTGTCCCGGCTGGTCACCCGGCTGCCCGCGCCGGTCACCGACGGCCGGGTCCGGTTCTTCGTCGACCGCGCGTTCACCGTGCGGGGGAGCGGCACGGTCGTCACCGGGACGTTGGGCGCTGGCACGATCCACCAGAACGACCGGCTGCTGCTCGCGCCGGCCGGCACCGAGGTCCGGGTGCGTGGGCTGGAGTCGATGGGGGACAAGCAGGACGAGGTCGCCGCGGTCGCCAGGGTCGCGGTGAACCTGCGGGGCCTGCCGGTCGAGGACGTCCGGCGCGGGCACGTGCTGGTCACGCCGGACCGCTGGGTGCTCACCGACGTCGCCGACGTCCGGCTGACCTCGCTCGACCCGGTCGACCTGCCCGGCGACCTGATGTTGCACATCGGCTCGAGTGCGGTGCCGTGCCGGGCGCGGCCGTTCGCGGGTGGCATCGGGACCGACACCGCGCGGCTGCGGCTGGCCACCCGGCTGCCGTTGGAGCCCGGCGACCGGGCCGTGCTGCGCGAGCCGTCCAGCCGGTTGGCGACGGGCGTGGTCGTGCTCGACGTCGACCCGCCGGAGCTGCGCCGGCGCGGAGCCGCGCTGAACCGGGCGATCGAGCTGGAGGACGCCACCGGGCAACCGGATGTGCTGGCCGAGGTGGCTCGGCGGGGGAGTGTCACGCGCGAGTGGCTCGCGGCGCTCGGCGTACTGGGCGGCGCCGACCCGGCGCCTGCCGAGCTCGTCGAGGCGCACGGGCACCTCGTCGCCCCGGAAACCTGGCTGCGGTGGGAAAAGGACCTCGGCGCCGCGGTCGACGCACACCGCGAGACCGCCCCGCTGGAGCCGGGCCTGCCTGCCAAGGCGGCGGCGCAGGCCATCGGCGCGCCGGACCTGCGGCTGGTCGAGGCGCTGGTCCGCGACTCCGGCGGTGCGCTCGTCGCGCGCGGCGGTCGGATCAGCAGGCCGGGCGCCGCGCCCGGGTTCAGCAACGCGGCCCGTCGCGCCCTGGACGTCGTGTGCGTGCGACTGGCGGCCGACCCGTTCGACGCGCCGAGCGTGCCGGAACTCGCGGAGGCGGGCCTCACCCGCGAGATCCTGGCCGCCGCGGCAGCGGCGGGGATGGTGCTGCGTCTGCCGACGGAGGTCATCCTGCATCCGGCCGCGCCGGAAGCCGCCCGCGCGATACTGGCCGGCCTGGCGCAGCCCTTCACTCTCTCCGCTGCCCGCCAGGCCCTGCACACCACACGGCGGGTGGCGGTGCCCTTCTTCGAGCACCTGGACGCGAGCGGGATAACCACCCGGCTCGACGGCGCTCTGCGTCGGGTCAACCCGTAAGGACATTCGTCACAGGACGACCACTGTTCGCGAACGCTGGAAAGTTATAATATAGCGTCTACCATAGCCGCTACGCCCTCGCGGCGAGGTCTCAGTGATACGGGCGCACGCGAACGGGAGGTCAGATGAGCGACGACGACGACGCGAATCCGCAGTACGGCAAGATCACTGACGATGCTGTGGCCAGGCTCAAGTCCAGGCTGGGCAAGCGTTATCCGATCCAGCAGCCGTACCTGCGGTACGTGAACCAGGACAGCATCACCCACGTGGCGCGCAGTATCGGGGACGACAACCCGCTGTACGTGGATCCCAAGTACGCCACCACGACCCGCTTCGGCAGGCTCGTCGCACCGCCGGCGATCTACTACGCCGCGGCCTGGGGTAGCTGGGACCTGCGCCGCGGCCAGGGCCTGCCGGGCGTGCACGGCCTGCACTCCGGTGACGAGTGGCGGTACTTCCAGCCGCTGTTCGAGGGCGACGAGCTGCACGCCACCAAGGAGCTTGTCCGCGCCGACCCGATGGAGGGGCGGCTCGCCGGCAAGAAGATGTACATCCAGGCCGACGAGATCCGTTTCTACAACCAGAAGGACGAGCTGGTCGCGATCCAGGTCATGCCGGTGATCCGGGCCGAGCGCGAGGAGTCGAAGAAGCGCGGGAAGTACACCCAGATCAAGAAGTCGACCTACACCGACGAGGAGATCGCCCAGATCGACGCGGAGCTCGAGGCCGAGGTGCCGCGTGGTGGCACGCCGAGGTACTGGGAGAGCACCGAGGTCGGCGAGGACGTCGACCCGGTGGTGAAGGGCCCGCTCACGCTGCCGGACATGGTGACCTGGCTGCAGGGCATCGGCTCGCCGCACGTACGCAGCGGCAAGTACTGGATGAACTACCGCAAGTCCTCGCCGAAGGTCGCGGTGAAGGACCCGGGCACCGGCGTCCCGCAGGCGGTGGAACGCGTGCACTGGGACGACTTCATGGCCGCCGAGATCGGCATGCCGGCCGCGTACGACTACGGCTCCCAGCGTGGCGGCTACGCGACCTACTTCGCCACCAACTGGGTGGGTGACGACGGCTGGGTCGCCGAGATGGACTTCCAGTACCGCGGCATGTTCTTCAACGGCGACGTCTTCCGCATCAACGGCAAGGTCGTCGACAAGTGGCGCGGCGCCAAGACGGGCACCGGCTACGTGGCGGTGGAGTTCCACACCATCAACAACCGTGGCGACGACATCATGCCGGGCAAGGCGATCGTGGCGCTCCCGTCCGAGCAGAACGGCGCCGTGGAGTTCCCGGTGAACGTCCGGGAAGACGGCCGGGCCTAGGGATTAGAGGAGAAGACCATGACGCTGCACGTGTTCCGGCCGGTGCCGTTCGACGACCAGCAGCAGCTCCAGTTCGCCCGCCGGCTGGACACGTTGCGCGGCAAGCGGATCGGCTTCATCGGCAACCTCAAACCGAACTGCGACGTCCTGCTGCACACGACCGAGGACCTGCTCGGCGCCCGGCAGGGGATCGCGGGCACGGTCTACCGCGAGAAGGCGAGCTGCAGCAGTGGCGCGCCGGTCGCGATGCTCGACGAGATCGGCAACACCTGCGACGCCGCCGTCGTCGCGCTCGGCGATTGAGGCTCCTGCACGTCGTGGAGTGTCCATGACGCCGTGGAGCTGGAGAAGCGCAACCTACCGACGGTCACCATCGTCGGTGAGACGTTCCGGATGATCGCCGACTACGAGAGCGAGGGCCTCGGGTTCCCGGGCTGCCGCTCGCGATCGTCGAGTACCCGATGGGCGGCGTGCCCACCGAGGAGGCGGTCGCGCGGGCACACCGCGCGTTCGACCAGATCCTCGCCGGGCTCACCGAGCCCGTCGGCCCGGGAGGCACGTGATGTCGTTCGCTGACAAGGAGATCACCGGCGACCTGCTCGCCTACGACGACGTCGAGGCGATGGGTGAGGAGTTCTACACCGAGAAGTGGACCGACGGCCTGCCCGTCGTCGCCCCCACCGAGGACCGCGTCGAGCGCATGCTCGGCGCGGCCGACGGGGGCGAGCTGCTGGGGACGATGCCGCCGCGCTGGCGGCGGACGTTCGTGCACCACGTGGCGGTCAACGCGGTGCTCGCCGGCTGCCGGCCGGAGTACTTTCCCCTTGTGCTGGCGGGGGTTCGGGCGATCCTCGACCCCCGCCTCAACCTCTACGGCGTGCAGGGCACCACCAACCCCGCCGGCGTGATGCTCGTCGTCAACGGCCCGGCGCGGGGGGAGCTGGACGTCAACAGCGGACACAACCTCTTCGGCCAGGGCTGGCGCGCGAACGCCACCATCGGCCGCGCGATCCGCCTCTGCATGATCAATATCGGCGGCGGGCTACCGGTGCTCGGTGACATGTCCACACTGGGCAACCCCAACAAGTACGGGTCGTGCATCGCGGAGAACGAGGAGGAGAGCCCGTGGGAGCCGTTCCATGTGGAGCGCGGCTTCCGTGCCGACGAGTCGGTGGTGACCGCCGCGGGCGTCACGGCGCCGCAGAACATCGCGATCCTGTCCCAGGACCCGATCGCGATTCTCGACGGCATCGCGGGCGCGCTCATGAGCAGTGGCAGCAACCTGTTGCTGTTCACCGCCCAGCCGCTGGTGGTGATCGGCCCGGTGCACGCGAAGCACCTGGCCCGCAACTGTTATGACAAGCCCTCGATCCGGCGGTACCTGTGGGAGCACGGCACGATCGAGCTGACCGGCGTTGGCGGCACCGACGGCAAGGCGATGCGCGAGTGGAAGGCCCGGTGCCTGCACGTCGACGGTGACCGGGAGTTCCTCCGGCCTGCCGTGACACCCGAGGACATCGGGATCGTCGTGGCGGGTGGGAAGAGCGGGCCGCACAGTGCGGTGCTGCAGCCGTTCAACATCACCGAGCTGGTGAGTGTTGCGGTGTCCTGATCGGACGGTGCCGCCGGTGAGTCCACCTGGCGGCACCGTTTTCACGCGTCGGCGGTCGTGGCGACCTCGGCGAAGTGGCAGCGGGACGGGTGGCCGTGCGCCCGGTGGTCGGCCAGTTCCGGCACCTCGTCGGCGCACACGTCCTCGGCCTTCCAACACCGGGTCCGGAAGGTGCAGCCGGACGGCAGGTTCGTCGGGCTGGGAAGGTCGCCCTCGAGCAGGATCCGGTGCACGCTGTCGCGCTTGGCCGGGTCCGGGATCGGCACCGCGGACAGCAGCGCCTGGGTGTAGGGGTGGGTCGGCCGCTCGTAGATGTCGTGCTCGTCGCCAAGCTCGACGATCTTCCCGAGGTACATCACGGCGACCCGGTCGGAGATGTGGCGCACCACAGAAAGATCGTGCGCGATGAACACATAGGACAGCCCGGTGTCGGCCTGGATGTCGGCCAGGAGGTTGATCACCTGCGCCTGCACGGAGACGTCCAACGCGGACACCGGCTCGTCGCAGATGATCACCTCGGGGTCGAGCGCCAGTACCCGCGCGATGCCGATCCGCTGACGCTGCCCGCCAGAGAACTGGTGCGGATAGCGGTCCACAAAGGACGGATCGAGGCCGACCCGCTCCAGCAGCTCCCCTGCCCGCGTCCGGTGCTTGGCCCTCGGCACCATCCCGCGGTGGATCGCCCACGCCTCGGTGACGAGGTCGCCAACGGTCATCCGCGGGTTCAGCGACGCGTACGGGTCCTGGAAGATGATCTGGATCTTGCGGCGCACCTCGCGCAGCTCCCGGCGGCCCATGGCGAACACGTCGCGGCCGCGGTAGAACACGCGGCCCTCGGTCGGCTCGTCCAGCCGCAGCAGCGTCCGGCCCAGGGTGGACTTCCCGCACCCGGACTCCCCGACGAGGCCGAGCGTCTCCCCGGCGTGCAGCTCGAAGCTGACCCCGTTGACCGCCTTTACCTGCCCGCCGCCCTCCTTGATCGGGAACCACTTGACCACGTTCTCCACCCGCAGAACCGGTTCTTCAGCGTTCACCACTGACCACCTCCGTGCCGAAATGACAGGCCGACAGCCGGCCATCGGCTACCTCGAACGCGTCCGGGCGGTCCGTCGCGCAGATGTCCTTGGCGAGCGGGCAGCGTGGGTGGAACTCGCAGCCTGTCGGGATCGCGGACAGGTTCGGTGGCGAGCCGTCGATCGCCGCCAGGCGGCCGCCCTTCTGGTCCGCGCGCGGGATCGAACGCATCAGCGCCCGCGTGTACGGGTGTGCCGGGCTCTCGTACACCGCCCCGATCGAGCCGTACTCCACGCCTCGGCCGGCGTACATCACCACCGCGTGGTCGGCCACCTCCGCCACCACGCCGAGGTCGTGGGTGATCAGCACCAGGCCCATGCCAAGGTCGCGGCGCAGCTCGGCCAACAGCGCCATGATCTGCGCCTGCACCGTGACGTCCAGCGCGGTGGTCGGCTCGTCGGCGATCAGCAGGTCCGGCTCGAGCGCGATGGCCATCGCGATCATCACCCGCTGGCGCATACCGCCGGAGAACTGGTGCGGGTAGTCGCCGATCCGGTTGCGCGCGTTGGGGATCCGCACCCGGTCGAGCAGCTCGACCGCTCGCGCCCACGCGTCCTTGTGCGACAGGCCGCGGTGCACCCGGAACATCTCCGCGATCTGGAACCCCACGGTGAACACCGGGTTCAGCGCGGTAAGCGCGTCCTGGAAGATGATCGCGATCCGCTCGCCGCGGATACGCCGCATCTCCTTGCGGGACAGCGTGAGCAGGTCGACGTCGGCGAACAGCACCTCGCCGCCGGTCACGTAGCCGGGCGGCGACTCGATGATGCCGAGCACCGCCCGCGCGGCCACCGACTTGCCCGACCCGGACTCGCCGAGGATCGCCAGCGTCTCCCCTCGGTTGACCGAATAGGACAGTCCGTTGACCGCGTTGGTCAGACCGTAGGACGTGCGGTACTCGACCCGCAGGTCGCGCACCGCCAGCAGCGGATGCCCCGCGCTCGGCTCGGCTCGGGGCTGTGCCTGGGTGGAGGAAGCCGGCGACGTCATCAGGCCCAGCCGAGCCACTCGCGCACCCCGCGGCCCATGATCCACTCGAGATCGGTGGGGGAGAGGAACCCGAGCTCGTCGACGAACAGCCTGCGCACCTCGTCGTAGGTGCACGACAGCCGGGTGAGGTCGCTGCCCCAGAACACCCGCCGCGGCCCGAACGCGTCGACCACCCGGCGGATCCGGTCGTGCAGCGACGGGAACGGGTAGTCGTCGGACACGTTGCTGGGCAGGCAGGTGGCCTTCACCGCGACGTTGTCGTACTTGGCGAGCTGCACGAGATCGTCGAGCACCGGGTCCATGCCCTCGTCGCGCACGTCGGTCCGCAGCGCAAGGTGGTCCAACGTCAGGCGCAGGTCCGGGTGCGTCGCGGCGATCCGGTCCACGGACGCCAGCCCGCCTGGCGCGAACACCATCACCGACACACCCGCGGCCTCGGCCTCGGGCCACACCCAGTCCGCCGTGCCGTCGGTGAGCCAGTCCGCCGCAGGCCCCCGGCTGAACGCGACGCGGATGCCGAGCATGCCGGCCTCGTCCCGCCAGGTCGCGAGCTTGCCGCGGCTCGAATGGTCGGTGAGCGTGATGCGGCCCATCACCCGGAACTTGTCCGGGTGCTCGCGTGCCGCGGCGAGGCAGGTGTCGTTGCGGTCGCCCTCGAACGACGGCGGCACCAGCACCGCCGCGTCCACGCCGGCGGTCGCCATCTCGGCGAGCAGCTCGTCAACGGTGAACTGGTCGCCGTGGGCGAAGGACCGGCCGCCTGGCAGCCACGGGCGGTCCGGCGTCTCGGGAGCCCAGACGTGCGCCTGGGCGTCGGTGATGGTCACGGTTGCTCGCTCCTGTTCTCGGTCTGCCACGTGGTCGGCAGCTCAACACGGCGGCTGACTGGCACGCCCTGGCCGTGGTTGCCGACGTAGGCGCGGGACTGGTTGCGGCCAGGGTTGCCGGCGACCACGATGTCGATCCAGTCCGGACGCATGAGCCCGCGCACCGGCCGCCCGGTCTCCTCGGCGTCGGCGTACTCGGCTGGCGCCTTGCCGCGGGCGACGAGGTCGGGCCACTCGAACTTCTTGCCGCTCACGTTGCGTCCGTAGCGGGCCACCCACGCGCCGTCGAGCCACACGTTGTCGTAGAGGTAGCGGCGCACGTCGTCCTTGGTGAGCCCCTCGGCGGCGATGATCCCGGCGATCGCCGGGCCAAGCACCACCAACGGGTGTTGCTTCTCGTAGATGAAGTTGTGGTAGCACCACGGGCCGAGCACGTCGGTCAGCAGTCGGGCGATCGTGGCCAGGTGGTCGGTGGCGCGGGCACCGCCGCTGTAGATCGGCGCGCTCGCCGCGTACACACTGCGGACGGTCACGACGTTGTCGGCCTCGGTGAAGCCACGGTCGATCCGGTAGGGCGCCCAGCCGAGGTCGCGGATCGCGGCCTCGTGCTCGGCGAGCGCGACGTTGAACGTCGCGCCGATCGCGCCCTTGTCGGTCTCGTCGGGGAACGGCCGCAGGCCCGCCACGTTGCGCAGGTAGAGCCGCACGAACCGGCCGACCGAGGTGTTGGCGCGCGGGCCGACCCGCAGCGCACCGGTGCCGGAGTTGAACTCGAGCTCGCGCGCCAACGGTCCACTGAGGATCACCAGCGGTTCCCAGCCGGGCGTGCTGCCGGCGTCCTCGACGCGGAACTCCGGGTCGGCGATCGCCTCGACCGCGGCGACGAGGATCGGCAGGTACTCCGGCCGACAGCCGGCCATCACCCCGTTGACGGCGACGGAGTGGACGGTGGCCTCGCGGTTCGCGGGCAGCAGGACGCCGAGCACCTCGTCGGGTGCGCGGTCGGTGTGCGCGAGGAACCGCGCGACCCGCTCGGCGGTCGGCGGCACCACCGGGAGGCCGTCGGTCCAGTGGCGGTCGGTGAAGCCGTCGAGGATCTCGTCGTAGGTGCCGCGCAGGACGATCTCGCCAGGGGTCGGCTCCGCCGCCTCCTGTCTCGCGCCGTGGCCCGGCTGGACGAGCAGCCCGTCGAACAGCGCCGGCAGCACCTGTTCGTCCACTTTGGACTCAAAGGTGGCGGCCGAGTCGGTCAGCATCACGCCCGGGTAGACCGCGAGCGGGATGTCGGCCACGCCCAGCGCGCCGGCGATCATGCCGGCCATGACCTCGAACTCGCCTGACACGATCGCGACCGTCGGGACGCCCGCCCGCTCGATCGCCACGCAGGCCCGCAACACGGCGGGCGTGCAGGAGCCTCAAGCACCGACACCGACGACCGCCACGTCGATTTCGTGCCGCAGCAGGCGTTCCGGCAGCCGGGCGACCGCGTCGTGCTCCTCGGCGGTGGTCCCGTGGATGTTGCCGAACTCGGGGTGGTCGACGAACGCCATGCCCGCGAACCGCTCCCGGGCCGCGCGTTCGAAGCGGGCGAACATCAGGTCGCCCTTGAACACGTGGTCCCAGATGAAGGCGACCTTCTTGCCGGTGAGGTCGGCCGGCCGCCTGGCGAGGTCACCGGGCGGCAGGCCGCCGCGGCGCCCCAGCGGCCAGAGGACCTCGTAGTGGGGTTCGGTCATCTTCGACCTCACATGATCTCGACAGCAGTACAAAATATATCCTAGCGACGGCGACGTTACTCCACCAGGGTCACGACCACGCTGCCGCGAGCACGCGCAGGTGGTTGCCGCCCAGGATGGCCCGCACCGCGTCGGTGTCGTAGCCGCGGTCGACGAGCGCCGTCGCGAGGTTGGGGAACTCGGCGATCGTGGCGATGCCGGTTGGCCAGGACCACGGCGGATCGCCGTAGATCTCCCTCGGCAGACTCGCGAAGCGGTCGTAGAACGCGCGCGGGTGGTTCTCGAAGATCGCGAGCCCGATGCCGACGTATGCGACGCCGATGCGCGCCACGACGTGGTCGACGTGGTCCAGCACGTGGTCGATCCGCACACCGGGACCGCCGGCGTAGAAGGGGATCCCGGACACGCCGACCACGCCGCCGTTCGCGGCGACGAGGTCGAGCTGTTCGTCGGTGAGGTTGTTCGGGTGGTCGTACACGGCGCGGGCGTTGGTGTGGCTCCAGATCGCGGGTCGGGTGGCGACCGCGCACGCGTCGACCAGCGTCGCCGGGCTCGCGTGGCACAGGTCCAGCAGTATGCCGCGGCCTTGCAGCTCCTCGACGAGCGCGACGCCGAACCGGGACAGGCCGGTGTCGACCCGGTCGCCAGGGCCGGCGCCCGCGTCGTTGAGTGTGGTGTAGACGAGTTGCATGCGGCGGACGCCGAGGTCGTGGAACAGCTCGACCTTGCGCAGGTCCTTGTCGAGCTGGCGGGAGTCCTCCAGCGCGAGGACGAGCCCGAGCCGGTTGCTTTCCTTGGCCGCGTGGATGTCGGCGACCGTGCGGACGATCAGAGCGACATCGGCGTTGGCCGCCACCAGCGCGCGCAGGTCGAGGATCTTCTCCACGGCCGCGGCGAACGGGTCGGTGATCGACACCGGCACCATCGCGGCGGTCACGCCCGCGTCGCGGATGGTGCGCAGGTAGTCGCCGGTGAGGCCGGCGTTGTTCATGCTGTCGATCACGAGGGCATCGCGGTACAGGTCTGGGGCCACAAAATATAGGATAGATTAGATGGCCGTGGAGGTCGAGATGCGAACGCCAGAAGATCTGGTCAGCCCATCGGCACGGTGACCGAGCGGCTGGACGACCAGGTCGGCAGGAGCGTCGCCTTCGTGCCGGGGCCGCCGGCCACCATGATCGTGATGTCCGCCGGCGCCAGCGCGGCCGGCAGCACGCCCTGCTCGGCGACCCTCGGCGGCACCCGGCCGGCGATACCGGGCGCCAGCCGGTCGAGCGGCACCCGGGCCCGCTCCCACAGGTGCGCGCGTACCCGTTCCTTGGTCCAGCCCGCGTCACGCAGCCGGCCCACCCACTCCGGCGGCACGACCACCACCGGCTCACCGGAGCCCAACGTGTCGCCGGTTGGCCCGGCCGCGACCGGCAGCAGCAGCGCCGCGGCCAGCGTGTCGAGCAGGTCGACGACGTTCTTGCTGACCGCGTCGACCACCTCGACAGTGCCCGAGATCCCGAGGACGGTCACCTCGCCGCCGCGTTCGGTGCCGAGGTCCGGCCAGTCGGGGGAGCCCGGCAGCTCGCCGAAGCACAGGCCGTACTTCGCGGGCTGACCCATGATCGCCACGTCGATCGCGCCCGGCACGGCCGCGCCGACCACCCGCACCAGCGTCGCGAGCGCCCGTCCGATCGTCGCGTTCGCCGCGGTGCCAGGGCCCATGCAGTTCGCGCCCGCGTTGACGTCGGTCGCCGCGACCGCCGGGCCGTGCAGCGCGACCGCGACGGCCGCGCTGCCGGTCGTGGTCGTGAGCCCCAGCAGGTTGAACCGCTCCTCCTGGATCGCGCGGACCGCGGCCACCAGCACCGGCATGGCGCTCGGCCGGCAGCCGGCGAGCACCGCGCACACCGCCACGTCCGCGACGGTGACCTCGCGACGCAGCGGGGCGAGCGTGCCAAGCGGGACGTCGTCCCACGCGCCGAGCATCGACTCCACCCGCACCGGTGTCGGGGGGATCACCGGATGGCCGTCCCCGACGCCGATCGCCGTCAGCCAGCCGGTGACGGTGGCGACGTCCTCTGCCGGGTCGGCTCGCACCGTGTGCGGAAGCGGGGGCAGTTCCATGAGAGGATATGATATAGCAACCGGCGAGCGAAAGGCGGAAAGCCAATGGCGGCACCGAATGTCCTCGAGGAACGAACCGGCGACGCGATGCTCGACCTCGTGGGTTGGGCGCGCGGTCTGACCCTCGCCGACATCCCGGCGGCGGTCGTCGACGACACCCAGCGCCGGCTGCTCGACCTGGTCGCCGCCGGCCTCGCCGGCACACAGGCCGACGGCGTCCCGCAGCTTCTGCGCGCGGTCGCCGACTGGGGCGGGCGACCGGTCGCGAGCGTCATCGGCCGTCCGGAGCGCACGTCCGTGCCGCACGCGGTCCTGCTCAACGCCACGATCAGCCGCGCACTGGAGCTCGACGACGTGCACGAGAAGGCGCTGCTGCACCCGACCGTCGCCACCGCGCCGATCGCGCTGGCGCTCGCCGAGCAGGACCCGGCGATCGACGGCGCGCGGGTGCTCACCGCCCTCGTCGCCGCGCAGGAGGTGATGTGCCGGCTCGGGCTCGCGCCGGAGTACCACATCGCCGGGCCCAAACACCGGCCGCGCGGCTGGTCGTTCACCTACCAGTGCGGCGCGCTCGGCGGCGCGCTGGTGGCGGCGCTGCTGCGCGGGCTCGACGAGGCGCGCACGCTCGACGCGCTCGGCAACGCCTACACCGCGCTCGGCGGCAACCAGCAGGCGATCAAGGAGGCCGCGCTCGCGATCCGGGTTCAGCAGGGCCTGACCGCGCAGACCGCGGTGCAGTCCGCCGACCTCGCCGCGCTCGGGATCACCGGGCCGCACGAGGTGCTGGAGGGGGAGTACGGCTGGCTGAGCTACTGGCACGGCGGCACCTACGACCGGTCCGTCGTCGTGGCCGGGCTCGGCGAGCGCTGGGAGTCGGCGGGCGCGAGCACCAAGCCGTACCCGGTCTGCCGGATCACGCACAACACGGTCGGCGCGACGCTCGCCGCCACCGCCGGGATCGCGCCGGCGGAGATCGCCAGGATCGTGGTGCACGTCAACAGTCAGGAAAGCTGGGACGAGGTCGTGCACCCGCTGGCGCGCCGCCGCCGGCCGACGTCGTCGATGGACGCGCAGTTCAGCCTGCCGTTCATCGTCGCGATCGCTGCTGTACGGGGCAGGGTGACACTGGCCGACCTCACCGAGTCGGCCATCCGCGACGCGGAGCTGCTGGCACTGGCCGACCGCGTCGAGCCGGTGCTCGACCCCGGTTTCGACCAGGCGGCGGGCCGGGTGATCCCGATGCCGATCACCGTGGACGTGCACCTGCGGGACGGCTCGGTGGTCAGCAGGCGGTCGGCGCATCCGCTCGGGCATCCTGGCAACCCGATGGACTGGGCGGCGGTGGAAGCGAAGGTGTGGGACTGCGCGGCGTGGGGCACCGAGCCTGCCGACCACGCGGTGGTCGAGGAGTTGGTCGCCGCGGTGCGGGGGCTGGCGACCGAGCCGGCGCCCGGCCGGGTGTCTGGGCTGCTCGCGCGGGCGAAGGCGGTGCCGGCATGAAGGCGGCACGGCTGCACGAGTTCGGGTCCCCGCTGCGGATCGACGACGTGCCGGAGCCCGAGCCTGGACCCGACGAGGTGCTCGTGCGGCTGACGCACGCCGGGGTCAACCCGATCGACGTCCGGCTGCGCGACGGCGGCGCCGGGCGGGTCGAGCTGCCGTTCGTGCCGGGGTGTGACGGGGTGGGGCACGCCGACTCGGGGCCGGTGGTCGTCTACGGCGCGGGGCTCGGACTGCGTAGGGCCGGCACGTACGCCGAGCAGGTTGCGGTGCCGGCGAAGGGCGTCGTGCGACTGCCGGACGGGGTGGATCCGGTGCAGGCGGCGGGAATCGGGCTCGCGGGTGTCACCGCGTGGGCGCTCGTCGGACGCGGGGTCACCGTCGCGGACCGGGTGCTGGTGCTTGGCGCGAGCGGTGGCGTCGGCTCGCTCGCGGTGCAGCTGGCACGCTCGGCCGGGGCGCGGGTGTGGGCGCAGACCGCCGGCAAGGAGGACGCGTCGCGGCTGGACCTCGGCGCCGAGCGGGTGGTCGCGTGCGACGCCGACGGTCTGCGCGACGCGGTCCGCGAGCTGGCGCCGACCGTGGTGCTCGACGGGCTCGGCGGCGCGTTCACCGGCGCGGCCGTCCAGGCGGTGACGAACGGCGGCCGGATCACAGTGTTCGGCGTCAGCGCGGGGGCACGCGGCGAGGTGGACTACGCGACGCTGTACCGCAAGTCGGTGACGCTGTACGGGCACGCGAGCCTGGCCATGCCCGCCACCGACGTGCGCGACGCGCTGGTCGGCTGCCTCGAGCTGGTCGGCACCGGGCAGCTCCAGGTGCTGGTCGACGAGGTGCTGCCGCTGGCCGCGGTCAACGCCGCGCACCAGCGACTGGTAGAGCGCCGCACCACAGGAAAACTGGTACTCGCCGTCTAGTGTTCGGCGACCGTGTCAAAGCCGATCTTGTCTACGTGCACCGTGCCGACGTTCGGGTCCTGGTCGTGGATGGCCTTGTCGAGGATGGCGACCAGGATCGCGTCGGGCACGAGGCATTCGAGGCACGCGTCGGGCTTGGCCTCGAGCACGACCCGCACCGAGTTGTCCGGCTCGATCGAGCCGATCCGCAGGTCGAACCCGTCCGCGGCGAGCGCGGGGCGCACGTTGTCCAGTGCCTTCTCGACGGCCTGCTGCATGGGGACCACTCCCTTTTCGCGGCGGTGGCCACGACGCCACCGATCGAGCCATATGATATATCAGAACTCATTGTCCTGGCTCAAAGTCAGGGCGTGATCTCGGCCGAGCGGGCCTGGCCGTAGTGGCCCGCCGGCAGGAAGCACGAATGGCCGCCGCCCATCCCGCCGGTTACCACCAACATCAGCGACGCCGGGTCGTTGACGATCGGGATGCGGCCGTTCACCAGGTAGTGCGACGTGCCCTCGCCACGGCGGAGGTGGGCTCTGCGGTTGGACAGCGCGTCGGCCGGGAGGGTCGTGCTCTCGACCAGGTGTTGCTTGAGCCCTACCTTGTCGAAGCCGCCGTCGCGCAGGATCTGTGCGTGCAGCGGGTTCAGTGCGAGCACCGGGGTCGCGTGCGGGTCGACGACGTTGGGCGTGCCGAGGCTGGGCAGGCTGCCGCAGAACGTCTTCACCACGTCCTGCCAGTCGCCGCTCGAGTCGTGGATGTTGATCGCCGCGTTGACGCCAACGACCGTCACCACGTCCTGCTCGGCCGCGAAGCCGCGCTCCACGTGCAGCGGCGCCCATGGCGAGTCCTCCTCGTTCTCGCCGACACACAGCGGGTACTTGCCGACGAAACCCTGCGTGCACTTGTCGATCTCGCCCGGCCGCGCCCCGCCGAGGTTGATCAACGCGAGCCGGACCGCGCGGCCGATCGTGGCGTTGGCCTGCCAGCCGGGACCCATCACGCCGGTCGAGCTGTTCAGCCCGATCCGCGCCCGGACCGGCCCGTTGACGATGAGCATCGGTGTCAGCGGGTTGGTTGTCGGCTGCATGCCGGCAAGCTGGAAGCCGGGCTCCAGCAACAGTTCGAACGCGGTCAGCAGCACTGGCAGGTACTCGGGTTTGCAGCCGGCCATGACCGCGTTCACCGCGAGCTTCTCCACCGTGGCCGCGCCGTTGGTCGGCGGCACCGGGCCAAGCGAGGACGCCGGGTCGCGGGTGGTGCCGGCGAGCATGCGCAGCACCCGCTCGCGGGTGGGCGGCACCACGGGGAGGCCGTCGGTGTGGCCGCGCTCGTGCAGCCACGCGCTAACGACCTCCACGTCGTCCGGCAGCTCCGCCACAGTGGACGTCAGCTCGACGGTCATGTGGTCAGCCCTTCGACGATCGCGGCCACGCGCTCGCGCAGCGCGGCCCGGATGTCCGGCTCTGGCCGGTCGTTGAGCGGGTGGGGGAGCACCACCCTGGGCAGCTCGGCGGCCCCGGCCCCGGTGGCGACCGCCACCGCGAGACCGGCGAAGGCCTGGGTGAACAGCGTCACCGACGGCACTCCGCGCCGTTCGAGCTCAACGGAATCGTGGATACACCACGATGTGCAGGAGCCTCAATTGCCGATGCCGACCACGACGGCGTCGCAGTCGGCGGCCATGGCCTCAAGCATGTTCGCCGGCAGTGTCTGTGCGGCCGAGATCTGCTTCTCGATCACGTGCACGACGCCGTAGTCGGCCCGCAGCACTGTGGTGAGCTCGTCGGCGATCACGTTCATGCAGCGCCAACTGTTGTTGACGATGCCGATCGTGGCGCCGTGCACTGTGGACAGACGGGCCGCGGCGAGCCCGGCCCGGCCGGTCGCCTGCTCCGCGTAGGGCATCAGGATGTCCACCATCAGTGTCCTCCTCCGTTCCCGAGCTCGCCGGCGTCGAGGCCGGCGACGAGCGTGTCCGACGAGCCGATCGCCGCGAACGTCGGCAGTGTGCGCGTGATCGCGAAGTCGTGCATCTCCTGGCTGTAGGACGCGCAGAGATCCTCGAGCACGGTGGCCCCGTAGCCGGAGTCGCCCGCGTGTCGGGCGGCCGACTCGACGACGAAGTTGGTGGCGACGCCGCCGAGATAGAGCTCGCGGACGCCGAGCGTGGTCAGCCGCTGCTCGAGCCCGGTGCCGATGAACGGGTTGACGCAGCCCTTGTCGAACACCGCCTCGCCGTCGGCGGGCGCGGCTTCCGATACGAACTCGGCGTCGGGGTCACCCGCGCGCAGCAGGCCGTTCTCCTCCATGCCGGCGAAACGGGCCGAGCGGTTGGTGCGCCGCAGGTAGGCCTCGTCGAAGGCGACCCGGACGTGCAGGACCGGGAGCCCGTGCCGGCGGGCCGTGGTGAGCACGCTCGCCACGCGCGGGAGTACGTTGCGTTCGGCGGTGTGTGCGCTGAGCCCGGAGGCCGTGCCCAGTTTCCCGTGCGGGCCGCAGATCGCGATCTGGTAGTCCATCAACAACAGTGCCGCTCGTCGCACCGACGCCTCCCGGCCGGAATCTATTCTATAGTCACGACTCTATCAGGCGTTTTCCGTTGGGAGGCCAGCGTGACAACGGAGTTCGGCGTGACGTTGCAGTCCGGGGCCGACCCGGCGGGGTTCGCCCGGCTCGCCGAGGACACCGGGTTCGACTACCTGGCGTGCGGGGAGCACCTCGTCTTCCACGGGCCGACCACGAACGCGTTCATCTCGCTGGCGTTCGCGGCGGGGGTGACGTCGCGGATCAAGCTCGTCAGCGCGGTGACGCTGCTGCCGCTCTACCAACCGGTGGTGGCCGCGAAGCTTGCCGCGTCGCTCGACGTGGTCAGCGGCGGCCGGTTCACCCTCGGCGTCGGGATCGGCGGGGAGTTCCCGCGCGAGTTCGAGGCGGCCGGGGTGCCGGTCGAGTCGCGGGGCGCGCGCACCGATGAGGCGCTCGAGGTCATCGACCGGCTGCTGACCGCCACCGAGGTGTCCTACGACGGCCGCTTCGCGACGTTCGCCGACGTGACGCTCGCGCCGCGGCCGCGGCGCAGGACGCCGTTCTGGATCGCCGGTCGCCGGGCCCCGGCGTTGCGCCGCGTGGCGAGATGGGGGGACGCCTGGCTGCCCTACCTGCGTACTCCGGAGCAGGTGGCGCAGGGCCGCGCGGCGATCGACGGGTACGCGAGGGCGGACGGCAAGGCCGGGTGGGCGGGGCGGACCGCGCTGTTCGCGTTCACGACGGTGGACCGGGACGGGGACCGGGCCAGGGCGATGGCAGAAGAGCAGGTCGGGCGGACCTACCGGCAGGACTTCTCGGCGTTCGCGGCGAAGTACCTGATCGCGGGCACTCCGGCGGAGTGCGTGGCCCGGCTGCGCGAGTACCTCGCGGTGGGGGTGGACGTGGTGATCTTCCGGATAGCGTGCCCCCGCCGCGAGGCCGACACGATGCTGCGGCTGCTCGCCGAGGAAGTGGTGCCGCGGCTGCGTTAGCGCGTGTCCTTTACCGCGCCCGACTCGATGAGCCGGCCGATCTCCGCCGTCGAGAAGCCCCAGTCGGCCAGTACCTCCGTGGAGTCCTCGCCTGGCGCCGGGGGAGGGCCGGCGACCGCGCCGGGGGTTCGGCTGAACCGGGGCGCCGGCGCCGGCTGGGATACCCCGGCGACGTCCACGAACGCCGCGCGGGCCACGTGGTGCGGGTGCTCGGCCACCTCCGCCAGACCGAGCACCGGGGCGAAGCACGAGTCCGTTCCGGTGAGCAGCGCCGTCCACTCGTCGCGGGTGCGGGTGCGGAACAAGGCCGAGAGCCGGGTGCGCAGCACCGGCCAGTCGGCGTGGGCGATGGGATCCGTCAGACCGGCGGGGTCCAGGCCGATCCGGCGGAAGAGTTGGCGGTGGAACTTCGGCTCGATCGCACCGATGGACACGTACTTCCCGTCGGCGGTCTCGTAGACGTCGTAGAACGGTGCGCCAGAGTCCAGGTAGTTGGTCCCGCGCACGTCGCGCCAGGTGCCGTTGCGGCGGCGGCCGTGGAACTGTGTCATCAGCAGCGATGCGGCATCCACCATCGCCGCGTCGACCACCTGGCCCCGCCCGGCCGATCGGCTCCAGGGCGCCGGCCAGCGCGATGTAGTTGATGTCGTGGCCCGCGGTCGGCGCGAGTGGACCGTCCTGCCCCCACCCGGTGGCCCGGCCGTAGACCAGTCGCGGGTTGCGGGCCATGCACACCGAAGGGCCCAGCCCCAGCCGCTCGACCACCCCCGGGCGGAACCCCTCGAACAGGGCGTCGGCACGGTCGGCCATCCGGAGCACCACGTCCGCGGCGGCCGGGTGCTTGAGGTCGACCAACACCGACCGGCGACCGCGCACCACCAGCTCCAGCCGAGGATCCGGCGCCTGGTCACGCCGGTCCCCGCCCGGCCGGTCCACCCGTACGACCTCCGCGCCAAGGTCCGACAGCATCATGCCCGCGAACGGGCCAGGGCCTCGGCCAGCCAGCTCGACGATCCGCAACCCGCTCAGTGGTCCCACCCAATGCCTCCACGTCTCTTGTGCCCCTGCCGGCTAAAATATATTGTAGAGCACCCGACGGAGGGTAGGCGCAACGTGGCGACTCAGGTGATCGATCCCCGCATCCCGGCACCCGCGCGGCCGGCCGCGCTCGCGCCACGGAGGCGGGACCCGCACCGCGTCATGCTGTTCGACAACGGCAAGCTCGCGCAGGACTACGGCCCGTACCGCGCGATCTTCGACGTCGTCGAGGCGGCGCTCGGCAGCGGCGCCGAGGTCGTTCACCACAGCGACGATCTGTTGCGCGGCGCGGCCGACCGGCTGCACGAGGTCGCCGCCTGGGTCCGCGAGCAGGACGTGTCCGGCGTCGTCTTCGCGCTTGGCGACTGGGGCGTGAGCCAGCCGACCGCGATCGTGGCCGCCGAGCTCGAACGGTTGGGCGTGCCCACCTCGGTGGTCACCACCGAGATCGGCGGCCGGCAGGTGCTCGCCGCCGCGGCCAGGATGGCGCCCGGCCTGCCGGTCACCACGCTGAAGTCCTTGCGGTCGGCGAGCTATGACGAGGTCGCGGCCGAGACCAAGGCGGTGCTCAAGGACATTCTCGACGGCCTCACCGCGGACCCGGCGACGTTGCTGGCGCGGTTCGCGGAACGGCCCGTCGCGGCGCCCGCCCCCGCCGAGGCGAGCGGCCTGCTGGCGCTCACCACCGACGACCCGTCCGCCGAGTTCACCGCGCTCATGCGGGACAGCCTGCTTGGCGACGGTCTTCCGCTGGTAGCCCCCACGACCGCGCGCGTCGAGGAGTTCCTCGCCGCGGCCGGCCGGCAGGCCGACACTCCGGTCTGGCCGGCCATCCCGCCCCGCGACACCCCCGTGACCGCACGCGAGGTCGCCGCGGTCGCGGTCGCCGCGGGCTGCCGACCGCGGTGGGCGCCGGTGGTGTTCGCCGCGTACGAGGCCATGGCGGCCCCGGAGTTCCGGCTGTTCCAGGCCGCGATCACGACCCATCCCGGCGGCACGTTCGTGCTCGTCAGCGGGCCGGACCACGAGAAGTACGGGTTCGCGGCCGGCCGCGGCTCGCTCGGCCCCGGCTTCGAGGCCAACGCGACGACCGGCCGGGCGGTGGCGCTGAGCTACTCGTTCCTGCTCGGCGCGGTGCCCGGCGGCGCCGACCTCACCGCGCAGGGCTCGCCGGCGGAGTTCACCTACTGCTGCGCGGAGAACCTGGCCGACAGCCCGTGGCCCGGCTTGCACGCCGTACTTGGCCACCCCGACGCGACCACGGTGACCGTGCTCAAGTGCGAGGGTCCGCACAACATCCTCGACCAGCAGAGCTCGGACCCGGCGCGGTTGCTCGGCACGTTCGCGAGCTCGATGGCGACGCTGGGCTCCAACGCCGCCTACGTCGCCACCGCCGAGACGATCCTGCTGCTCAACCCCGAACACGCCCGGGTGCTGGCCGCTGCCGGGTGGACCCGGCGGGACGTCCAGGAGTTCCTGTTCGACACCGCCCGCAACCCGCGTGCGGACCTGCGCGGCCGCGGACTCGCCCCGATCTGGCCGACCTGGTTCGACGCTGCCGAGCGGGTTCCCGTGGTGCCGGAGCCGTCGGGCCTGCTGGTCGCGGTGGCCGGCGGCGCGGGCCCGGCCTCCCAGGTCGCCGTGCCGTGGGGCTACTCGCACGCTGTGACCAGAGCCGTCTAGTCCACAGAGGAGAGACACATGATCCGGACAACCAGGGCGCTCCCATGGGGCGCGCTGCTCGCCGCCTCGGCGCTCGCGCTCACCGCGTGCGGCGGTGGTGGCGGTGACGCCGGCGGCACCATCCGGATCGCGATCAGCTCGGAGAGCCTCGCGACCCAGCTCGTGCGGATGGCCGACACGTTGGGGCTGTTCAAGAAGGAGGGGCTGGACGTCGAGCTGATCAACAGCAACGGCGGCGCCCAGGCGGTCACCGCCATGCTGTCCGGCAACGTCCAGTTCGCCGCGGCCGGCGCACCCGAGGTGATCACCAGCAACGCTGAGGGCCGCGACGTCAAGGCCATCGCCCGGCTCTACTCAGGACTGTCCGGCTCGGTCGTGTTGTCGAAGGAGACCGCGGACCGGCTCGGGGTGGACACCAGCGCCCCGCTTGAGGAGCGGCTGAAGGCGCCGGACATCCCCATTGAGGAGCGGCTCAAGGACCTCGACGGGCTCAACCTCGCGTTCGCCAGTGCCACGTCCTCGCTCAAGTCGCCGGTGATCAGCTCTGCGGAAAGCGTTGGCGCGACGGTGAACCCGGTGTACATGAAGCAGGAGAACATGCCGTCCGCGATGGCGGCCGGGGCCATCGACGCGCTGCAGGGCTCGCCGCCGGTGTCCGAGCTCGGTGTGCTGTCCGCGGGCGGCGTGATGTGGATCGAGGGCCCGAGCGGCCAGTTCCCCGAGGAGCACACGCCGACGTCGTCCTCGACGCTGATGACCACCGGCGAGTACCTCGACAAGGACCCGGAGACCGTCAAGAAGGTGGCCGCGGCCATCGCCAAGACCGCGCGGCTCGTGGCGGAGGACCCGGACCGGGCGGAGAAGGACGTGCGCAGCCGGTTCAGCGAGGTCGACGCGAAGATCTTCGACGCGGCGTGGGAGGCCAACAAGGGCTCCTACCTCCAGCCGAGGGTGACCGCCGACCAGTTCGCGCACGACATCACGGTGCTGCCGAAGGAGTTGTCCACCAAGGAGGTCCTGGCCCTGGACCCGAAGGACCTGATCGTGCCGGACGAGTTCAACCCGACCGATCCGGCGCCGGGTTCCTGACCCTCACATGAAGTTCTTGGTGTGCAGGGCCGACAACGCGGCCGCCTCGTCCTGGTGGAAGCCCAGCCGGACGAGGCGGCGCTGACGGCCCTGGTCCATCGTGTGCTGCAGCTCCTGCACGCGGCGGTAGCCGGCGGCGATGTCGTCGGTGGCCCAGCTACCCGCGGCGAGCACGACCAGCGCGTCGAACACGTCCCGGTTCAGCCCCGCGGTGTCGACGAGAGCGTCGTGGCGGCGGTGGATCGCCGCGCGCAGCCGGTCCTTCAATCCCGGGTCCACAGTGGACTGATGGACGAGGTGGGCCATGCCGAACACGACGTGCCGGCGCTCGTCCTGGCCGGCGAGCCGGCAGATCCGCCGGGTGATCGGGTCGGGCGCGGTGCGCTCAAGGAACGCCAGCAGGTCGACGAACGTGCCCTCGCCAAGCACCGACAGCAGGAACGAGGCCAGCGCGAAGTCCGACTCGGTGACGAGCGTGAACAGCGACGACCGACCGCCGGCCGACGACGTGCCCATCTCCGGGCCGCGCAGCAGCGCCCGCCGGGCGAACACCGACATGTGGCGCGCCTCGTCGGCCATCTGCACCGCCAGCAGCTGCACCACCTCGCGGAAGTGCGGGTGGATCCGTCCGACGAACCGGGCCGGCACGATCAGCGCCGCCTGCTCGTTCTCCACGAGGTAGGTCATCACCTGCACGACCGCGGCCTCCACGTCCGGCGGCAGGGTGAACTCCGCCGACCACGGCACCGCCGCCTCCGGGTCCCACTGCTTCGACGCGGCCTGCGCGTACAGCTTCGGCGCGAGGTCGGCCCACACCAGGTCGCGCTCGTCGAGGTCGAACCTCGGCTCCGGCCCGCCCGCCTCCAACAGCGCCCCTCGGACGCCGAGGCCCCAACTCGCCGGCGGCCGGTCCGCCAGCCCGGCCGGCTCCGCGTGCCCGGCCCGTTCGGCGCCGAACCAGCGGTCGTCCGTCGCGCTGCCCCGGACCACGACCGCCACCCAGGTGTCCAGATCGGACGGCCACTCGATCCGGTGGCCCTGCCCTCGGGCCCACGCCGGGAGGTGCACCCGCAGTGCCGGGTCCCGGCCGGATACCTCGACCCGGCCGCCCGGCGGGAGGCCCGCGAGCGCGCGCTGCACGAGCAGGTGCGCGCCCTCGGCGAAGCCAAGCCCCGCGAGGTCGACCGCGGCCGTCATGGCTGGTAGCCCGCCGCGGTGACCCGCCCGGCCGCGTCGTAGAACCCGGTCGCGGTCACCGCCGCGTCCAGTGCGGCGTAGCCGGTGGTCCGGCCCCGCACCCAGGAGGTGAGCCCCTCCAGGTCGAGCAGCGGCCGCACCTCGGGGTCGGCGTAGGACATCGAGGCGAGCAGCGACCAGAGCACCGCCGCGGCATCGTCAGCCTGGCCGGCGACCACGGTCAGGTTGCAGTGGTCGTAGGCGGCGGTCTGCGCGAGGATCCGGGTGGCGTCCGGCGCGAAGGTGCCCTCTTTCGAGAACGCCAGGTGGTTGGCGTCGATCATGCAGGCGGCGTCGACCTCGCCGGCCAGCAGTGCCAATGCCGCGTCCCGCTCGCCGCCGATGTGGTCACCGTGCAGCCCGACGCCTACGTCGAAGCGGCGCACGCTCGGCTCGATTCCCGCCGCGCGCAGGTGCCCGAGCGGGATGAGTGTCGCCTGTGGACTGTCCAGCGCGCCGGTGCCGACCACCCGACCGGCCAGGTCCGCGACCCGCTCGATCGGTGAGTCGGCGCGGACCACGACCACCGAGGTGAGGTCGCGGTCGGTGTCGCGCATGGCGAGCGCGCGCACCTCCTTGCCGGCCACACGAGCCAGCCGCTGTGCGCGCAGCCACGCGAGCGGCGAGTTCCACGCGGCGTCGATGCGACCGGCGACCAGGTCCTCGACCTGCCGCTCGTAGTGGGAGTAGAGGACGAAGTCGAAGTCAAGGCCGCGGTCGGTGAGCCAGCCGCGGAACCCCTCCCAGATGGTCACCACCTTGGGGTCGTAGGCGACCGCACCCATCAGCAGTGTCACTTGTTTGCCTCGTCGATTAGCGGCAGGCCCGTGGTGATCCGGCCGACGAAGTCGTACAGGGCGTCGGTGGTCGGCGCCATCACCCTGGCCGCGCGTGCGTCGCGGAACGTGCGTTCGAGCCCCAGCTCCTTGCGGAACGCGCTGCCGCCGCACAGCCGCAGCGCGTCGTCGGTGACGTCGGCGGCGGTCTCCCCGGCGAGCGCCTTGACCTGCAGCACCCGCAGCGTGGCGTCCGCGCGGCCGGTCTCCAGCGCGGTGAGCGTGTCGCCGACGAAGGTGCGCAGCGCGTCGGTGCGCACCTTCAGCCGGGCGAAGTCGCGGCGGGCCACCGGCGCGTCCCGCAGTGCAGCACCCGTGTGCTGGAGGGTGGTGGCGGTGAGGTGGCGGCCGGTCTCGGCGACCGCGCGCTCCGCGAGGCCGAGGCAGAACGCGGCGTTGAGCACGAGGAACCAGGGGAGTGGCACGGTGAGCGCGATGTCGAGCCCCGCGCCGTCGGCGCCGAGCCGCGCGTCGGCCGGCACGGTCACGCCATCGGCGGTCATCGGGCGCGAGCCGTTGCCGCGGAGGCCGAGCCCGTCGAACTCGCCTGCCACGGTCAGCCCCGCGGTCCCGTCGCGCACGAGCCACAGGGTCATCGGCCCGTCGCCCGACATCGGCAGGCTCGACCACACATAGCTGTCGGCCTGGCCCGCCGAGGTCACCCAGCTCTTGCGCGCGTCGAGGGTTACCGTGTCGCCCGCACTGCTCGCTGTGCCCAGTGGGGCCCAGAAGTGGCTGCGCGAGCCGAACTCCGAGAACGCCAAAGTGGACAGATGGCGGCCGGCGGCGATCTCGCGCCGGACGTCCGCCGGTCCGTGTGCCTCGATCGCGGCGGTCGCGGCGTAGTGCATGAGCACGACCATCGCGGTGGACCCGCACTGGCCGGCCAGCCGCTCGATCACTTCAGCGGCGGCACGCATGCCCTTCCCGCCGCCGCCGACCTCGGTCGCGCACGTCAGCCCGAGCACGCCGGCGCCGCCAAGCGCGTCGAGAGCTTCGCGCGGGAACGAGCCCTCACGGTCGATCCGCGCGGCGTTGACGCCGACGACGTCGGTGATGATGGTGTCGAGCGCCTGCTGGGTGTCCGGAACCGTGGCGGTCATTGGCAGGTCCTTTCGGTGGCGGCTGGGCAAGGACAGACTAATAATATATGGTATGACGACACATTGTGCGAGGTCACGAACCTGAGACCCCGTGCGACCCGGCGATGACGACGGAGGCTGCAGGCGTGGCGACGACGACCCCGGTGGAGGGCAAGGACGTGGCTCCGGCGGTAACCGCCGCCGGTGACCGGCTCGAGGACCGCGACGCGCAGAACCGGTCGACGCTGACCATCGGGCTGCTGCGGCTGGCGGTCCTGGTGGTGGCGCTGCTGGCGTGGCAGTTCGTCGCCGGCGCGTTCGACGTCGAGTTCTTCATCAGCAAGCCGACCGAGATCTGGGCGCAGCTCTGGGACTGGGTCACCTCGGGCTACCTGCTGGACAACCTGGGCGTGACCCTGCAGGCGACGCTGTACGGCTTCCTGCTCGGTGCGGCGGCGGGCATCGTGGCGGGCTTCGCCCTCGGCCTGATCACCTTGCTCGGCCGGCTGCTCGACCCGTTCATCACCGCGGTCTACAGCCTGCCGAAGCTGGCGCTGGCGCCACTGTTCGTACTGTGGTTCGGCATCGACCTGGAGATGAAGGTCGTGCTGACCGCGGTGATCGTGTTCTTCCTGGTCTTCTGGAACACCTACGCTGGCGTGCGCGAGACCGACGAGGAACTGATGGACGTGCTGCGGGTGATGGGCGCACGGCGTCGGGACATGATCCGCAAGGTGGTGCTCCCTGGCTCGCTGACCTACATCTACGTCGGTCTGAAGCTCGCGATCCCGTACGCACTGACCGGCGCGGTCGTCGGCGAGCTGATCGCGTCGAACAAGGGCCTCGGTTTCATGTTGATGTCAGCGGCAGGCGCGTTCAACACGGCGGGTGTCATGGCCGCGCTGGTGGTACTGATGGTGATCGCGACGATCATGAACACGCTGCTGAACGTCACCGAGAAGTACGTCATGCGCTGGAAGCTCGCGGGCCACTAGTCCGCCTCCCCGGATTTAAAAGTGTTTGTCCCGACCCAGCGGCACCTGCGGATCGCAGGCGGTTGGTGGCTGGGTACTAGTCCGCCTCCCCGCATTTTTAAGTGTTGGTTCCGTCCCAGCGGCACCTGCGGATCGCAGGTGGTTGGTGGTTGGGTGCCGTCGCTAGTCCGCCTCCCCGGGTTTTTGTGTGTGGGTTGCGTTCCGGCGCTGGTGCGGGTGCGGAGGTGGATTGTGGTTGGGTGTCGTCACGTTCCCCTGAGGTAGCTGTTGATCGAGCGTGGACCTTCGCGCAAAGATCCACGGGACTGGGACTACTGGCCGATTGCTTCCTTCACTATGTCCGCGGCGACGGCTTTCTTGTAGTCCACGCCGAGGGGCTGGTCGCTTGCGGCGGCGAAGTCGGACAGCGACTTGAACACGTCGGGCGTGATCAGCGGGGAGTCCGGCACGCCCTTGACGGTGTAGTCGTAGGCCGCGTCGAAGGTCTTCTGGTCGAGGTCCGGGAACTCCTTGCGCAGGCACGGCTTGCCGGCGTCGGGGTCGTCGCGGAGGAGCTTCATGGCGTCGGCGATGCCGGCCACGAGCGCCTTGTACCTGGCCGGGTTCTCCGCGAGCTCGCGAGTGTTCGCCGAGCCGATCAGGTACGGGTACTTGGCCAGCTCCTTGAACTCGTCGCCAGAGAACAGGATCTTGCCGATGCCCTGCGACTCGGCCTGGTTGCCGTTGGGCGGCGAGCCCGCGAGCGCGCCGATCTTGTCGATCTTCATCGCGGCGAACATGCTGCTGTAGTTGTTCAGCGCGAGCATCCGGATGTCCTTGTCCGGGTCCATCCCGTACTTCGGCAGCACGAACCGCAGTAGCTGGTCGATCGAGTCGCCCGGGTTGAGGATCGCGACGGTCGCACCGCGCAGCGCGTGCACCCGGTCCTCCAGCGACGAGTCCGGCGTGATGTGCTTGTCCTGTATGAGTTTGTTGCTGCCGACGAGCTGCACGCCGTAACCCATGCTGGCGCTGAACAACATCTGGACCGGGGCGCCCTCGCGAATCGGGCTCACCGCCGCGGGCGCGCCGGTCATGGCCGACAGCGCGTCGCCGGACACCAGCCCGGCGATGGCGGAGGTGGTGCCCTGGGGCGAGACGGTGAGCTCGACGTCAAGGCCGTGGTCGGCGAAGTAGTTCTCGCACACGGCCACGAACGCCGGGGCCCAGGTGATGACCTTGCCGCCGAGGACGATCGTGGCGGAGCCGAGGTCGGCGTTGCCGGATCCACTGTCCCCGGCTCCGTCGTCGCCGCATGACGTGAGACCGAGGACCAGCGTCAGAACGGCGGTCGCGGCACCGATGCCGCGAATCGTGCGAGCCATATCACCACCTCCATAGATGATATATCATCGTAGGATGTACGCGGAGTGCTGTCAACGGAGCCGGCTATCACTTTGGGTGACGACACGCGCGGAGTACGGGCAGTTTCCAAACCCGCGCGAGTTGGCTATATCGTCTAGTTCACCCTGCGTACACTGAGGCATACCGCAGCGCGAGGAGAGGTCATGACGGGCACATCGATCATGAGCAGTGAAGGCAGACCGGACGGTCTGCAGGACTTCGTCGCGCGTCGCCTGGCCAAGGCGATCGCCTCTGGAGACCTGCCTCCCGGGACACGCCTTTCGCCCGCCCGGCTCGCCCAGGATCTCGGCGTGTCGCACATCCCGGTGCGCGAGGCGCTCGCGGCGCTGGAGGCCGTTGGGCAGGTGCGGCGGATCCCGAGGGTGGGGTTCTTCGTCGCGGAGCTGTCCACGGACGACATCGAGGACATCTACCACTGGCGGCAGGTACTCGAGGACGAGGCGCACCGGCTCGGCGTGCCGAAGCTGGAAGAGGCCGACCTCGCCAGAATGCGGGACATCAACAACGACATGCTCAAGGCGGTCCAGGACCGCAACACGCCCGCGTTCGTGGAGCTGAACCGGACCTTCCACTTCGTGCCGTTCGAGCGGGCGGGCAGCGATCACCTGATCCGGTTCATCACCCACCTGTGGGACGCCGCGGCGCGCTACCAGAACACGATGGCCTACGTGCGGGTGCCGAAGGACCTGCTTCAGGAGCACCACCAAGGGCTGATGGCCGCGTTCGAGGCCCGCGACGTTGGTGCGGTCAACGGCTGGATGGCCAAGCATCGGGGGATCACCCTGGACGCGATCCGCAAGCTCCACGCCACCGCCGCGGAGGCGGAGAAGGCCGAGAAGGACGCGAAGGCAGAGAAGAAGGCGTGAGCTCCGTGCGCGGGGGAGCGCACGGAGACAGCTACATCTCGCCGCCCTTCAGCATGTCGTCCTGCAGGATCGCCCACAGCTCCTGCTGGAGCTCCCGGAACCGGTCGTCGAACCGGACATCGAACACGTTCCTCGGCCGCTCGATGTCGATGGTCTTGATCGTGCGCATCATGCCGGGCCGTGACGAGACCACGACCACCCGGTCGGACAGGGTCACGGCCTCGGCGAGGTCGTGGGTGACGAACAGGATCGTCGTCCCGGCGTCGGCCCACAGGCGGAGCAGCTCCTGCTGGAGGACGAGCTTGAGCTGGGCGTCCAGTGCGCCGAACGGCTCGTCCATGAGCAGCGTCTCTGGCTGGTAGATCAGCGTGCGGGCGAGCACGACCCGCTTGCGCATCCCGCCGGAGAGCTCGGCGGGGTAGTGGTTGCCGAAGTCGGCGAGGCCCACCTTCTCGATCATCTCGTCGATCAGCCCGGCCCGCTCCGCGCGCGGGTGGTGGCGGATCTCCAGCGGGATGGCGACGTTCTGGCGCACCGTGCGCCATGGCAGCAGCGTGTCGGCCTGGGTGACGTAGCCGACGCTGGTGTTCACCTTCTCGACCGGCGCGTCCTTGTAGCGGACGTTGCCGCTGGACGGTTTCATCAACCCGGCGGTGATGTTGAGCAGGGTGGACTTTCCGCAGCCGCTTGGCCCCACGATGCTGACGAACTCGCCAGGCCGCACGTCGAAGTGCGCGTCGCCGAGCGCCTGGAAGGGCTTGCCCTTCTTGAAGAAGCGCTTGCCAACGTGGTCGAAGGAGATCATCGGAGTGATCTCCGCACCTGCCTCGGCCTCGTCAAGCACCTGTGTCTCCTGCCGCATCGATCTCCTCCTACGCCGTCGTATTCGGTCGTCAGGTCAGCTTGTTCCTTCGCCGCAGCGACCACATCTGGGAGCCGCGCTCCAGCTCCAGCGCGGCCGGCCACGACACGCCTGGCGGGTCCAGCTCGCGGCGCAGCGACCCGAGCACCCGGCGGGAGAGCTCGGGATCGCGGGCGGCCGTGGCGGCGATCTCGCGGGCCCGCGCGTCGACCTCGGCGGCGTCGACCGCGTCCCAGGCCATGCCGAGCTCCGCTGCCCTGGCGCCGGACACCTCGGCGCCGAACAGCCCGATCGCGGCCGCCGCCTCGCGGCTGACCACCCGGCCGAGCAGGGCGAAGTGGCCGCCGCCGGGGTGTAGGCCGATCCGGGTGAAGCCGCCGATGATCCTGGCGTCCGTGGCCACGATCCGCAGGTCGGTGGCCAGCAGCAGGTTCACCCCGGCGCCGACCGCGGCGCCCTGCACTGCGGCGATCGTCGGCACGGACATGTTGCCGACCCGGACGAACGCGTCGTAGATGGAGCCCAGCTCGGCGAACCGTTCCGGGTCGGCCGGGTCCTCGCCCGCGCGGGCGAGGACTTCGCGCTCGGCGCCGGAGCAGAACGTGCCGCCCCCGCCGCGCACGATGACCGCGCCGACGGCCGGGTCGGCGTCGACCTGGTCGCACACCGCCACGAGCTGCCGCGACGACGTCGGGTTCAGCGCGTTGCGGGTCTTGGGGGAGTCGATGGTGATCGTGGCGATCCCGTCGGTGACCTCGGCGTCGATAGTCATCGGTGGTTGCTCGGCCTCTCTAGTAGCGGAACTCCATGACACTCTTCACGGGGGTGCCGTCCTTGAGTGTGATCGGGTTGACCGGCACCATCGTCGCCTCGCCGAAGCTCGGCGCGACGACCGAGTGCGGTCCGGCGCCGCCAGCCACGACGATGTTGATCTCCCCGGGGCTGTCCGCGAGCGGGATGCCCGCGTCGGGGTGGTCGGACAGGTAGCGCTTGGGCCTGCGGTGGCGGACCATGCCGTTCAGCGTCTCCGGCGGGAAGTCCGACACCCGTACCCGCGAGTGCTCGTACAGGAACTCGCGGACATCCTGTTTGGTGAACCCGCCATCGGACAGGATCTGCGCGTGCTCGGGACAGAAGATGAGCAGTGGCCCGCCGCCGAGCTGGACGTTCTGGTGGCCAACGGTCGCCGCGGCCGAGGCGAACGTGCGCAGGATCCCGATCGCGCCGCGGCTGGCCAGGTCGAGCACGTTCTGCGTACCGGTGACCGAGAACAGCGACACCGCGCTCGTCTCCGCGTCGTAGCCGCGCTCGACGTGGAACGGCTGCCACGGCGACTCGGCCTCGTTCTCCGCGATGCACATGCCGTGCTTACCAGGCTGGCCCTGGGTGGCCTTGTCCATGGTCTGCGGCGCGCCGCCGCCGATGTTCATCATGCACAGCCGCACCGCCCGGCCGACCGTGGCGTTGGGCCGGAAGCCCTGGCCGAGGCAGTTGCCCTTGCCGTTGAAGCCAAGCTCGTCGGCGATCGGGCCGTTCACCATCACCATGACCGCCACCGGGTTGGTGGTGGCCTGGATGCCGAACGTGTTGAAGTCCGCGTGCGCGAGCCCGCGCACGGCGGCGAGCACGACCGGCAGGTACTCGGGCTTGCAGCCGGCCATCACCGCGTTGACCGCGACGTTGTGCACCGTGGCCTCGGCCCGGGTCGCCGGAATCCGGCCAAGTGACTCGTGTGGGTCGAGGTCGGTGTACTCCAGCGCGGCCGCGACCGCGGCCTCGGTTGGCGGCACGATCGGCAGGCCGTCGGTCCAGCCCTGGTCGGCGTAGTGGTCGAGGACGTCGCCGAACTCGCCCTCGATGGTCAGCAGCTCGGGCATCAGATCACTCCGTCCGCGCGCAGGGCCGCGATCGTGGCCTCGTCAAGGCCGAGCTCGGCGAACACCGACGTGTTGTCGGCGCCGCGGGGTGGTCCGGCCCGGTCGACGGTGTGCTCGCGGTTCGGGAACTTCGGCACGACGCCCTGCATCAGCACCGGGCCGAGCACATCGTCCGGCACCTCGATGAGGTCGCCCCTGGCCTGGAACTGCGGGTCGGCGACGATGTCCTCGGCGGAGAACACCTGCTGGTGCACCGCGTCGGCCTCGGCGAGCCGCTTGGCGAGCGTCGCGTAGTCCCACTTCGCGGCCCACACGTGCAGCAGGTCGTCGCACTCGTCGAGGAACTCGACCACCGCGGCCGGGTCGCTCATCATCACGCCCGCGTCGACGCGGGCCATCTGCGGCACGGCTTCCGCGGCGAGCAGGATGCGCCGGATGGCGGCCGGGCCCACCGCGCTCACCACGAACCACCGGCCGTCGGCGGACCGGAAGAGGTTGCGCAGCACGCCGTGACTGGTGAGCTTGTTGCCCGGCCGGTGCGGAGCGGCGCCGAACTGGCTGTAGCTCGCGATCTGGGTGGGGATGATCCGGAACAGGCCCTCGAACAGCGCCATGTCGACGACCTCGACGCCGGTGGCAGGTCCGTTGTGCCTTCGGCCCCACAGCGCGGCCATGACGCCGAACGCGCCGAAGGTGGCCGCGACACCGTCGGCGAGGGTGGTCGACGGGAACGTCGGCGGCCCGTCCGGCTCGCCGTTGAGGTGGGCGAACCCGCTGATCGCCTCGGCGATCGTGCCGAACCCGGGGCGTTCGCGGTCCGGTCCGGTCTGACCGAAGCCGGAGATCCGCAGCAGCACCGCGTTGACTCCGGCGGCCGTCAGGTCCGCTGGGCCAAGGCCCCACTTCTCCAGCGTGCCGGGCCGGAAGTTCTCACAGATGACGTCGGCGCCCTTGGCCAGCTCGATCGCGAGCTCGCGGCCGCGCTCGGTGTTGATGTCGAGCGTGATCACCCGCTTGCCGCGCTGGATGACCGACCACCACATGGACTGCTCGCCCTTGCGCGGCAGCATGGTCCGGATCGAGGTCTTGGTCGGGTGCTCGACGGCGATCACGCTGGCGCCGAGGTCGGCGAGGAAGCTCGCGGACAACGCGCCGGAGTACTGGTGGGACAGGTCGAGCACCCGTAGGCCCGCCAGGATCGGCCCGTCCGTCGGTTCGGTGGTCGACTCCGTTGTCGCCGTCATCTCGTCGCCTCCACCTTCGCCGCTTTTCTGGCTACGACGCCGGCGTCCACCAGCGCGTCGATGCGCTCCCGGTCCAGCCCGAGGAGCGTGCCAAGCACCTCGTCGGTGTGCTCGCCCATCACCGGCGGCACCGTCGCCGGGCCGGGTCGCCACCGGTCCGACTCCACCGGCAGCTTGATCACGTCCAGCTCGACCCCGTCCAGCCGCTGCACTATCCCGTTGTGCACCGCCTGCTCCGAGGCGATCGCGTCGTGCAGCTCGAGCACCGGGCTGTTCGGCACATCCGCCTCCTCCAGTGTGGCCAACCACTCCGCACGGGTCCGGCCGCGGAAGATCTCCTCCAGAGTGGACATCAGAAACTCGCGATGCGCCAGCCTTTCCGCGTTCGAGGTGAACCGCGGGTCGTCCTTCCACTCAGGACGGTCGACCGCGTCGCAGAGCCGGCGCCAGAACCCGTTGGTGAACGCGCCGACCATCACGTACTGTCCGTCGGCGCACAGGAACGCCTGGTACGGCACGATCTGCGCGTGCCCGCGGCCCAGCCGGGGGATCTTCTTGCCGAGGGTGGCGACCGCCGGGATGTAGTTGGCCATCAACGCCATCGACGCGTCCAACATCGCGATCTCGACGTGCTGGCCCTCGGGCAGCGCGTCCCGGCGGTGTAGCGCGGCGAGGACGCCGGCCAGCGCGAAGAGCCCGGTCGCGTAGTCGGAGATCGGCGCGCCGATGCGCACCGGGCCGCCGCCCACCTCGCCGGTGATGCCCATCAGACCGGACACCGACTGCATGATGATGTCGTTTGCCGGCCGGTTGCGCCACGGTCCGGTCGAGCCGAATGCGGAGATCGAGCAGTAGACCAGACCCGTGCGCACCGTGCGCAGGTCCTCGTAGCCCAGCCCGTGCCGGTCGAGCACACCCGGCCGGAAGTTCTGCACGACGATGTCACACGTGCGGGCGAGGTCCGTTGCGAGCCCTCGACCGTCCTCGGTGGACAGATCGATGAGGACGGACTTCTTGTTGCGGTTGAGTGCGAGGTAGTAGTCCGACTCGATCGGGCCGAGCATCGGCTCGCCCATGTACCGCGCGCCGTCCCCCCGCCCCGGCTTCTCGACCTTGACCACCTCGGCGCCGAGGTCGGCAAGGAACATCGTCGCGAACGGCCCTGCCGCCGCGTGCGAGAAGTCGAGCACGCGCAGGCCGTCCAGCGGTAGGGCGGCCTGCGCCGACGTTGTTGCCACAGTGGTGGGTCCCTCTCTGGTGGGCTGGTTGGGCGCTCAGCGGGAGTAGGTGGACCGGGGAGCGACCGCCTCCCGGTACGCCTGCGCCACCTCCTCGGCGGGCTGGGTGAGCGCGAACAGGACCTCGTCGTAGGCCTCGTCGGTCACCGCGCGCATCTCGTCGTCGGAGATCTGTCCGATGGGGTGGGGCAGGATCTGGATCGCCAGGGTGCCGAGGCCCAGTGCGGCCACCTCCGCCCTCGCCTTGAAGGCGAACGGCTCGGTGATCACCGAGATCGTGGGGATGCCGAGCTTTTCGAGAGTCACTCCGTCGTGGAC
>Ga0193717_1000350_pt1 | contig 33070 bp, 21 predicted proteins | sample U2c2metaG_FD_145900 | JGI IMG/M metagenome (GOLD analysis project Ga0193717, IMG submission 145900) | Soil microbial communities from a riparian zone of the East river system, Colorado, United States - U2c2 | ecosystem: Environmental > Terrestrial > Soil > Riparian zone | place: USA: East River... | reverse complement strand
CGATGCCGATGGTCGAAATCTCCATGGTGAAACCTCCTGCCAGCTAAGATAATCGTCCGGATGGTACAGGCGGCGGACCATTCCAATAGTGGGAATCCCGAAGGGATTTCCAAAGAGTGTGGGAAGCCGGTTTTGTGGCTTTCCATGCTTTCCATACTCTGTCATTTACATGGCCTGCCGTAGGGGCGGGGTCAGAATGTGAGGTTGCCGAAAATTCCGTTTGTCGGGAAATACCGTAGACTCACAGCATTGAGGCGGGGACGGCTATGTCACTTGAAATCCTCGCTGAAGCTGTCCTTATTCTCGCCGAGCTATGAGGCCGGACAAGACCTTTCAGTCGCTACTATGATGACACCTCAAGAGGGAATATGGATTCGATCATTTCGGCACCAGTTTTCGCGATTGCGCTTTTCCTTGGAATGCTTACGTTTCTGGAAATCGTGCGACAGCTGCGAAGACATCGTCTGGTTCTCGGCGCCGACGACGAGCAGTCTGGTGCGGGACCCGTGGAAGGGGCGGTATTTGCCCTCTTTGGGCTGATGGTAGCATTCAGCTTTTCGGGAGCTGCGACGAGATTCGACACCCGGCGGGCCTTGATTGTCGAAGAGGCGAACGACATCGGAACGGCGTACCTTCGAGTCGAGATGCTCGCTCCCTCGGATCGACCTGCCATGCGCAGTCAATTTAGAAATTATGTAGATTCTCGACTGGAAGTCTATCGAAGACTGCCCGGTATCGCTGCAGCTGAAAAGGAGCTGACTCGTTCGGCCAAGATCCAAGGCGAGATCTGGAAAGAGGCAGTTGCCGAGACCCAAACTCAAGGAGCCCACCCAGATTCAGGGAAATTGCTGTTGCCTGCAATCAATGCAATGATTGATATCACAACAACTCGGACGATGGCAGCTCGAACTCACCCTCCGGTTTCATTGTTTTACCTTTTACTTGTTTTGGGGTTGACGCAATCACTCTTGGCCGGATTCAGTATGGCTGGTGTGAATCGGCGAAGTTGGCTTCATCTCTTAGCGTTTGCACTCATCACCGTCGTAGTCGTATATGTCATCGTCGATCTGGAGTTTCCAAGGTTCGGCTTAATTCGTATCGACAAGTACGATCAGGTACTCGTGGATCTGAGAAACTCGATGAACTAGTAAGAGCTGGGATCTTCTATTGTCTCCGGGCGTATTCTGCGCCGACACAGTTGAAACAGCGGCGCCGCAAACCAGCGCGGCGACGAGTTTTGTTTTCATGATGTGTCTCATGGGTCACCTCACCAACTCGATCTCGCTCGGCCGCCACTGTTTGGTGAAGAACGGTTCAAGCGGGCTGTAGAGGCGGAGAATCGTGAACCAGCCCTTCTTCGGATCGGTCTGTATCCAATTGCCGTCGCTCACCCCCCGGGGGTTTGGTAGGAGCGAAATACACGGTGGTGGCGCCGTCAGCACCCGCCTTGGCGGCGGGCGTGGGGAAGCTCTGGCTGCCGACGCGGGTAGCGCTGGGGGGTGTCGAGCATTGAGCGCGTCTGGTTGTCGTAGACGGTGAAGGACCAGAACTTCCCCGCCGGGATCTTCGGAGGCAGGACGACCTTATAGGTCTTGCTGCCGTCGAAATATTCGCTCTTCGAATCGACGAAGGCCATGATGTACTGCGAACCTACATCCGTCAGGCGCATGATCATCGCCGGTGTGATGAAGGTATAGGCGAAGAACATTGCTGTCCGCCCGTTCAGCGTGCGGTAGCCGGTGGGCGGATACGGGGTGATGACTCCGTCTGCGCTGACCTGCGGTGGCGGCGTTTCGAAGTTGTAGCCGCCGACGAAGAGCGGATTATACCAGGCAGAGTTGGGGTAGTAATAAAACCCTTCGGACGGGCGGGAGTTCCAATTCACGGTTCTTGCGGCGGCGGTTCCGATGGCGGCTGCGTCGGTCATGATCTTTTTCATTCGGGCATCGGGATTGAATGGTTTGCCCTTTACGATACCGATCGCAGCCAGCGATCCCATGATCTCAGGATCGAGCGCTTCCGCCGGCTCCTTCTGGACCAGATCGTTGATCATCTCAAAGTAGCTGAAGTCGTTTGGCGGAATTGTGTTCATCACCTTGCCGGTGCCTTCGGTGAACTTCACCGGCTCCTCGGGTCGCAGAAATGCCCATCCAGTTTGTGATCGGGTGAGCGAGCCAAAGTCGCCTTGCCCTGTAAAGCGGAGCCGATGCTCGTGCCGTATCCCCCGGGCAGGTAGGGATAGACCTTTAGTGTCTTCTTGATCAGCGCGACGACCGGCTTCGGGTCGTTCTTGTCCAGAAAGGACCGGCCGAGCAGGGTGGCGCGTGTCGTGCGCATTTTCTGTACAAAGTAGCCGCCGCCCGGCAACTCGCCTTTGTACCCGGGCGGCAGAAATAAGTATTTTCCCCCTTCGCCGCGGTCGGGCCCGGGAAGACCGAAATCAGTTATCCACTGGAACCACATGTCGTCAACAACCCCGAGCGCTAGTGGCGGTGTCTCAACCACGATCGGCCCATTCGAGACGTCAATATTGATCCAGAAATAGATGGTGTCCGCATTGGCTGTCAGGAACAGGGATTTCGCATCCATCAGATCCGAGAAGATCAGGGCCGTGTTGTTCGGAATGCCGGCATCGTTGCCGCCCTTGAAGATTGCCGCCACCGAAGCACCCTGGTAAGCATTTACGAACGCCTCGACGCCGTGCATCAGGTCGAGGTAGTCGTAGGCCTTCGCTACGGTCTCTTTGCTCGGTGCGCCGTCCTTGTATTCGAGGGTGCCCAGCGTGCTCTCTACTTTGTCGGGGGTCGATATGGGTTTGGGAATCTCCTGCGCGGCGGCGGAGTGAAGAAGAGCAGCCAATGTAAACAGGATCACGGTTAGCTGTGTTCGTGTCATAGAACGTCTCCTTATCGTTGATCGCTGTAGGTGTAGCGTTGGTTCACCGGTGAAGTGTCGGGCCGCGGTTCCGCTGACGGCCCATGCGCCTGATTTCTGACGATCAATGCGTGCCATCCGCTGCTTTCGGTTACTCACTTCTTCTCGATGACTGGCGGCTGCCAAGTGCCATCGCTGGCCTCCTTGTCGGGCCAGTAGACGCGAATGAAGAGCGAGAACGGCCCTTGGGGCGACGGTAGCCAGTTGCTCTCCTTGTCCACACCGGGCGATTTGGCGCCGGCGTACAGCGTGAGCGCGAGCCGTCCGCGTTGTACTGAGGGTCTTGTTCTTGGTGCCCGGCGAGTATCGCTTCAGTTGGTTTGGGGTGAAGAAATGCTCGGCGTTATATAGGGTGAGCGACCAGAAGCCTTTGCCCGGCGGCATCTGTCCTTTCGGGAAGGTGACGGTGTAAATGCTCCGGCCGTCGAGTTGCTGGCCCTGACTATCGTTATCCGAGTTGAAGTACATGGTCTCCAGGGGAGAGTTCATGAACATTTCCGCCTTGGCAGCCCCCGTGCGATTGGGGTAGTCGGTTCCCCACATCGCATTGTTGAACGTCGCGTTCCAACCGTTGCCCGCCGGACGGCCGATGTTATTCCAGCGAAAATACGGAGTGATCAGTTCGCTGTCGGCTGCGATGGCGGTTTCCAGTAGAGTCTTCTTGATCTTCGGATCCTTGGCGGCCGCCTCCAGGACGCTGCCGATCCATTTGTACAAAGCCTCCTCGCCGGAAGCGGCGGCATTTGTTTCATTACCGCCGGCAACTCGTCGAAAAAGGTTTCCGGGTTCACCCACTTGTGTTCACCTTTCCCGAAGACTCCAGGGCGGGAAAGTGGGGGAGCTTGCTCCAGTCCCTAGTCTTCATCTTCCCGTCGAACTGCGAGAGTGGGTAGACGCCGATCTGGTTGAGCAGCGGCTGGATCGCCTTGCGATCCGCGTCCGTGTCGTCCATGAAAACGCGCGGGCACACAGCCGCCCAAGAAGTGGACATACGCAGCACCTCCTGGATGCCGGCTGGGGTTTCACCCTTCCAGTTCGGGCCGACCACCATGTAGAAGCCGGGTTTCGTACCGTATTGCTTGCCGATGTTGGAGAATTCGTCGGTGCGCACATCCCATAGCGCATAGACGTAGAAACGGTCGCCGAAGTCTGGCACCTGAACAACTATGGCCTCATTATCCAGGTTGTCGAGGAAGCCGAACCCGTACACGGCGTCCTGGTTCGTGGTGGCGATGAAGCGCTGTTCCGGGCTGATGTAGTCGGTCAACATCGCGACTCCGTTGTGCGCGACCGGCAGCAGCACCCCGCCCATCAAACCGGGTTCGGGCGCCTTCGCAAAAGCCGCATGGCGATTGGCAAAGTTGACCGGCTCCCAGCCCCATAGGTAGGCCATTCGGCCGACCGTCTGAACCTACTCCTTGGTCATCGCGCTGCCCGGCGTTGGGCCAGGAACTTCAGCAGCCGTTTTAGGAATGGGCACCTGCTGAGGCTGCACCTGCGCTGAAGTCTGCACTTGGGTCGAGGGCTGCGGTGGTGAGCTACATCCCACAATCAGCCCCGTGGCAATCAACAGCACGCTTGCTAAACTCGGTCGAATCCTTCTGGAAATCTTCATTTTCCTTCTTGGCCGCGAGCACTGCACCCTTTACAGCCGCAGTGGACTAGCGCTGCTGCAATGGAACTTGTTGCGCCTGAAACCCACCGACAACGCCACGAGTCTTTGGGGGTAAAGAGAGACAAAACGCGACGAGCGAAACCGTTCTGAACGACTTCATACTTTCGTCTCCTTGCGATAGAAAGTAATCCACGTGGGGCCGTTCGAAGCTGAATCTGATCGGGAACGATAGTAGAGAAGAGGTTCACTAGCCGCAACTGTCCGAAGTGACAGGTATTTCCAAATCAAGATGCTTGCCGCTGGATAGAGACGGGTGAACCCTCGGATACTGCGAGCACGGAGGATCTTCACTTGCGTTCCTTGGGGAACAGCAATGCGAAGGTTACTCGAACTCCCCAGGGTGACGCTTGAGGAACATGAACGGCGTTGCCGTAAGCCTGAACGTTGATGTTCACGGGCTGCATTCCCAGCTTCATGATTCTTCCCACGCCTCCGCCGAACGGCACCGTCCACACACTTCCGCTGACCGCAGTAGAGTTCCAGTTGGCGGTGATGATGGGTTGGGTGGTGAGGTACCAACCCTTTTTCATGTTGTAGTTGACGAAGTACTGGAGGAGCATCTGGTTGACGTCGGTGCGGCTGCCGCTGCCGGCGATTGACCAGATGTTGTTGACGAGGCCTCCCCAGCACGAACCTGCGGGGCATCGCGAGAACGACGATGTTGGGCCCGAGGCCGAGCTTTCCTTGTCCGAGGTACTGGCTGGTTGCCGTTGGCAGTTGAAAGATGGGACCGGCACCCCAGGTTATCTTGTGCGGTTTTCTCGGAGAGAACAAGAAGGTGGGCTGCATGTCGCCGAGGCCGGAGGCGCCGAGTTCGGGAGCACCGGGGGACGGGGGAGTGATCGGCTGGTAGATGATGGGAGTGATCCAGCGAATGATCACGTTCCAGTCTTCGGTGGGCCTGCGTCAGGAGCACTCTGCTGGGCCGAGGCAATGGAAGCGGGGACGAGGAGAAAGGCAAAGATCGTGAGAGCAAGTAGGGCGGGCTTTCGGCGGGTCATGATTCTCCGATCGTGGTCTCGGGGGTAGACGAGACGGAACCAAACGCCTTAAGAGCAATTGGACAGAATGCGAAGAGAGCGAAACCCGTTCTGAACCACTTCATGCATTCGTCTCCTTACGACAGAGAAGCTATCCACTTGTGAGGGCTCTTCGAGATTTCCCGCAGGGCCGATCCAGGGTGAACGATAGTCAAGGGTAGGATTCGTGGCAACTAGCAAAAGTCCTAAAAACATCCATTTAAGGCGGAGTGCAGTGGTGGGGAGACTATTCCCACGACTTGAAATCGAATGCGCCTCGCGATGGCTAGTCAACCTTTAAGGATCTGCCCGGATGATGGGCTATCCCGTTGTGCCTGCAAAGTCGGCATTTCGGCAACTTCGAGCTATTCGCTGCCCAGCGTACGCTCCATCGAAGAATTGTTGGACATGGGCTTGCTCCGCATCTGCACGGACCATCACTTTGTGTCCCAACACACGAGCCGAGCTTGGGTGAACCACGGCCAGCCCTTGCATCATTTTTTCCACGACATCTTCGGGACGGTTCATGAACTTTTTCATGACAAAGCCACTGTACAGCGTCGAATCGCAGGCCCATTTTCCAAGTGATCATTTCGCCGGAAAGCAAGGCAAAGCCCGTACAGGTCTAAAACGGAGGGCTTCGGCGTCGAACTCTCCAATCTCGATATCGCGGAAGAAGACCTTGTAGAAGTCCTCGGCCACCATCTCAAACCCGAGATCCTCGAAGCGAAAGACCTCGCTGATAAACACCCTATACTTATGCCAGCTGATGTCGCCGCTGTTGTTCACCCTGCGGGTCCGAAATTCCTTGGGGTAGACGAACTCGGCCAGAGTGCGAGGAAAGCATCACGGAGCTGGGCTGGTACAGGCTGCCGGGAGTCGCGTTGTTCAGTCCCTCATGCGGCCGCTCGTGATTGAATATCTGCCTGAAACGGTAGAACTTTCTCTGTTGTAATCGCAGTGTGTGAGCAACTGGGTTCGTTGTGTCCTCCTTGAGAGTCCGATGCATCCGTTCGTGGCGTCCGTTCTGCTGCGGCCTTCCTGGCTGAATACGCTCATGCACGATGCCCATCTTCATCCATCCAAGCGATAGCTTAGACAGTCCGAGTAGACCGGTTCCCGCGAATGGAGCTCCGTTGTCCGTTCTGATTCGCGCAGGCATGCCGTACTCCCGCATCGCTGCTTCACAAACCGCTCTGACCTGACTCAAGTCCATCCGGGATACGATCTGGCAGCGGATCAGATAACGGCTATGAGCGTCGGTGATGGTGAACGTATCGCAACGCGTGCCATCTCCGGTACTGAAATAGCCTTTGAACTACATCCACCTGTACTAGGGCAACGCCGCACTTCTGGCCGAGAGCTTGGAAGTCATCCAGCGCACGTCAGCCTTGATTCTTTCCGCCATCGAGACGCCCGCCGCCAAAGCGGAGCAGACCGAGGCTGAGGCCGAAGCCGACCCTGAACACGCATTGGCGCAAGCCAGCTAACAAATTCCTCCCCTCGTGAGGGCAGACGGCTCAGGCCGTCCCTCTCCACCCCCCCACATCCCAACCCGCCCAAGGAGGGCAGTCATGCAAAACAGCAGCGCATTTCAGTACCTCGCCATCGACACAATCCATGAGTCCACCACCAACCCCGCCGCACTTTTGACGAAGGCAAGCTGCAGGAGCTCGCCGAGAGCATCAAGCACCACGGCGTCATTCAGCCCGTCACTGTACGCCCTAACTCGGAAGGCTTCGAGTTGATCGCAGGAGCGCGGCGATGCCGTGCAGCGAAATTTGCCGAACTCTTTTCTATCCCCGCCCGCATCGTCGAAATCGACGATACACAGGCTCTCGAATGGCAATTAGTTGAAAACGCCCAACGCGCCGATATCCATCCTTACGAGGAAACGCAGGGGTTCCAACGCTTGCTCGACCTTCCCGGCTACGACGTAGCCACACTGGTAGAGAAGTCAGGCAAGAGCGCAAGCCACATCTACGCCCGTCTGTCTCTCCTGCAACTCATTCCCGAAGTGGCCGAAGCGTTCACGCAGGAGCGCATCACCGCCAGCCACGCCAACCTCATCGCCCGTTTGCCGCAGGAGTCACAGGCCGAGGCCTTCGAGCAGTGCTGGCGCAAGGACTGGCAGGATTCGGAACCGCACCTGCTACTCGCCAAGCATGTATCGGCATGGATTCAGAACAACCTCTATCTCTCACTTGCGGATGCTCCATTCGACCGCGAAGACCCGACCTCAACCCGGCAGCCGGAGCTTGCGCCGCTTGCCCCCGTCGCAGTGGATACAACACTTCCCTCTTTTCGGACGTAACTGACGTCGACCAGTGCCTCTCAGGACCCTGCTATCAATCAAGCTCACCGTACACATCGACCGCGAGATTGCCGCCCGTCCCGAGCTTATTCAGATCGAGGACGGATGGAGGAACGCACGAGAGCAGAGGCCCGGGGCCGTCCAGCGCGGGCACTTCCGCGAGATCGAGACGGTCGTCGAGAACCCTGATGCCGAGCCAGCCCCGCCGTGCACAGCCGCGAAACTCGCAATCATCGTCTATGGCAAGCGCGTAGGAACCACTCTCACCGTATGCACAGACGATGATTGCCCTGTACACGACCCACGAGCAGCAGCAGAACAAGCCGCCAATCCCGCACCCACAATGGCACACGCCGCCGGCCCCGAAACAGAGGAAGAGGCCGAGGAACGCCAGCGCAACTATGAACAGCAACAAAAGGAGTACGAGCAGGAACAGGAGCGGAAAGCCGAAGAGCGTAGACAGCAGTTCGAGCGGGAACAGAAGGAGAATGAAGCCGAACGCGCCCGGAGAGAGAAGTTGTACAAAGCGCGTGTATCCAAGTTCGACCGGATTCTCGACAAGGCTCCTGCCATGTTCAGCGCCGCCCAACTGAGGGTGTTTCTCCGCGCCCTCGCCACCATCGACCCTTACACGTTTGATGACGTGGCGGAACAGCTTGCCGTCAACGACGAAAACAACGAGCAGACCTCAGAAGAGATTCTGCTATCCACCATCGACGGACTACCAGATGACAAGATCACTGGATTTGCTCTTCGTCTCGTCCTCACTGCACCCACACCCATTCCACGCGAAGGCGAGCTTGACCTTCTAACCGAGGCCGAAGCCGCGTTCGTTCCTCCACAACCCAAGAAAACGGCCAGCAAGAAAGCGAAGATACCCTCAACCTGCCCTCCCTTCCTGCCCCGACCCTGAGTCCCGCACCGGGAGCTTATTCCTTGGCGCAGAGCGTCACCATCACGGAGACGGTTCCGGGTGCGACGATCTACACAGTGAACGGCCAACTGCCAAACACAAGTTCCAGTGTGTACAGCGGCCCCATCCCGGTTACGGCGTCGGAGACGGTATATGTCTTCGCGACTGCTCCGGGATACTCCAGCAACTTGCTGTTGTCCGGGCGGTACGTAATCACCCGCGAGGCTGCGATCACCTGGCCTGCGCCGAGCGCGATCAACTACGGTACTGCGCTGGGCAGCGCACAGCTCGATGCGACGACTTCAATTCCCGGGACGTTCACGTACAGCCCTGCGGCAGGAACGGTTCTGACTGCCGGGAGCCACACGCTGACGGCGACCTTTACTCCGACCGACAGCACGTACTATTCGAGTACTACAGCCAGCGTTCGGCTCACGGTTAGCCAGGGTGCGCCAAAGATTACCTGGGTTACTCCCGCGACTATCGTGTATGGCACGCTGCTTGGAGCCGCGCAGCTTAACGCGAGTGCCTCGATTGCGGGGACATTCGCCTACTCCCCGGCATCGGGCAGTGTCTTGCCGGTTGGCAATCAAACGCTGTCAGCGATGTTTACCCCGACCGACGCCTCTGACTACAGCCCCGCAACCACATCAGTGGTGCTGCCTATCGTCAATCCGGTCCCGGTCCTCAGCGCGCTCACGCCTGCTCATGCGACCGCCGGTGGATCCGCCTTTTCGCTCAGCGTGAATGGGGCGGGCTTCGTACCCAGTTCTTTCGTGATCTGGGGAAGCACGGCGCTTGCTACGCAGTACGTAAGTGCCACCCAGCTTACCGCTTCTGTACCAGCCTCAGCCATTGCGACGGCCGGTACAGCCGCGGTGACGGTCGAGACGGGTACACCGGGCGGCGGCTCTTCCGGGGCTTTGCAGTTCGAGTTGGACTCCGCATCCTCCCAGGGTGCAGGCTCGCCCAACTTCACCACGGTGACGGCGACGGTCAGTTCCGGATCGTCGGCAAGCTACTCCGTGACGCTTCCATCGTCCGTGGTCAGCGCCTCCGTGAGCTGCCTGGACCTTCCGGCGGGGGCGAGTTGCAGTTATGCGAATGGCGCGGTCACGGTCGCCACCGCTGCAAACACTCCAGCTGGTACATACGTTATCACCGTGGTGTTCACGGAGACGCTGACCGGTGTGGCCGCTGGATTCTTCTGCCTACCGTTTTTGGTTCTGCCGCTGGCGATCCGCCGCAGGAGATCGCGCGGGACCAGGCGATTGGTCCTCGCATTGGCGGCGTTGACCCTGATGGCCGGAGGACTTCTCTTTACGGGATGCGCGGGTGGAGGCGCGGGGTCCGGAGGAGGCTCAATCGCTCCGACCACCCACCAGACAACGAGTTCCGCAGCCGTGACGCTCATCGTCCAATAAGGATGCCGATCGATCCTCGACGATTTCCTGAGATTTCTCGAAGACCGATCGGTGTGCCTTTGATGAACCGCTTACGGCTACGCTGGCGGTGATGGGCGCACGCGGTTCATCTTGCAGATCACTCCTAAACTCTTGCCTCGCAACCGTAATTATATCCAATTATTTATATGATTTAATGCCAGCTAGCTCCATCGGCAGGAGGCCCTGAAAGGCCGACGGTGGCGGTCGATCCCGTTTCTGGCTATCACCTTAACGCTTATCATCCAAAAGACATGGCTAAACGATTGGCTGTGGAACCGAACAAAATTCCTTTTTGGACTGGTTCGGTCCTGCCAAAGTCCCTTTGCAGTTTCCAGCTCCGGCTACAACTTGGAAGGGTCTAAATGATTTTCTAACATCAAAAAGTTCGAAATCGTCTACTAGGCCGGCCATTTTCCTCATTATTTTCAATGGTGGAGGGCGGGCACCTTACTTAGCCGTAGCCTCCACCAGCTTCCGCAACGAGGGCAGGAACGTAAACCGCACCATCCCCGCGGGCTTCCCCGCCTCATCAAGAACCTGCAACTGCTGTTCACTCCAACCCTGCGGAGGTCTCTTATCCGACTTCAGATAAGCCAGCGCCTCCGACCCAACCTTTGCAAGCTGACCAAGCTGCGTCACGCGGATCGCCGCACCCGGCATCCGCGGAGACTGCCTCACCAACTCAGTTAGGGCAGGAATAGCCTCCTCCCACGACCGGAATCTCGCCACCAAAGCAAGCCGGCCGGCCTCTGCCGAATCACCACCACTCACGACAGCATCCACCTGCTCGCGAATCTCGAATCGCGAAGGAGGATCGGGCACCACAGCATCGACCAACTCATCCAGTGGAGTCGTAGCATTCGTATGCTGCGCCTGGTACCGGTCATGAAAGCTGACAGGTTCCAGAACAGAAGCAAACACGCCTAGAGCTGCAGACTCCCGCGACAAAGCCAGACTCCGCAACGCCCGCTGCGGACTGGAGATGTGAGTCAGCCCAACCATCTCCAACTGCAACGCAGTCGTCTGAAGTCGCCGATACATATCCGCAACATCGCGACGATCCGCCGGCGACCAGAATCGCTCTGCCATCGCAGCCGTCCTCGGCCAGATGCGCGAGTCGATCGTCAGCCAGTTCAGCTGCTCCGACCACATGCAAACTTCACCACCAAGGATCAGCGCCTTCTGCTGCTCCGTCAGCGAAGCATCTGCCGGAATCGGATCAGCCAGATAGTGCTCCTCCGCGCTCTTCATCCCATCCAGGTAGTAAGGAGCCGAAAGTATCCCGCTATAACCCTGCCGAGCCCCCTTCGCCAGCGAATCCCCGCCTCGCCACGACTGCACGATCACATCCTTCGGCAGACCAGGAGTCAGCACCTCATCCCAGCCGATCATGTGCTTCCCATGCTTCGTCAAAATTGGAAGCAATCTTTGATTGAAATAAGCCTGCAGCGCATCGGTATTCTGGATATTCTTAGCCTTCATAAAGGCCGCGATCTTCGGATTCTCGCGCCACGCCTTGCCGGTATTCTCATCTCCACCGATGTGGAAGTAAGCATCGGGAAAGATCGCTCCCATCTCCCCGACGAGAGCGTCGAGGAACTTGTAAGTCTTTTCCTGCGTCGGATCGAGTGACTCATCGTGAACGCCGAACACAACAGGCAACTCAGTCGGAGCAGCCGAACTCCCGAACTCCGGATATCCAATTAACCAGCTCACGCTGTGCCCAGGCATATCGAACTCAGGCACAACCCGAATCCCACGCGCCCGAGCATAGGCAACAACATGCCGCATCTCCTCCTGCGTGTAGAACTGACCACCAGATCCCATCCCAGTCAGCTTGGGAAACCGCTTGCTCTCCGCCCGGAAGCCTTGATCGTCGCTCAAGTGCCAATGGAAGACATTGAGCTTCACCATAGCCATTCCATCCAGCGTCCGCTCGATGACACTCACAGGCTCGAAGTGCCGACTGACATCGATCATCAGCCCACGCCAGCGGAACCGGGGAGCATCCTCAATCCTCACCGCCGGAACGTGGCAAGCACCATGATCACACGCAACCAACTGGAGCAATGTCTCCACGCCGCGCAGTGCACCGACAACCGTTGGCGCACTCAACTGTATCTGCGTGGGCGAGACAACGAGCGTGTAGGACTCATCCTCATCCAGCGACTGCACAGCCGCGCCCGCACCCTTGACATCCACGACGAGCGCAGCAGAGCCCTCATTCCCTGCAGCCACCTGCAACCGAGGCTGCCCGGAGATGTACTCCAGCCGCCAAAGCGCGCGGTCCAATCCGCCTTCCAGTCGAGCGTCATGGAAGTGGGCATACGTCACCCGTAGCCCCGGAGTTACCTGAAAGTATCCCTGTTCCTGGTGGATGGAGGCAGGGGCGGGCATAAGTGCTAGCTTGTCTTCCATCGCCGCATGTCCATAGAACGTTCCACAAAAAAATAGACCTGACACAGCAATGAAGTAGTTCAGGCGACGGGACGCAAAGACTCTTTGGAGAACGCGTACATCGTGAAGCATATGCTTTCCTCTGATAACAGTTGGACTGATCAATAGCGATGCTCCTGAGTATAGGACTATTCCTTCCATCGTTTCTGCCCTCAGGCCATAATTTCAGGAACAAACACTCCAGAATCGTGGAGTGTCACAGGCGGAAATAGTTAGCCAAATTAGATCGAAGCCAAATCGGACTGGAGACGCACCGCTCTATAATTCTCGCCATGCAAATGTATCGGCCTAACCTGCTCGCCCTTCTCCTGCTCGCGTCATCAGTGACCTTCGGAAGTTTGCTTGTGTCTGCCCAGGGGCCCTCACCTGCCGCTGCCACTAATGCTGCGGATACCGTACTCCATGCAGCAGCTCTCGAAACGCTTATTCCTTCCTCGGTCTTCTTCAGCGGCCAATCGGCAACGGTGCAAAAGCGCAACTCCGGGGGTGTCCGTTTCGCCAGCGGAGCCATGATGTTCGTGACCAAGGTTGATACAGGCGGCTACTCCACGAGCGTTCAGGAGAGATACCAGGCCTATCTGGTTACCGAGGCTGCGATCACCTTTGGCAAAAATAGACTTCCCCCCGGCGCCTATGGCGTCGGCTTCATCAATAACAACAAGTTCGTGGTGATGGATATCGGAGGTCATGACCTCTTCGTTACTGAGTCCCAGCATGACGATGCAATGTCCCGGCCAACCCCTTTGCAGGTTCTGGCTGACAGGACGCCGCAGAGCTACCGCCTATACAGCGGCAAAACCTTCGTAGCGTTCAGCCTCGCTTCCAACTCTGGGAAATAAAAGCGGGCCGCGCGCACAGATCATAATTTGAATGTTTGAAACCCTCCAACTCAGCCGAGCAACAGAGAAACGGAAGACGATGCCGGAGCTGACGGAGGTTGTTCTATTGAGAGCTGACTGCGTTCGGCAGATACTCTCAAGCTAAGGAACAATGACAGCCAAACCAGTCCAGATCGCTTCAAGACACTCTCGTTCACAGAATAACGAGCAAGCCAGTTCATGGCCTACGATCCACAACTCGGATCCAGTACCACGATGAGAACCGGCAACCTTCAGAAACAACAAGACAACAAAGCACCGGCAGAATTTCTGCCAGCGTAGAAAGAAACTACCTTTAGAGGACAACCAAGCATAACGACCACTTACAGTAGCGGACGTACAACTTCTGTGTCATGCCTCAAAGCAATCCTGTCAAAGCTCACAATCCGCACGCCGATACCCTGCAACGCCCTCGGACAGGGGGACCTCGCCATCCACAACGAGCAGCAGGCGCTCCGCCTCAAACCCGACTTCCAGCTCGCCTGGGCTCTCTCTAAGGTGCACCCCGCAACACCGCACTAGATGGGAAGAGCTTGTTAGGTCCCCGCGCTCCACCAGTACAATCAGCTATGACCAGACCCATCGTGCGCAGATTCCTGCAAGTGCTCGTGAACCGCGGCCCCTGGGGATTCTGCGTCACCGTCTTCCAGAAGATCGCACGCAGTCTTCACCTCATCAAATCGCCCACCCCTGTCTCCCCCAGCTCCACCCCCAGCGATAGCAACGGCAACATCAGTAGCGGCTCTGCCAGCCTCATCCATCCCTTCGACCTCGCCTACGGCACCGACACCAGCGGCCTCATCTGGGGCGAGAACCTCCCCTCCGGCCACCGCAACGACCTCTGGAGCACCGCCTACTACGGCATCTCCCCCTCGCTCTTCACCCAACTCCTCAGCTCCCTCAACCTCGACTGGCAGCGCTTCACCTTCCTCGACCTCGGCTCCGGCAAAGGCCGCGCCCTCCTCCTCGCCTCCCGCTTCCCCTTCAAGCGCATCGTCGGAGTCGAACTCTCCCCCGAGCTCAGCGCCGACGCCACCGTCAACATCCAGCGCTTCGCCGCCCCCTGGCAACAGTGCCGCAACCTCGAAGCCCACCACGGCGACGCCACCGCCTTCAACTACCCATCCGGCCCCATCGTCCTCTACCTCTACAACCCCTTCCTCTCGCCGGTCCTCAAGCGCTGCCTGAAAAACCTCACCCGCTCCCTCGCCAAAGAGCCCCGCGAGATCCACCTCGTCTACGTCAACCCAGCCTTCGAGCGCCTCCTCAACAAGCACGCTCCCACCCTCGAAAAACAATGGTCCCAAACCTTCACCATGACCGAAGAAGACGCCCTCGCCGACCGCTTCGGCTCCACCCAGGAAGAGGTAGCCGTCTACCGCTACCTGCCACCCGAACCTTCTTCATCAAATACAACCGCTAGTGACTTTGCAACTTCGAGGGATATCCCATGAACCAACCGCACTCCGATGCCCTGGTCTTCTTCGGCGCCACCGGTGATCTCGCCTACAAAAAGATCTTTCCAGCACTTCAGTCGATGATCAAGCGAGGCAATCTCAACGTTCCGATTATCGGTGTGGCAAAGGCCGGGTGGAATCTCGATCAGTTCAAGGCCCGTGCGAAGGATAGCCTCGAGCAGCATGGTGGCCTGAATGCAGCGGCGTGGGAAAAGCTCTGTTTGTTACTGCGCTACGTCGATGGCGACTACCTGGACTCCGCCACATTTGCCGCAGTGCGAAAGGAGCTTGGTGCGGCGCAGAGGCCGGCGCACTATCTGGCCATTCCACCTTCGCTCTTCGAAAAGGTGGTGGAGCAACTGGTGCAGTCAGGATCCGCCAAGAACGCCCGCATGATCGTGGAGAAGCCCTTCGGCCACGATCTGGCCTCGGCGCAGGAGCTCAACCGGATACTGCTCTCGGCGTTCACAGAGTCGGCCATCTTTCGCATCGACCACTATCTCGCGAAGGGTCCCGTTCACAACATGGTGTCCTTTCGTTTCTCTAACTCCTTTCTCGAGCCTCTCTGGAACCGCGACCACATCGAGAGTGTCCAGATCACGATGGCAGAGAACTTCGGCATACAGGGCCGAGGTGCCTTTTACGACCAGACCGGCGCTATTCGCGACGTCATTCAGAACCATATCTTTCAAGTGATGTGCAACCTCGCCATGGAGTCTCCGGCACGAAGCGACAGCGAGTCGATGCGGGACGAAAAGGTGAAGGTGTTGAAGGCAATTCCTCCTGTGGATCCGAAGAATCTCGTCCGAGGGCAGTTCCACGGCTATCTCGATGAGAAGGGTGTTGCACCCAACTCGCAGATAGAGACTTTTGCGGCTCTGCGACTGGAGGTCAAATCGTGGCGATGGGATGGTGTGCCGTTCTACATCCGTGCAGGAAAGAACCTGCCGACCACCTGCACGGAGGTAGTAGCTCGCCTCCGAAAGCCGCCTGTTACGAACATTACCGAGCCTAACGTGTCGCAGAACTACGTGCGCTTTCGGATCAGTCCCGAGATGACGATCGCAATGGCAGTCTCGGTCGCCTCGCCAGCCGGGAACGGTGGCCGGGAAGCTGTGGAGTTGGTGGCCAGCCGTCACCCTCGCCCCGAAGAGATGGAGGCCTACGAGCGGGTACTGAGCGATGCCATGGCAGGAGATGCAACGCTCTTTGCGCGACAGGACTATGTCGAAGAGGCCTGGCGTATCGTCGATCCCGTGCTCAAGGCGGCGACTCCGGTCTACCTATATGAACCGCACACATGGGGGCCACAGGAGGTGGAACAGCACGTTGTCCCCGCGGGCGGATGGGATGAGCCGCAAGCTGAGGAGCAGGAAGACTTCCGATTAATAGGACAACCCCAATAGCCTCGGATTAGTGATTGAGACGTTTAGACACTGACCATCGCAGTATCGGCAGCCGTCTTAGGCCTCCACTCCGGTGAAGCCTTCGTAGGCGTCATCGAACCTTCTAATTACTAGAGATCCAATTGGCCACCGCGGTCACAGAGCAGTCAAGTATTGCCGATGGCCATCCGATGAACTGTATAATCTCGTCCTGCAAGCGTCATTTTTGAAACGCTCAACGGGCTATAGGGCGACAACATGCGCATGGACTACGGATTTTCTTCATGGCTAACAAATGACGTGCCTTGTCATGCGGAACATATTCTGTGTAACACAGGAAATCTTCGCACCGCAGGCGACGGCTGTAGCGCGAAACGAATCTTTGGTTTGCTTAACACTCTGGCAGACTCCGCTCTATGTTGCTGGCTGACCGCCTGGAGCTTTTCGTGAAAAGCATCAGGCCGGCCTCACAGAGAGCACGCATGGTTCTCTCGTTTATCCTGTTTGTCCCAACGGCGCTCATCATCCGCACCTATCGCCTGGGCCAGTCGGTTGGGATCCTCCAGCACGGCTTCCACAATGCGATGTTTCATACCGGCCTCCGTCTTGACCTCGCAGCGTCGTTGTTCTGCCTCGCCTCTCTGATCATCATGGGTCGGGTCACGTACTCTCTACGAGACAGCCTTCCGTTCGTCTTCACCAGCTACGTGCTCTTTCTCTTCATCTTCTTTTTTGCGATAGAGCGCCTTATCGGCTATGCGGTGCTTTGGCCGCAACTGCACTGGCTCACGCACAGGCCGCAGTGGATACAGATGCTCAGCTCCATCACAGTCGCCATAAGCGCCGCAGTCGTCTTGCCTCACCTGCGCAGCATGATTGAAGATTCTGCCAGCGCGCGGAAGGAGCATAATAAGTTCCTGGCAGCTGCGGAGAGCAGCCTCGACGACTTCTACATCTTCGATGGCATCTCTGATTCCTCTGGCAATATCGTCGATTTCCGTTTCGCGTATCTCAACCCCAACGCCGAGCGCCGGCTGAACACCAGTCGTGAGAATCTCCTTGGAAAAGTCCTTACTGAGGTTCGCCCCTTCATGCTCTCCTCCGGGCTCATTGAAAACTACAGGGATGTGGTTAAGACCGGTATACCGTTCTCTGGCGAAGTCTTCATCGACGACGACATGATCAAGGCAACCTGGATCCATGTCCAAGCCATCAAGCTTGGCGACGGGCTCGCCATCACCAGTCGCGATGTCACCGAGCGCAAGCGACTAACCGATTATGTAAGCTATCTCGCCCACTACGACCAGCTCACCGGATTGCCCAACCGCACGCTGCTGCAGGACCGCCTGCGCCAGGCAATCCTCCGCGCCCAGCGTCATAACCAGAAGGTCGCGGTCTTTATGCTCGATATCGACCACTTCAAACGCGTCAACGACTCTCTAGGCCACTCTGATGGCGACGCCCTGCTCACCGCTGTGGGCAAAAGGCTGCTCTCCTCCGTACGCGAGGCGGACACCATCGCCCGAATGGGCGGCGATGAGTTCGTCATCGTCATACCCGACTTTAAAAGCGTGGAAGACGTCAAGCAATGCGGACTCCAGATCGTCGAGAAAACTGCCAGGCCCATCACCATCGGCAATCGCGAGATCAACATCACTGTTAGCGTCGGCCTCTGCATCTATCCGGACTTTGGTCTCGAAGCGGAACAGCTGCTCAAAAACGCCGACGCCGCCATGTACGTCATCAAGGACACAGGCCGCAACGGTCTCCACATCTTCACAGAAAGCATGCCTGAAGTGGGCGGGACAAGCTTTTAGCCTGAGGATGGCTCAGTACTGATAGACGCTCTCGTGGGAACCGAGGACGTGGTTGTGTTCTAGTTGTGCCTCTATCGGATGTTGCCGTATTCCGTCTCTCAATTGACGAAGATCGCCTTCATGGCCTTGGTGACTTGAACAAGTACACCTGGTACTTCCTGCAAATCTGCTCAACGATAAGGCATGATCGACGCACAGCAATCTTTAAGAAGATGCCATGCCGTGACGCAGACAGCGCAGGAGTCTAGTGAATTAAATGGGTCGTGGCGGGGCTCCGTTCCACACGTTGGCCGAGTTCTGTACCATGAACGAGTTTCAATCTATCTCAACAAGGAGCGACGGTAATGGAAAAGCAGACACGAAGAGGTCTCTTGAAGAACGCGGCAAAGGTGGCGGTAGCAGCGAGCGGGGCCTTGGTTGCACAAGAAGCCTCGGCGCAGACGGGACGAATGGTGAAGAAAGATGCCACGGGCAAGCCGGCCACTCCATTCCCGTTTACCACAGTGGTATCGTTCGGCAATCTGCTCTTCGTCTCCGGAATCGGGTGCCGCATCGCGGGCACGATCGAGGAAGAGACGAAGTGGGTCCTAGATGAGATCGAGAAAAATCTGGTGGCCGCAGGGTCGTCGCTGGACAAGGTCCTAAAGGTGAACGTGTTCCTGGAAGACATCAAAGAGTTCGACCGGATGAACGCCGTCTATAAGACGCGGAAATGGGGATCGGTCTTTCCGGCGCGAAATACGGTTCAGCCGGCAGCGCTGCCGACCGGAGATCACGGCCTGGCGATTGATTGCATCGCGTACGTGTAGGGGGTAGACCGAAAACCACTCGGTACCTCAGCCTCTGCAAAATACCCTGGGGGGAGGGTGCAGGAAAGGACAGCAGGACAGATGACCGCGACCCCAACGAACCACCTCACAACTCCGCCACCTTCTTCTGCACCTGCGCCTCCCAGTCCTCCCGAGCCCCCGGCTCCATCGCCTTCACCGCATCCATCGCCCGCGCATACGCCGCACGAGCCTCATCCTTTCGTCCCAACGCAGCCAGCGAATCCCCCAGCTCCATCTGCGTCACCACCGCATCGGGAGCGATCGCCACCGCCTGCCGCGCCGCAGCCAGCGCCCCGTTGAAGTCGTTCTTCTTCCGCAGCGCCTTCGCCTCCAACGCATAGCTCATCGCCGAGGCCAGCGGCACCTGAAACGTCCCCTCGAACACCAGCACGCCATTCTGAATCGACGTTACCGGCTCCATTCCCTCGAACCCGCGATAAGGATTCAGCACACTCGACCCATACTCGAACCCAGTCAGCGTCCCCGCACTGATCAGCACCGGCCCCGTAATCGTCGCCGGAACCGGATGCTGCACCTTGCTGAACCACGAGTCCGGCGTAGGCAGCGGCTTGCACGGAATCCCATAGTCCTCCGCCCGCAGAAACGGATCGGCAAAGTACGCAAACCAGCACTCCTTGATGCCACGCTCATCCGTATATCGCTTCACCGCAATCAACTGCTGCGCCCAGTCCGTATTCGAGTCCGTGAGGTACTTGTAAGTCTTGCTCGGTCCACCCCAAAGCTCATTCGAGTAGGCCATATAGTTCGGATAAGCCCTCGCCGACGAAGCCACATGCAGCAGCAGCAACACCGCCACCGCATAGCCCCAACCCCGTCTCCGTCGCCCATCAACCCAAACCCAAGTCTGGGCTCCACCCGCAGCAAACACACAAAGAAACACCCAAACCGGCAGAATATGCCGAGCGCCAATATTCAAATGCGAAGTCATCGCCACCAACAGGTAGACCCCGGCAGGCACAAGAAGAAACAGAATCTCCCGCCACCGCTGAAACCGCCCCGCAACCACTGCAGCGAAAGCCAGCAAGACCAAACCAAGAAAGCCAATCGTAGATTTGATCGCCAGCACCGTCGGGAAGTAGTACCAGATCCCATGCGCATAGACCTTGCCGAAGAAGTAGCTCGGCATGCCGTTGGCCATCGCCCGCACATCCGCCAGCCCATACAGATAAGACTCCGGCAGAACATGCAACCGTGACAGATACAAAATCCCCTTGGCCTCCATCGGCTTCAACGGCTTCACATAATCCACCAGCGAAGGATCAAGCCGCAGCCCGTCAGGCCGAGCGTTATAGCGAAACCCATAGAACGCCCAAAGCACCACAGCCGCAATCACCGCAATACCAATCAACCCTCCCACCAGCCGCAGCGCTCGCCTGCCCCTGGCCTCCCCATTGAAACGAAACGCCACCTCACACCCAGCCAGCAAAACCAGCATCGGCAACAACAGCACAGCAGAGTGCTTCGTAGCCAAAGCCAATCCCGCAGCCACCCCAGCAAACACCAGCCGTCCTACCGAAGCCACCTTGCAATACCGATAGAACGCATACACCGCAGCCAGGAAGAAGCACGAAACACCAGCATCCGTCGCAACAAACGCCCCGTGCGCCAGCACGTTCGGCTCAAACACCAGCAGCACTAACGCCACAAACGCCGCCCAAACCCCGAACATCTCCTGAGCCACAAGAAACACCAGCAATCCCAGCAGGATCGTCACAAGCCCGGTCGCCATCCGCGCCCGGAACGTCAGCATCTTGGCATACTCCGGCCCATTCGCGAACAGCATCTCGCGTCCGTCCATGTACGCCTCTGTCTTGAAATAGCGATGCTGATCCGCCGGCACATGCAGCGAAAACCCCAGCAGTGGCGCCGTCCCCAGCATCTTCATCAGCGGAGGATGTTCAGGATTGAACCCATAGTCGCCGGTCTTCCAGGTCATGTAACCAGCGAAGATGTGGTCGCCCTCATCCCACGTCAGCGACTCCTGATGCACGGTGAACGCAATCTGCAAACAAAACAGCAGAAGTAGAAGACAAACTCCAGCAGTAACATAAGCACGGCGTGGCTGCATTTTCATAGGCCGCACCATACTAAACGCGCGTCTACATCTCCGCCCAGCGCCGCAGCAGATTGTGATAAACCCCAGTCAACTGCACCCCCGCCGCATTTCCCGGAACATCCACAGCCAGCCTCTGAATCGCCGTATCCAGATCGAACAGCAACGACCTGTCGCCATCGCTCCGAATCATGCTCTGTATCCAGAAGAACGAAGCCACGCGCGCCCCACGCGCCACCGGCTCCACCCGATGCAGGCTGGTCGCCGGATACAGCACCATATGTCCCGCCGGCAGCTTCACCGAGTGCGATCCATACGTATCCTCTACCAACAGCTCGCCACCGTCATACTCCTCCGGCGCAGAGAGGAACAACGTAGCCGAAATATCCGTCCTGATCCGTTGCCCCGTCGTTACCATCGCACGAATCGCCGTATCCACATGCGTGCCAAAGTGGCCACCACCGGTATAGCGGTTGAACATCGGCGGAAATACCCGCAGCGGTAGCGCGGCAGACATGAACAGCGGCGACCGGGCCAGCGCCCCCAGCACCATCTCGCCCAGCTCCACCGTCACCGGGTGCCCTTCCGGCAGTTGATGATTATCCTTCACCCTCTGCGCCTGGTACCCGGCCGTGACTTTGCCATCCACCCACTCCGCCGCATCAAGCTTCGCCCGCGCCTGCGCTACTTCACCCACGCTCAACACATCCGGAATCGTAATCAGCATCGTCCACTCCTCGCATTCACAACAATCCACAAAAGTAAGTCGACCCACACTAATCCAGGCCGACTTACTCACCCACTTCACTCGTTAGAACTTGAAGTTCACACCAATCAATGCACTCGCTCCGGCTCCTGGAATCAGATGGCTAGGATGCGGCAGATCGATATAGAACCTGTTCAGCACGTTATATACATTTGCCTGTAACTCCAGCCGATCGGTAATAGGCCTCTTCACCATCGCATTGAAGATCCAGTATCCCGGAACCTGCTTCATCCCAGTCGAGAGCACCTGGTAGTGCACTGCGGGCTTACCATTCGCATCGATATAGTTGATCGGCCCCGAGTAAGTCAGCGGCACATAAGGCACGGTAGAGCTCGCCGTCCTGCTCGCCACATAGTTTCCACCTACTCCCATATTCAACCGAAACGGCAGTTGATGCGTGACAAACAGGTTGAACGTCTGCTTCGGTACATTCGCCAGCTGATACCCAACCGAAGCCGGGAAGAACCTCGACGAGATCACCTCACTATCCAGGTACGCATATCCCGCGACGATGTCCATCCCCTCCGGCAACCGCCCCACAACGCTGAACTGAACACCCTTTACAACCTGATTGCCGGCCGCAACGATGTTATTTGAGTTCGTAGGATCGGTCTCACGAGCATTGTCCTTCTCCGTGCGGAACCAGGCTCCCTCCATCAGCAGCCGCTCGTTCATGAAGCTCCACTTCGCACCGACCTCATACGTCTCGTTCTGCTCTGGAACCGCTGATGCATTCACTAATCCAATACTCAAACTCAACGACTCCGCCGCAGGATTGAAGCTCGTTCCATAGTCGAAGTACACGCTCCCATGGCTCGAAGGCTTATACACGAACGCCGCTCGATAACTGGGCTGTTGATCCAACCGGCTGATCGGCGGAGTTGGAGCCGTCACAGTTCCACCTGTAGGCGGAGCCACAGGCTGATACAGGTTGTACCCAGTATCGAACCGATCCCATCGCGCACCGCCACTCAGGTCGAAGTACTTGCCCAGCTTCAACGTATCCACGAAGTACAGCCCGACACTCTTCGACTTCGTATGCGCAACCGAAGTGACGTATCCTGTCCCCGAAAATAGCTGCTGCGCATTCGGATTCAGCAGATTCGCCGCCGGGACTGTATTGACACCATTGATCGAGTAGCTGCTTCGAATCGGGTTCGAGATCTCCTGCCCACCCTCCACACCAGCCACGAGCGCATGTCTTACGCCAAACGTCTTGAAGCGAGCCGTCAACTCCGTTTGATCCCACAGATCGCTCTCTACGCTCTTCACCCAAAGCTGGTTTCGATTCACCAGAATTGCGCTGGTATCGCTCGCTGCTGTATAGCCGCAGGCCTGCTTCGGGTTCACCGCCGAGGTCGGCAGAGCGGCAACAAATCCACCAACAGGCACGCTCGCAGGTGCATTGGAGCATATCTGCGGCTCTGTAATCTGCGTGCTGCGCGGATAGTTGGCAGCCCGCGCAATCGTATGGAGATTCACGTTCGGCGAGAACTCATGCTCCACTCTCAGCGTCAGGATGTCGTCATCCGTCTTCAAATAGTTCTGGTCCGGAAACCCAAAGTAGTTATGCCGGATTGCCTTCCCACCCGGAGCCAGCTTATTGTTTAGCCACGGCAACCCATAGTCCGGCGTGTCGCTCTCCGTCAGGTGAACATAGCTCAGTGTTGCGCGCGTCTTCGTGTTTAGCCCGATAGAAATCGAAGGCGCAATTCCAAACCGCCTGATCTCCGCAAAGTCGCGCCCTGCCACGCCGCCCTCCTGACCCATCACATTCACGCGAACCGCAGACCCGCCCACGACATCTGCCACCGGTACATTGATGTCCGCCGTAAGCCTGCGCGTCTTGTCCGTACCAAACTGCGTTCCCACATTCACAAACTGCTGCCACTGGGGAACCTTGCTCTCCTGGTTCACAACCCCACCCGTGGACCCGCGGCCAAACTGAATCCCTGCCGGTCCCTGCAGCGCCTCCACCTGCTCATAGTTGAACGAGTCGCGATAGTAGCTGCCAAAGTCGCGAATCCCATCCAGGAAGATATCGTTCCTGGCCGTAAAGCCACGAATCGTCAGGTTATCCCCCTGCGCGCCCGCCTCACCCGCCGCCAGGCTGATGCCCGGAACATTACGCAGCGCATCCCGCAGCGTCGTCACACCCTGATCCTTCATCACAAACTGCGGCACCACACTCACGCTCTGCGGCGTCTCAAGCAGAGGCTCCGTAAACTTCGATAGCGACACCGAGTTTGTCGCCGACGTCGACACCGAGACCGAATCCTTCGCCTGCACCCCTACCACCAGCGTCGTCGCATCCTCGATGCGGTAGTTCAAACCCGTGCCCTCCAGCAGCAACCGCATCCCCTCCTCCTCCGGATACAGCCCTACAACCCCCGTCGACTTGAACCCGGCCAGCGTTCCCGACGGCAGCACAATCTTCACCGTCAATCCAGTAGCCTTCTCATAGGCCTCGATCGCCTCATCCAGCGGCCCCGCGCCAATATTGAATCGCTTCAACGGCAAGCTAGCCTCGGCGGCACCCGCCCCACTCGCTCCAGCCCCACCCGTCTTCTCCACATAAGCCAACGCCGACTTCGTCCCGCCCATCACCGCATAGGCCGCCAGCGTTCCCATCGCAATCCACCCCCGCGATCCGGCAAACCTCGTCTCACCCTTGGCGCGCTTCCCCAGCTTTGCGCTCTTCTTCACGTCCATCCGCTTCATCGTCTTTCTCCGTTATCGATCCCTAAGCCAGCCCCTTGCCCGACTGGAAAATCGCGCAAGGGGTCCATAACCGCCACCGGCCGGCCTGTGGCGATACGGCACCACAGACACCGAAATGTCACATGCTCTTAAAAAATCGAAAGGGAAGATGGAGAAGGGGGATTTGCGCGCCCAATTGAACCAGTCGCACCATGATCCTATAATGCAGATAATCTGCAGTCACAGCTAAGCGACTGTAGTCCCCAGGTCCTCGCGGTCTCCGCCAAGAGATTAATCCGCGAGGATCTTTTTCCATTCACCTTCTGCTAAACCCGTACTGCCGAACCTTAAATCTCACTGAATATCGCGATAAACCGAATATACGACATGAACAGTCCCATATCAAGAAAAATATGCGACAGATTCAGTCCTATTTTGATCGAACCGCCTTATGTCTAATTTGTGAGCTTCGCAGCCTGACGTTTGAAGTCTTCTGCTTTGGATGAATTGCCTTGCTTCTCGTAGACGTTTGCCAGGGCGAGATACAACTCCGCACTTGGCGGTTGGAACTGAAGTTCCTGCTCGAGGATATGAGTGGCCGTGGGAAAGTCTCCAACCTGCGCATGCGCCTGTGACATCAGGACCGCCGTCTGCTGGCTTACCTCATGGGTAACAGGATGCTTCGTAGAGAGCTCCGCAATCTTCTTGTACTGATTGCTCTGCGAAAGCAGGTCCACAAGTTTGCTAAGCGCAGGCACATAGGTTGGGTCATCGGCGAGCGAGCTCTGCAGCCATGAGATGGCATTGTCGTTCTGCGCCTGCATCACAGCGCTCAAGCCACGCTTGTAGTCGTCAATGGCCTTGCCACGTGAGCCGTTCTCACTAGCATCGTAGGCGGTCCAGAGGTCCGTAACCTCGGCATCACTGGATACGTGGAAATTTAGCGACGCATAGGCCTTCTGCAGGGTGGTCTCATCGGTAGCAGTGATCACTACGCGATAGTTTCCAGCAGTGAGCCCCTCCGTAGAAAGCGTACGGCCCGTGAGCAACGTACCGGAAGCATCGAAGTTGGCAGCGTCGATCTCTTCGTCTTCCTGGTGGGTCTCTTGGCCTGCCTGCATGGTCCCATACACGTAATGGACCTTGATCCTATGTCCTTCGCGAGAGGCGGGGTCTAAGGGTTTGCTCCAAAGCTGAAAGAGCAGCCGCAGCGGCTCACCCGAGTGCAACGAGACCTGCTGAACCCCTTTGGGAACAAAGCGCAGCCCGGCAATGCTGAAAGGAAGTACTCCATTGGGATCGCGGACCGGAGGCTGGGGCGAAAAGATCAGAACCTTGCTTACACTCCAGGCAGTCTGCGCAGGATCCGGCACCGTGATCTTGGCCTGCTGACGTACTGCCAAATGGTTAAGGTCGTTAGTAAGTGTAGTCACAAGTTGATATTGCCCCGGAGCAAGCGGAACCCGGCTCTCTGCGCCAAATCGTTTACTGCGCGCGGCGGTAGCTTGGGTATCGTTGACGACGCCACTGAGCTTCTCATTCTGTTCGTAGACCGATTTGCCCTCCAGTGTGAGCACGGAGGTCTGAAGCGTCAACGAATAGCCAAGACGCTTATCTGGCAGGGGCCCGATCATGCCCTGCTCCGGTCGGTCGTATGAAAGAAGATAGTGAACAGTCATCCGGCCAGTAGCATCCCGAAAGACAGCTGTCTGAAGAGCCGCGGTGTTCGCTCCCAGGAAGATATTCGTCGTAACGCGCTCATTCATCCTGCGCTCGTTAAGAAGCTCCTTGTTCAGCGGATTGTCGGCGAGACCTTTGATCGTACTCAGCAGCACATCAGACTGCAGGCTGGGTGTGTAGTTATTCAGATCGACCGGTTCAGTAGGAATAAGCGAGAGTGTCGTCCGGGCAACCTCGTTCCCTAGAGACCTCTTGATAATGTCGAGGTCGTTCCTCTGTACATTCTTGCCTTCCAGTCCCGTAACCAATCGTGAAGGCCCGTCCTGATATGGCGAGTAGAGTGTGAATTCTTCGCCGATACTCCGCTTGTAGAAGACAACGTAGAAGTGTGTCGGAAGAGCGGGTGTCTTGGATTGATAGAACCAGATCAGCATCGGCCGCACGTTTCTTGCGGCCATATAACTGGCCCTCTGCTCGGGAGCTCCTAAGACGATGTAGATGTGCCCTTGGTCGGTGCGCCATCCATCCTGGGCCTTGATATTGCCGAAGGTATCATTGGCGTAGGCAAGCCGGCGATAGTGCTCTTCCTTGTATTCGTTCGCGTCCGAGCCGGGATTGGGATTGCGTGCGTTCCAGAACGCTTTAATAAAGTTCTCCCGCTCTGCATCGCTCTTCAGACTGAGAAATTCCTTCCGCTCCTCGGTCTGGATGATGTAAGGCACCTCTTCGTTGATCCAGTGGCGAAAGAAGGGCGACAGGTTCTTAACAGGGTCTGCCGCGTGAAGCATCGAGGATGCAAAGATCAAGCAGAAGAAGGGAAGCAGGAGAACGGTGCGTGAAAAACGGGAGGACAAGGACGGAACCCCCTGAAAAGGAAAGCGGGAGAGAGTGGCAGACACTCTCTCCCGTTAGTTTAAGTCAGCGCTGAGTTAGAACTCAAACCGGATCGAGCCGCGTGCATAGAACGGTGTCTGGAATCCGGTCGGGCGGTTGTAGTCTACGTTGAGCGGTGGCGGCAGACCAATAGCAGAGGCGGTAGTTTGCGTGTACTGAACTCTTCCCAGCTGGAATTGGCTATTGGTCATGTTGAACATGTCCATAGCGAGTTTTATCCTGTACTTCTCAGAGAGAGCTATCGGATAGTCTGCGTGCATATCGAGCTGAAGTGTGGACGGAGTGCGACCTAAAGCCCCGCGCCCACCAATCGGCACTTCGCCCTGGTTGAGGTAGATCGGGTGATCTCCCAGCAGGCTGAGCGGAACGCCCGATTGGCCACGAAGACCCGTACCAACAGTCAGGCCCTTGACCCTGTGTAAGAACGGAGTATCAGAGCCGATGTTGTAGCTCAGGAAGAGGTTGCCAACGGCGCGACGATCACTGCTGAGCATCCCATTTGCGAACTGGTCACCCAGCAGGTTGAGCCTACCCGGTGTGAAGTCGAACAAGGAGCTGATTCCAGGATCGGACTGTCCGTTGTCATTGCGGTACGCACCCTCATAGTTGCCATAGAGCGTGCCCCAGCGGAAGTTGACCACAGCCAGCCAGTGATTGCTGAAGCGCTTGTCAACCTCCAACTCGACAGCCTGATACCGGCGAACCGGCTTTACAAACCCATCGGGAATTCCGTCACCAGGTCCGGCGTCCATTGTCTCCAGGTTCGTGAAGCAAGCTCCTCCGACTTCTTGGTTCCTGCCGTTGATGAACGGACCACCTACGGCGAAGAAGGTATCGGTTCCCGCTGTGCAACCAGCAACCGGCGCTCTATAAGAGCCTGTTGTGGGATTACCGCTCGGATTCGCCGCGAGAAATTGCGCTTGAGTATAGGTAATCTCTTGCTCATTTACTGCAATATCCGTACTCGGACCAGGGTTGGTGATACCACCGGTGAAGTTCGGGCTGATCACAGATCCCTCTGGAGACGTCGAACCCACGTCCTCAAGGATACGGCCAAGGCGCCTGTCGGTGTACCGCGCCTTGATTACGATCGAGGGAGTGAGTTCACGCTCGAAGCCGATAACATACTCGTCTTCGTACTGTGCTTTCGTTCCGGGAATGATGCCTAAGCTGGTAGAAGAGCCAAAGTTTGGAGCTCCAAACGAGGACACTACCCCAGTCGCGCTTCTCGAACGAGGCAGACCGTTGAGAGTATGGGCCGCATCAGGAATGACGGTAATGGAACCGTCGGGATTGATTACTGGTGCAAAGAAGTAGTTAGTGTCGTTCTGCTCATTCCCAAGCTGGCGGATTGCTGCATCAAGAGGCATTGCCCAGTAGTTGCGCCCAAAGTTGAAGAACAATTTGCTCTTGTGGTCTCCTACGGGATCGACGTTGATACCAAGGCGCGGCGACCAACTGCCAGTGAACGGGTAGCTTAGAATGACCCCTGCAACCCGCTGCTCTTCCCACCGGACGCCGAGATTCAATGTGATAAATCGATTCATCTGGTAGGTATCGTTGGCGTAAGCGGTGTGATATCGACCCCACGAATTGACATTCAGTCCGACATAAGTAGCGCGGCTGGAGGATGCATAAATCTGTTGACCGTTCCCGTTGACCGGGCACTGTGCGCACGTCCGATCACTCTGGGTCAGGGTTGGGTCAGTGTTCGTTGCCGCTACCGCAAACTGCGCATTGGTCAAAGCGCCAACACTCCCGGCGGGAATGTTGGTGAAGAGCTGGTTAAGCGGAGTGCCGGCGGCATTCGCAGACGGGATCACAAAGAGCGCCCCGGATCTGGAAGGCTGGTCAAGGAAGTTGGTGTGATCGTAGGCGTACCCAAGCGAAAAGGTGTGCTGGCCGAGGAACCCGAACGTCTTGGACGTATTCGCCGCAATGCTATATGTATTGTTCTTGGATTGCTCATAAGGCCCCAGTCCAGAGGTTACAGTTGCTCCTGGTACCGGCAGGAAGTTGGCACTTCGGTCGGTGATGCCATAATCGGCCGTCGCAGGGTACTCAGTGAATTGATTGTGGTTATAGGTGTACGCGGCATCCGCCACCCATGAAGGCGTGATTGCCGTTGTGATACGGGCAACAGAATTCCTCGAGCCGAACTGCCAGGAACTTGCAGTGGTTCGCGGGAAAAATGAGGAGAAGGCGGCGGCGCCGACTGCGAGAGGTTGCGAATTTGCCTTCGATGGATCGGCGAAACTGGACGCTTCAAATGTGGTTGCATTGCCGAATTTAAAGGTCAGCTTGCCTGCCCAACTAAGAGTGGTTGTGCTGTATTCCCTAGGGCCAAGAGCGATACTTGGTGCCGGAGCGTTTGGATTGGCTTGCAGAACGTTCTGAGTGAGCGAAGGGTTGAATGAGCCAAAGAAGAACAGCCTATCCCTGAGGCCTGGGATGTAGCCACCAAACTCAGCTACGGCGTCGTACTGCGGGTTGCGGAGGATCGAAGGCGGGGTGGACTGCTGATACCCGAATTGATAGAACTGGTAGCGGCTCGCATAAAAAATGCCGGGGCCGAAATAGGCACCCACCGCGCCGTGATATTGATTGCTGCCGGACTTGGTGACGATCTGAACGATACCGCCAGTTGCTTTGCCATACTGGGGCTCGAAGGCAGTCGTCTTGATGTCGACTTCTTTGATGAAAGAGAGATTGATTCCGGTTCCAAGTGCACCATGATACCTGTTGTAGGTTCCGATGCTGCCGAATGCCTGGTCAGTGATCGTTACACCGTCAACCACATAAAGATTCTCAAGGCCCGATGCGCCACCGATCGAGGGGTTTGCCGCACCCGGTCCGGCCTGGAATGCTACGCCAGCCACCTGACCCGCTGCAACGCCGGGGGCTGCATAAAAGATTGCTGAGACGTTTCTCGGCATCGGCACGCTGTTGTAGAACGTATCGGTAAGATTCGACGTGACTGCCGTCGATTGCGTATCGATCTCCGTCGCAGCCGCCGTAACCTCGACCGTTTCAGAGACGTTTCCCACCTGCATTGTAAGGTTGAGTGTCGAGGAGGAGTTGACCACAACCTCGCTGTGGTGTGCCTGAATCTTCTTGAAGCCGGCCTTCTCAATTGTCACGTCATAGAAACCAGGAGTAAGACCTGAAACCGTGAAACGGCCAAGTTGGTCTGTCGTTACGGTGCGTGTACCTTGAGGTCCGACTAAGGTTACAGTCGCATCAGGCAGAATTGCCCCGGACGGGTCGGTGATAGCGCCGCTCAGACCGCCGGTGATCGCACCCTGCTGTTGCGCGAAGGCAGAAACCGAGACTAGCACCAACAGTGCACATAGATGCGCCAGGCCCGTAAAAATAATATGTTTCATTATTCCCCCCTAAACTGTCACCGCCTTATCGCAAAGTGTATTTTTCATGCATAACCTTCGTTGAGCAGATGTCTCGACTCGAACATTGCTCGAATAGTACAGCGCAATTTCAGTACCAAATTGATGCAAAATACCTGCCTGTCTAACTGAAACATTATAAAGTACTTATATTGAGATCAAAATTTGGTGAAATTACGGGCTAACGATTTACTTATGGAATTTGGGATGAAGTCCATTTATTTCGGGATAACTACGCGAAGAATCAGGGATGGAATATGGATGGGTCCCACCCTTTCCACACGCCCACTCCACCTCACCAAACCCTCTATTCTATATAGAGGGATAACGATGGCAGACGATCAGAACCCGCAACTCCCCCTGGGCCCCGTTCCCTCCTGCAGCGCCGCATCCCTCCTCCGGATACAGCCCTACCACTCCCGTCGACTTCAACCCAGCAGCGTTCCCGACGGCAGCACAATCACCGTCCACCCAAGATAGCTCTGAGCTTCCACGTGCAACGATTCTCGCATCACCTAAATAAATTCAGGGCGAAAGATCTTTCGATCCTCCGCCCTGATTGATGCCACCTGGGGTCGGCAGTTAGAAGTTCAGCTTGAGTTGGAACTCCGTCGTCCGAGGACCACCGATGTTCGACGTACCCGAACCACGCTGGGAACGATTCAGATCGTGGTCCACGAAGCTGTTCGGACCATTCAGCAGGCCGCTCAGAGCGGTGTCGCCGCCCGCTGCGGTGGTCGTGTTCGCAAGGGTACCGTTGACGTAGTTCTTGAAGTTGGAGAAGTTCCCAACGTTATAGAACGCGATCGCCGGCACCAGCGACATACCCTCCCGCAGACGGCTAAGACGGACAGGATATGCAACGTTCAAATCGACATTGCGGTAGAAGGCATTCTCCGGACCCTGAGCTTCAGGAACCCGCGCGATGGGCTGCTGCGTAGCTTGGAGGGCAATCAACTGTTGCTGGCTAAAGAGACCGGCCGCAACGAGCGCCTTACCGGCTGGCGTCAACTGACCGGCCTGGGTCGCGTTGTATTGGTCGATCAGCTTGTTCAGGTTGTTCCCTTTGTACTCATGCATGAAGTAGCCGGGATTCGTTCCAGGGACTATATCGCCGATCGTTCCATCACCGGTTACGTCGGACTGGAAGATGCCCGCTGTAGCGCTGCCAGCGGTTCCACCATTATCCAGGTTCAGGTCGTTGGCAGCCGCCGAGTAGAAGTGGCCGATCATACCGACCTGTAGGCCATACTTCAAAGTTGCAGAACCACCGAACGAGACCTGATGCGTGTGATCCAGTCCGTTCCGCCCCATATACTGCGTGGGATTGTCGTAGTCGTACGACGGCGACGAGAAGAACTGGTCGCCTACGCCGGTATTCCCATTGTTCGTACCCGGGTTCGCCGTGCTAACGATGCGGGAGAATGAGTACGAAATCTGCAGGTTAGAGCTCATGATGCCAGGAGCCGGATGTGCTGACTGCTGACGGAAGACTGCCTGCAACGCGTCATAGCCGGATCGGCCGACAGGAAGCAGGAAGAGACCCTGACCCAGAGCAGGATTGACACCCGGGAACGCCGCTCCTGTTGCGGGAGTTAAGCCGACATAAGATGCAGGATTGCTGCCGAGGAAAGTATTTCCTGAGTCCAGGCCGTTACCCGCGAACCCCGCGATGCTTCCGCCTTTGTTTATAACGCAATCGATTGCAGCCGCCCCCGTTGTCGTGGGGCACCCCGCCGCAGTAGCGGTAGCAGTAATCGCATGGGCTGCCGCAGCCGTATTCAGCGTGCGGGCTGCACCCACATGGTTCACGTCGATCTGTTGAGCAATCTTCAAGGTCGAGTTGTGTACATAGTCGACCGAGATGATGCTGCCCTTGAAGATCTCACGTTGGATACCGCCGTTCCACTGCTCGGAGTAGGGTGTCCGGTAAGGAGCTCCATAGGCTCCATTGATCGTCAAAGTGTTCCCAACGTAGCTCCCGTTGCTCGCAGGGCCAACAGACGCCGTTGAAGCTTGGTACCTGTTCTGAAGGTTGATAAAGTGCTGGCCCGACTGGCTTAGCGGCTCAGAGCAAAGGGTTGTAATTGAAACGCCGCCGTCACTCGAAACCACAGTGCCGTCCGGCAGTGTCAGCGTGCTGGTATTGCCGCAGATAGACGCGAAGTTGTTGAAGAGGCCCTGTTTGATCAGGTTCGCCCGCGCATTGGTGGTGTTGTTGAAGACGTCGCTCTCATAGAAGATACCGAAGGCGGCGCGAATGACGGTCTTGTGATCTCCAGGGCTGAAGGCAAAGCCAAGCTGGGGACCAAAGTTGGTGTACGGCTGGTGAATCTTCTTACCAAACCCAGGCGCAAACTGGTCGAGAAGAGGCGCGTTGCCGGTGCAGGGAGATGGAAGCGACGGGTTCACATCTGAGCAGAGCGGT
>Ga0193717_1000349_pt1 | contig 33133 bp, 30 predicted proteins | sample U2c2metaG_FD_145900 | JGI IMG/M metagenome (GOLD analysis project Ga0193717, IMG submission 145900) | Soil microbial communities from a riparian zone of the East river system, Colorado, United States - U2c2 | ecosystem: Environmental > Terrestrial > Soil > Riparian zone | place: USA: East River... | reverse complement strand
GGGTGCCCTTCTCTTTGGTTACTTTCTCTTGGGCAAGCAAGAGAAAGTGACTCGCTCGCCATGGATGGCGAGTGAAAAACACAGGGACGTGAGGCGGTTATCGCGAGAACACACCCGAGCAAAAGCAAAGGCCCTGGGTCCCGGCCTTCGCCGGGATGACGAGGTGGGGAGATTCACGCGAACAGCGGAGAGAGAACCAACACCATCCCCACCCAACCCTCCCCTTGAATGGGAGGGCTAAAGAACGCGGCCACCGAATTCATGCTTATAAGCAACAATTCAAGCCGGACGAAGCGCGCCCACGGTGCGCAACCCCCTCACGCCGCATAGCGCTGCACACGATTGCGCCCGGCACTCTTCGCGGCATAAAGCGCCTGGTCCGCAGCCTCGAGCAATGCCTCGAGCCGCGGCGGCGGTTCCAGTTGCGCGAGGCGCGCCACGCCGATGCTGACGGTCGCAGCCTGGCTCAGCTCGGGACTCAACTCGCCGAGTTTTTCGGCCACGCGCAGGCGGATGCGCTCGGCCAGCGCGATGACCGAGTCGGCGTCGCGGCCGCACACGATCGCGATGAATTCCTCGCCGCCGAAGCGGCCGAGCATGTCGCCGGGACGCAGGCAGCGGCGCATCGCATCGACGCCGGCGATCAGCACGCTGTCGCCGAAAAGATGGCCGTGCAGATCGTTGATCTGCTTGAAGTGGTCGAAATCGATCAGCAGCAGCGCGAGCTCGCGTCCTTCGCGCGCGCATTCCTGGATGCTGCGCGCGAGCTGGCGCAGGCTGTAGGCGCGATTGGCGATGCCGGTCATCGAGTCGGTGATCGCCGCGTGGTGCAGTTCGACGGCTTGTCGTTCGAGCTTGCGGTTGGCGCTGCCGAGCGCGACGCGCTGGCGGTCGATCTCGTCGTTGCGCCTGGCCAGCGCGCGATTCAGCCGGCGGACGCCGGCGAAACGCCAGAGCATCAGCAGCAGCAGCGCGCCCAGCGCGGCCATCGCGATGAGGCCGAGGCGGCGCTGCAGGTGCTGCTTGGCCAGCAGCGCGGCCTGCAGTTCGTTGTCCTTGGCCAGCAGGACGACGCGCTGTTCGGCTTCCGAGCGCGCATGCCGCGTTTCCAGCGCGGCGAGCTGGCGGCTGGCGCGGATGCCGAGCAGCTCCTCGCGTTCGTCCGCGTATTTGTGCGCGAAACGCAGCGCGTCGGCATCGTTGTGTTCGGCGCGCGCCAGCTGCTCGCGCGATGCGTACGCGTGGGCGAGCTGGGTGCGCAGGCGCGCGGCTTCGAGGCCGGCGATCGCCTCGTCGAGCAGGCCGCGCGCGCGCAGCTTGTCGTGGCCGAGCAGCGCCGCATCGGCGAGATGCAGCAGCGAGCGCGCGACGATTTCGCGCTGGCCGAGCTCGCGGCCGAGCGCGAGCGCGGTCTCGAGCTCGGTCACGGCTTCATCGGTCCTGTGCTGGCCGAGCAGGGCGCGTCCGATCTCGAGGTGCTCCAGGCCCTGGTGCGGACGATCGCCGAGTGCTTGGTCGATCGCGAGCGCTTCCTCCGCGGCGGTCTGTGCGGCGGTGTACTCGCCGAGATCGTTGAGCAGGCCCGCGTAGGCGCCGACGACCGGCGCGTAGGCGACGGGGCTGTCGCGCTTCGCGGCGACTGCGAGCGCGCGTTCGAAGTAGGAGCGCGAGGTCGCGCCGTCCTCGATCTCGCGGTACAGCAGCCCCGTATTGCGATAGGCGATCTCGAGTTTGTCGCCGCTGCGCTCGCGCAGCGAGACGGCTTCCAGCGCCATGTCCAGCGCCTTGGCGAAATCGCCGCGATCACGGTAGACGGTGGCGAGATCGGTCAGCGATTGCGCCGTGCCGTAGTCGTCGCGCAGCGAGCGATAGATGGTCAGCGCGCGTTCCTGGTGCGAGAGCGCGGCGTCGAGATGCCCGCGCCGCCGTGCGAGCACGCCGAGTTCGGCTTCGGCAAAAGCGCCGCGGCTGCGATTGCCGGTTGCCTGCGCCAGACGGGACAGGGATTCGGCCAATTGCTGGCACAGCGCGTAGTTGCCGCGCGACAGCGCGATTTCGGCGCGCTGTGCCAGCGCATCGCCGAGTCGCGACAGGTCTCCGCGTCGTTGCGCGGATTCGGCCACGCGCTGCCATTGGACGTCCGCCGCCGCGAGGGCGCCGATCGCGGAGAACAGGTTGGCGGCGCTCCAGGCCGCCCAGGCATCGGCGTCGGCGCCGGCGAGCGCCGACGCGAGCTCGGTCGTCACCGGCGCTTCGAGCGCGTCCGTGATCGTCTGGGCGGCGCGCAATGCGGACGCGGCGGCAGCGGCGCGCGGGTAGGTGTCGGCGGCGTGGGCGGGAGTCCAGATCACCGCAGCGGCGACCAGCAGCAAAACTGCGCCGGCGCGCGACGCCGTGTCGCGATCGCGCCGGTTTCCCGCGGCTGGCCAAACCTGGTTCACTTGGCTCCCCCCGAGTCGCCCCGAACGTCCGTAGTCGCGGCGACTCCCCCAAACTATGCGCAATATATGCGCATTTCCGCCCTGCCGCGCAAGCGCGATCATGCAGCAAACCTGCGTCGAACCTGCCGGGGCCGGTCGGGGGACGGTAAACTAGTGAAACACCCCTTCCGCTTTCCCCCATGTCGCTGCGCAATCCCAAGGTCGGCTTCGTCAGCCTCGGCTGTCCGAAAGCCCTCGTAGATTCCGAACGCATTCTGACCCAGCTGCGGGTCGAGGGCTACGACATCGTGCCGAGTTACGACTCGGCCGATATCGTCGTCGTCAACACCTGCGGTTTCATCGATGCCGCGATCACCGAATCGCTCGACGCGATCGGCGAGGCGCTGGAAGAGAACGGCAAGGTCATCGTGACCGGCTGCCTCGGCAAGCGCGCCGAGCTGATCCGCGAGGCGCATCCGGACGTGCTTTCGATCAGCGGTCCGCAGGATTACGCGAGCGTGATGAGCGCGGTGCACAAGGCGCTGCCGCCCAAACACGATCCGTTCCTCGATCTGGTGCCGCCGCAAGGTATCAAGCTGACGCCGAAGCATTACGCCTATCTGAAGATTTCCGAAGGCTGCAATCACCGCTGCACGTTCTGCATCATTCCGTCGATGCGCGGCGATCTCGTGTCGCGGCCGATCGACGAAGTGCTGATCGAAGCCGAGAAACTGGTCAAGGGCGGCGTGAAGGAGCTGCTCGTCGTCTCGCAGGACACGAGTGCGTATGGCGTCGATCTGAAATACGCCGAGCGCTCGTGGCGCGAGCGGTCGTATCAGACGCGCATGACGGGCCTTTGCGAAGGACTGGCCGAGCTTGGCGTCTGGGTGCGCCTGCACTACGTCTATCCGTACCCGCACGTCGACGACGTGATTGCGCTGATGGCGGACGGCAGGATCCTGCCGTATCTCGATATCCCGTTCCAGCACGCGAGCCCGCGCATCCTCAAATTGATGAAACGCCCCGGCGCCGTCGACAAGACGCTTGCGCGCGTGCAGGCGTGGCGCAAGGCCTGTCCCGATCTCACTGTGCGCAGCACGTTCATCGTCGGCTTTCCCGGCGAGACCGAAGCCGAGTTCGAGGAACTGCTGGATTTCCTGCGCGAAGCCGGGCTCGATCGCGTCGGCGCGTTCGCGTATTCGCCGGTCGACGGCGCGAAGGCGAACGTGCTGCCCGATCCGGTTCCTGAAGAGCTGAAGGAAGAGCGCCTCGAGCGCTTCATGGAAGTGCAGGCGGACATCTCCGCGGCGCGCCTCGAGCGCAAGATCGGCAGGACCCTGCAGGTAATCGTCGACGAGGCGAATGCCGAAGGTGCGATTGCGCGATCCAAGGCCGACGCTCCCGAGATCGACGGCATCGTGCGCATCGACGATGGTCAGAAGCTGAAGCCTGGGCAGTTCGCCGACGTCACCATCATTCACGCGGATGAGCACGATCTGATCGGGCGTCTGGCGGGCTGAGCGTCGCCAACCCCTCCAACGCCTCCGAAGGTTTCATCCGCCCGGGGCCGTCCCAGGATATGTTTATTTGTTGATTTCGCGGAGCGCGGAAGGTTCTTCCTGCCTTCGCCATGCGATCATTCCACCCGCGCGCTTCGCGACGGGACAATTTGCATGGCAGTCGACTCTTACGGTGCCGCCATTTCGGCGACGCATGGTTGGCGTGCGCGGGTAGCGCGCTTCTTCGTCGGACGCTCGCTGGCGGAATGCGTCGAAGGCGGTCGCGACAACATCCTGCAGTTGCGCTTGCTCGCCGCGCTGATGGTGATCCTCGGACACAGCTATGGCCTCATCGGAGGTCAACAGACGGCTTACGACCCCGTGCATCGCATCCTGCCGTACACGTACACGCATCTGGTCGGCGTGATGATGTTCTTCATGATCAGCGGGTTCCTGATCACGTTGTCGTGGTTGCGCCGTCCGGACGCGTGGCGCTTTGCGCGGGCGCGAGTGCTCCGGCTTTGGCCCGCGCTGATCGTCTGCGTAGTCGCCTGGGCCTTCGTGCTCGGCCCGTTGCTGACGAATCTGTCGCTGCATGACTACTTCCTGGCAGGTGACAAGTACGGCACCGCGCATGGATACGTCCTCAACACCGTCTCGCTGGTCAAGGTGATTTCCTATCTTCCCGGCTTGTTTGTCGACGTCCCAGCTCCGCGCAACGTCAACAACTCGCTGTGGACAATTCCGATCGAAGCGACGCTGTACGTGTGCATCGGAATAGCCGGCGTGTTGCGTCTGTTCCGCTTCCCCTGGCTGATGAGCGCGGCCGTCGTGGTCTTCTTCGCTGTTTTCCTGCTGTGGCCCATGTACAGGGGCACCTACAGCTGGGCCGGCCTCGCCGGAATGGGTTTCGCGCTCGCGGGTTTCTTCGGCGCCGGCACCATCGCCTGCCTGCTGCGGCGGTACGTGCCGATTTCCACCGGGTTGCTGGTCGTGATTGCAGCCGCCTGCCTGTACATGCGAACCAGCATTCATGCAATGCAGTTCATCTGGCTTGCCGTCGGTTACTTCGTACTCTGGTTCGCATACGTGCCGCGAATTCCGGCGATTCCGCGAGGGCTGGATCTTTCGTACGGCACCTACCTGTGGGCGTTTCCGGTGCAGCAGGTCGTTCTCCAGTTCTCGCATACGCCGAATCCATGGGTTCTCTTTGCCTTGGCGACGCCGGTCGTATTGCTGATCGCGACGGCGTCATGGTTGTGGGTCGAGAAACCGGCGCTGCGACTCAAGAATATGGGGCTGCCTCGCACTGCGGCGGCGCAGCCGGCCTGACCGGATATCACGATGGGCATAGCCGAGGTCGATGCGACAGGCGCCACAGGCGATACTGCGGCGTTGTTCGCGCAACCGCTTTTCGCTGGCCTCGCGGCATATCGCGAGCTTTTCCTCGCGCGAGACCTGCATCTGCTCAATTGCGCCCTGGCCCGGCAGGCGGGCGCGCAGATTCGTTTCGTCGCGCAGACCCCGCAGCTGCTCGCCGACGGCCTCCATTACGAGGAGCGCATCGCGAGACACGGTGCGATCGCGACGCGCGAAGCGGAGCCGCACGATCTGTTCAACGCGCTGGTCTGGTTGCGTCACATGCAGATCAAGCGCGCGATGAATGCGCGGCAGGTGGCCGACATCGCGCGCGTCGGACCGAAGCAGCGCACGCGCGGCCAATGTGCGCTGACGCATTTCGACGAGGCGGGCGCGATCGTATGGCTCGCCGACAGCGATCTGGTTCCACTCTGGGACGCACACGACTGGCACGGCTTGTTCCAGCGTCGCAGCGCGGATTGGGGCGTGCGCATCGCCATCACCATCGTCGGCCACGCGCTGTTCGAATATGCGCTCATGCACGACACCTTGCCGGTCGCCAAGGCGCTGGTTGTGGCGGTCGACGGCGCGCAGATCCGCCGACGCTGCACCGGCAACGTCGTGATCGGCAGTTGGCCGGAAGCCGAGCATGCGCTGGCCGCCGACATCGCGGCCGGGCAGGTGCTCGCCGATCCGCAGGAGTTGCGGCCGCTGCCGCTGGCCGGAGTCCCACAGTGGAATGCCGCTGCGCAGACCGACGCGTTCTACGCGACCGCACCTTGTTTCCGGCCGCTGCGGCCCGGCCGTCGCTATCCGCCTCCGCTTGTCTTGCACGGAGGCGGAAGGCGGTTCAAGCGCAACGGCGAGCACGCGAGCGCGACGATGCGATAGCCGCGACCGGCCCGGTGATTGCCGATCCGGGGAACTTTTCGCCGATCTTGCGGTACATTCCGCAGCGCTCGTGTTTCGTCCGCCGGGAGGGCGGCCGGCAGCATAATCGCTGCGGCCCGGATCGTCGCGGACCTCTTTTTTGAAAAGTGCGGCCGTGGATGGCCGCTTCTTGATCCTCGCGATCATGGACGATCGCATAAATAAATGGCTAACAACCCATCGCAGGTCTGTGGGGCCTCGGCTCCGCATGCCCATACAAGACGGTGAACCCGATCATGATTGAAACCCGACAACTTTCGAAACGCTACGGCGACCTCGTCGCGGTGGACGGCATCAGCTTCAAGGTCGAACCCGGCCAGGTGCTGGGCTTCCTCGGCCCGAACGGCGCCGGCAAGTCGACGACGATGAAGATGCTCGCCGGTTTTCTCGCACCGACTTCCGGCAGCGCGACCGTCGGCGGCTTCGACATCGAGAGCCAGTCGCTCGAAGCCAAGCGCGTCATCGGCTATCTGCCGGAAGGCGCGCCGAGCTACGGCGAGATGACCGTGCACGAGTTCCTCGAATTCATCGCCGACGTGCGCGGGCTGAAGGGCGACCTGCGCGAGAAGCGGCTCGACGATTCGATCGCGCGGCTGCATCTCGAACGCGTGCTCGAACAGCCGATCGATACGCTGTCCAAGGGTTTCAAGCGGCGCGTTGGGCTCGCGCAGGCGATCCTGCACGATCCCGCCGTGCTGATCCTCGACGAGCCGACCGACGGTCTCGATCCGAACCAGAAGCACGAGGTGCGCACGCTGATCAACGCGATGTCGCACAACAAGACGATCATCGTCTCGACGCATCTGCTCGAGGAAGTCCACGCGGTGTGCACGCGCGCGATCATCATCGCCGCGGGCCGCATTCTCGCCGACGCCACGCCGAGCGAGCTCGAGGCGCGCTCGCGCTATCACCAGGCGGTGTCGCTGACCGCGGAGAACGTCAAGGCTGCCAAGGAGGCGCTGGCGCGCGTCGCCGATGTCGCCTCGATCGAAGTCGATCCGCAGGACGGGCGCATCACCGCGTTTCCGAAGCCGGGCCGTTCGATCTTCGTCGCGGTCGGCGATGCGTTGAAGGCGCAGGGCGTCGTGGTGCGCGAACTGGCGCTCGAGGCTGGTCGTCTCGATGAAGTGTTCCGCACCGTCACCCAGGGTGCGATCGGCAAGGAGGCACGCACATGAGCGGCGTCATCACCGTATTCAAGCGCGAACTGAGAAGCTACTTCTCTACACCGGTCGCCTACGTCTTTATCGTGATCTTCCTGATCCTGTCCGGCGCATTCACGTTCTACCTCGGCAACTTCTACGAGCGCGGCCAGGCCGATCTGCAACCGTTCTTCAATTTCCATCCGTGGCTGTACCTGTTCCTGGTACCCGCCGTGTCGATGCGGCTGTGGGCCGAGGAGCGCAAGAGCGGCACGATCGAGTTGCTGCTGACGCTGCCGGTCACGATGTGGCAGGCCGTGCTCGGCAAGTTCCTCGCCGCGTGGGCGTTCATCGGCATCGCGCTGGTGCTGACGTTCCCGATCTGGATCACGGTCAACTATCTCGGCAGTCCGGACAACGGCGTGATCTTCGCCAGCTATATCGGCTCGATGCTGATGGCCGGCGCGTTTCTCGCGATCGGATCGTGCATCTCCGCGGCGACGCGCAACCAGGTCATCGCGTTCATCCTCACCGTCGTCGTCTGCTTCCTGCTACTGCTCGCCGGCTTCCCGCTGGTGCTCGATGCGTTCCGCGCGATCGCTCCGCAAGGCGTGGTCGATGCGGTTTCGGGCCTGAGCTTCCTGACCCATTTCACCTCGATCAGCAAGGGCGTGATCGATCTACGCGATTTGATCTACTTCCTCCTGATGATCGGCGTCTGGCTGTACGCGAACGCGGTGGTCATCGACCTGAAGAAAGCGGCCTGAGGAGGAACCACGATGACTATCAATCGCAAAGCCCTCTCGGGCACGGCCCTCGCAGTCCTCGCGGTGCTGTTCGTCGCCGTCATGCTGCTGGTCAATGTCGTCTTCCGCGGCGCGCGCGCGGATCTGACGCAGAACAATCTGTACACGTTGTCGGACGGCACGAAGAAAATCATCGGCTCGATCGACGAGCCGATCAATCTGTATCTGTATTTTTCCGACAAGGGCACGCAGGACCTCCCGCAGCTGCGCACGTACTACACGCGCGTGCGCGAGATGCTCGAGGAAATGGCGTCGCGCTCGGGCAACAAGATCAAGCTCGAGCTGATCGACCCGCTGCCGTTCTCCGAGGACGAGGACCGCGCCGCCAGTCTCGGCCTGCAATCGGTTCCGGTCGGCGCGTCGGGCGAGAAGATCTTCTTCGGCCTCGCCGGCACCAATTCGACGAACGGGCAATCGTCGATTCCGTTCTTCCAGCCGGACAAGGAATCGTTCCTCGAGTACGACGTCGCCAAGCTGATCCATGAGCTCAGCGTCGACAAGAAGCCCGTGGTCGGATTGCTGTCGAGCCTGCCGGTCGCGGCCGGTTTCGATCCGGCGACGCGGCAGATGCGCGAGCCGTGGGCCGTCGACCAGCAATGGACGCAGCTGTTCGACATGCGGCCGTTGAATGCGGCGAACCTGAAGGCGATCGACAAGGACATCGGCGTGCTCGTCGTCATCCATCCGAAGCAGCTTGCGGACGATGCGCAGTACGCGATCGACCAGTTCGTGTTGCGCGGCGGCCATCTGCTCGTGTTCGTCGATCCGAATGCGGAGCTCGACGATTCCGGCGCCGATCCGAACAATCCGATGGCGGCGATGATGGCCGACAAATCGTCGGACCTGCCGAAACTGTTCAAGGCCTGGGGCATCGAATACGACCCGAAGAAAGTCGTGCTCGACCGCACGCGCGCGCTGCCGATCAGCCTCGGCGAAGGCCAGGCGCCGGTGCGGCATCCGGCGATCCTCGGCTTCACTGCGGAGGATCTGAACCACGACGAGGTGACGACTGCGAACCTGGAGACGATCAACGTCTCGACCGCCGGCTATTTCGAGCTGTCCAAGGACGTCAAGGACGAGAAGCTGACGCCGCTGATCCAGACCACCGGCGATGCGACCACCGCGCCCGCCGATCGCGTGCGCATGCTGCCGGACCCGAGCGCGCTGTACACCGACTACAAGGCCGGCGGCGAGCATCTGATCGTCGCCGCGCGCCTGTCCGGCAAGTTCAAGACGGCGTTTCCGGAGCGCAAGGAAGAAGGTTCGCTGCAGGAATCGAAGGATGATGAGGGCCAGGTCGTCCTCGTCGCCGATACCGATATCCTCAGCGACCGGCTTTGGGTGCAGGTGCGCTCGTTCTTCGGCCAGAAGCTGATGAACGCGTTCGCCAACAACGGCGACTTCGCGGTCAATGCACTCGACAACATGGCCGGTTCCAGCGACTTGATCTCGGTGCGCGGACGCGCGACGTCGCAACGTCCGTTCACCACCGTCGATGCGCTCAAGCGCAACGCCGACGAGCGCTTCCGCGCGAAGGAAGAGGAGCTGCAGAAGGAGCTTTCCGATACCGAGCGCAAGCTGACCGAGCTGCAGAGCGCCAAGAGCCAGGATCAGGCGCAGATCCTGTCGCCCGAGCAGAAATCCGAGCTCGACAACTTCCTCAAGCGCAAGCTCGAGATCCGCAAGGAGCTGCGCCAGGTACGCCGCCAGCTCGACGCCGAGATCGAATCGCTCGGCACCAAGTTGAAGCTGGTCAACCGCTGCTGGTCACGTTCGCCGCGCTCGGCTTCGCCTGGTGGCGCAACCAGCGCCGCCGCCATGCGCTGGGAGGCGCCGCATGAACCAGAAGACATTGATCGGACTGGCCGTGGCGGCGCTGATCGCGATCGTCGCCGCGATCGTGATCAGTAACGCGAGCAAGCCGCGCAGCGAAGGCGGCAGCGAGCAGGCGCAATACGTCGTGCCGGAGTTGCGCGATCACGTCAACGACGTGAACAAGCTGACCGTGACCGTGGCCGAGGACAAGGTGATCGCGACGATCTCGCGCGGAACGGACGGCTGGTCGATCGCCGAAAAGGGCGGCTATGCGGCCGACACCGGCAAGCTGCGTGAATTCCTGCTCAAGCTCGCCGATGCGAAGCTCATCGAGCAGAAGACCGGCAACAAGGACAAATACGCCGCGCTCGGCGTCGACGACGTCTCGGGCAAGGATGCGAAGGGAGTGCAGGTCGAGCTCGGCGGATTGGCGCAGCCGGTCAAGCTCATCATCGGCACCTCGAATCCGCGCGGCGGCACGTTCGTGCGCCGCGCCGGCGATGCGCAGAGCTGGCTCGCGTCGGCAACGTTGAACGTCGACAAGAAAAGCGAGGACTGGCTGCGCAAGGATCTTGCCGACGTTGCCGCAACCCGCGTTGCATCGGGGGCGATCACGCAAGCGGACGGCAAGACCGTGCGCGTCGCCAAGCAGGCCGAAGGCGATGCGAATTTCAAGGTCGCCGACGTGCCGAAGGGTCGTGAGCCTGGCTCGGAATTCTCGGCGAACGGTCTGGCCTCGACGCTCGGCGGGCTGCGCTTCGACGATGTCATCCTGGCAAAGGATGCAGCGCCCGGCGACAAGCCGCTGAAGGCGCGCTATGCGACGTTCGACGGGCTCGTCGTCGATGTGGTCGCGTGGGAGAAGGACGGCAAGAACTACGCGCAGTTCGTCGCCTCGTCCGACACCGGTCAGGCGAGCAGGAGTATCGCGACGCAGCAGACCGAGACGGGCGCCGCGAAAGCGGACGCAGCCGCAGCGACCGAACAGCCCAAGCCCGCAGCCAACGATCCGGCCAAGGATCGCGAACAGAAACTCGCGGCTCTCGACAAGGAAGTCGCCGATCTCAACGCGCGCTTCAAAGACTGGACCTACGTGCTGCCGGCGCACAAGTACGCGAACATGAACAAATCGCTCGATGATTTGTTGAAGCCGCTCGACGACAAGAAGCCCGATGCCGGCAAGAGCGCCAGGCCGAAGCCGGCCAAGGCGGCGGGCTGAGGTATGACGCTCGCGCGCACGAGCAGTGTCGCCGCGGCGCTCGCCGGCGCCGTGGCGGTGGTGCTCGGCGCATTCGGCGCGCACGCGCTGCGCGCGTCGCTCGATGCGCAATCGCTGGCGACCTGGCACACCGCGGTCGATTACCAGTTCTGGCACGCACTCGCGCTGCTCGCGACGGGGCTGCTCGCGCGTAGTCGCGCATCCGCCCCGCTGCGCGTCGCCGCGGTCTCGTTCGCGGTCGGCATGGTCCTGCTTTGCGGCAGCCTGTACCTGCTCGCGCTGGGTGCGCCGCGCGGTTTCGGCGCGATCACGCCGCTCGGCGGCGTCGCATTCATCGTCGGCTGGCTGGCGCTCGCACTGCACGCGTGGCGAAACGCCGAGGCGTGAGCGGGCTAAGGTTCGACGATGACGGGCAGGGACGCGCGTTGTCCTGCTGCGCGTTGCATGACGGCTTCGAGACGCAGCGGGCCGGGCTCCTCGGCAACGACTTCGAAATCGTAGGTCTCGCCCGGATATATTTCGACGTCGGCGCGACTGGATAGCGCGAGCGCCTCGGGCAGATCGGCTCCGTCCTTGGCCAACGAGCGCCATACCACCGGCTCATCGTCGCGCAGCAGCCGCACGCGTGCCGACAGCGACGCGGTGATGCCAACGAAGCGGAACCGATGCTTATGACCGGCACGCAGCGGCATCGGCGGCAGCTCGATCGCACCGTTCAGCAGCAACGCGTCTCTCTGATCGTCGAGCCCGTCCTGGCTGATGACGAATACGTGATCGATGTCGGGCTGAAACGCATGTCCGGGATCGACCACGAGCAGAGCGCCGTACAAGCCGGTCGCAAGCTGCACGTAGTCGTTGAAGTGCGTGTGATAGATGAAGGTGCCCGCGCGCGGCGGCGTGAAGCGTGCGATGAACGTGCCGCCCGGCTCGATGGTCGGCGTCACGTTGCGCGCATCGCCGCCCCAATGCGGAACGCCGTCGTAATAGCTGTCGAGCTCGATACCGTGCCAGTGCACCGCCGTTGCATGCGTGATCGCGCTGGCGATGGTGATTTCGACCGGCCGGTTTCGTTCCAGCACGATCGTCGAGCCCGGCGCGGTGACAGGGCCCGAGTCCACCGCGTAACCCAGGCCGGGCGCGCCGAGTCCCGGTGTTTCGTAGCGAACGCCGGGCCGCTCGCCGATGCGCAGCGCGATACGTCGCACGCCCGCGCTGACTTCGTCGGGCATCTCGTCCGCGGCCGCGAGCGCATGAATCCCCAGCACCAACCCCGCCATGTGCTGGTCGTGCGGCAGCGTCGCGTACTCCTCGTACCAGTTCGGCACCGGCAACCGGTTGTCGGGCATGACGTGGAACAGGTTGTGGCAGTGGAACAACCAGTTGCCGGGTTTCGCCGGCGACCATGTCAACGACATCGTGCTGCCGGGCTGCATCGCTTGCGTGACGACAAGGCTGCGCTGGTCGGCAGCGCGCGGCACGTCATGGGCATTGTCACCCGTGCTGGTGACGCGGAAATACGTGCCGTGCAGATGCATCGGATGGCGATGGCCGGTGGCATTGATCCAGCGCCAGCGCACGGTCTCGCCGACGCGGTACGTCAGGCGCTCCGTATCCGGCCACGACTGCCCGTTGATGACCCAGGCACCGAGTCCGTTGCCGACATGGACGCCATCGCTGGTCGATCCCAACCGGCCGATGACGAACACTCGATCCGGCTGCGCGCTAGTGGGCGGATCGACGATGAAGGCGCCGGTCAGCTGGCTGTCGCGGCCTTCGCGCTCGTCCAGCGCGTCGTCCACTGTGCCCCAGTATGTGCCCCAGTAGTAGTACGTGCCCGCACGCGTGGCCCGAAAACGCACGGTAGCTTTCCCGCGCGCGGGAACGCGAAGCGGCGGCGACATTCCCGGACGTTCGTGCAAGCCGTGGACGAAGAGATCGCCGGCCAGCCGGTTGCGGATCGATACATCGACGACCGTGCCTTCGCGAATGCGGATCAGCGGACCCGGTGTGCTCAGCGCTTTGCCCGCTTCAGCGAATGCAAGCACGCGGTACGGCGGCAGCGAACGTTCCGGTTGCCACAGGTCCTCGCCGGTTTCGAGATGCAGCGTCAGCACACCATTTCGGAGCACGCCTGCAGCAGTTCGGTTGTCGTTCGCCTGTACGTTCGCCGGCGCGGTGCGCTGCACATCCGCTTGTGGGCGCGATGTGCAGGCCGCGAGCAGGAGTGTCGCGAAGAGAATCGAGCGCCAGTACATATTGCTGACTCTCCGCGAAGTCTGATCAAGCCCCTCTCCCGGTGGGAGAGGGAGTTTTCAACCCTGTGATGGATCGACGAACTATCGTGCGAATCCTCTAGGCAAAAACCACCGCACTGATCGGCGGCATGCGCACATCCGCCGCCTGCCAACGTGCTCCCTGATCCTCGCTGACCCACAAGCCACCTGTCGTCGATCCGAACGCGAGCCGGTTGCCATCGCCGTCGATCGCGAGACCATGACGATAGACGAGATCGTACGCATCCTGCTGCGGCAACCCTTCGCTGGCGACGTCGAAGCTTTGTCCGCCATCGCGCGTTCGCGCGACGACCAGCCGCGCATCGACCGGAACGCGGCATTCGTCTTTCACGGCGGGCACGAACCACGCGGTGTGCGGATCGCGCGGATGCACGGCGACCGCGAAGCCGAATACGGACGGCGACACGTTGGCGATTTCCGCCCAGGTATTGCCGCCGTCGCTGCTGCGGAACACACCGTTGTGGTGCTGCACCCACAGATGGTCCGGCGCATCGCGGCACTGGACCATGCGATGCGGATCCTGGATCGCCGGATCGCCGGCGCGTTCGGGCGGCATGTAGGCGGCGAACATGCCCTCGGTGGTCACCGACCAGGTATCGCCGGAATCGGCACTCTGCCAGACGCCGCCGCAGGACACGGCAACACGCAGCTTGCGCGCATCGCGCGGATCGACGCAGATCGAATGGATGCCGGGATAGTCGTAGCCGCCGCCGAACCACTCTGCGCGTTCGGGCCGATCCCATAGCGATTGCACCAGCTGCCAGCTCGCGCCGCTGTCGTCGGAGCGGAACAGGCCGCCCGGAATCGTGCCGGCCCACAGGCGTCCGCGCTCGTCGGCGCCGCCTTTCTCCAGCGCCCAAAGCAGTTGCAGCGTGGCCGGCTTCGGCGGCTTGCCGTCGCCGGTGGCGACGGTTTGATCGGCCGCATACGTGGGCACCGCGAGCTCGTCCCAGCTTCGACCCTGGTCCGTCGAGCGGCGCAGCTTCACGCCGAAATGGCCGAGGTTCAGTGCGGCATACCAGCTGCCGTCGCGATCGTCGGCCAGCGCCAGCGTCACGTTGTCGCCGAGAAATGCGGAGCGTTCGATGCGCCAACCGCCCCGTTGCGGAACGACGACGAACAATCCCTTGCGCGTGGAAACCAGCAAACGTTCGGACACGGTCAACCTCCGGATAGAGCCTGCATGATGTAGATCTCGCCTTGCGCAGCCACCGGCTGCCGCAGCCGCACCTTGTCGCTGATGGCGACGCCGTCGACGAAGACGGCTACGTGATGGCGCACTGCGCCCTGATCATCGACGACATAACCGCGCAGTTGCGGATGTCGCGCGAAGACATTTTCCAGAACGTCACCGACGGTTTCACCCGGCGCGTCGATCGCGGCGTCGACCGCGTGCGCGGATGCCGAATCGCGCAGCCAGCGAGCGAGTGCGGAAGCGAGCACAACCCTGGGCATGGTATTTCTCCACGTCGCGGCGAGGGCCGCAGCGTAGCGCATTCGATCGCTCTCGCCATGCTGCGCAGCGGCGTATGACCTTGGCGTGCGGTGACGTTGGGGTTCGCTTCGCTCACCCCAACCTGCGTGCGCGCCAGCACCAGTGCCAGGGTTCGTAGGCGATCCCGTGCGGATTGCCGCGCGGATACGACAGCGTGAATCCGAAACGCGCCGCATGCTTTCGCAACCATGCGAACGCGGGCGAGCGCTCGAATTCCTCCTCGAGCGGCGCATAGCCGGCGGTAGTGAGATCGACTGCGCGTCCCGAATGATGCTCGCTATAGCCCGGTGCAGCGCTGACACGCAGGATGTCGGCCATCGACAAGCCGCGTTCGCGCTTGCCGCGCAGGATGCCGAGTTGATACTCGGCCGAGCGGAATGCGGAGACGATGTCGAGCGCGATCGCATCGTCGTGCGCCTTTGCGTGCATGCGCGCGAACGCGCGCGCCGCACGCACGGCGAGCCACTGCGGGCGGTTGTGCACGTCGATCCCGATGAAAGCCAGCTCGCGCGGCTCGCGCACGGCGGTCATGCGGCGCATGCGGCCGTAGTCGGTCGGCACGCCGAGCGCGGCGGCCTCGGCGAGCACTTCGCGACGGCGCGTCGTGTCGCAACGCAAAGGAGGCGTATGCGCTGTCATTCCTAGAATTTCGGCGTCGGCGCCTGATTGACATGGAAGCCGGCGATGCGGCCGTCGCTGCCGCAGGCGATCTGCGCGACCAGGTTGGTCTTCTCGAAGATCAGCGGAACCTGCACGATCGTGTAACCGTCGCCCTTGCCGAGATGCGACTGGCCGCGTGCTTGGAGCTTGCCGAACTGGGACAGGACTTCCCATTGCTCCTTGAACTTCACGGGCGGCATCGCGGTGCGCATCTTCGCGTCGAAATCCCTGGTCGCATTGCCGTAGTCGGCTTTTTCCGCCGCGTCGAGCAGAGCGGTCGCGCGCGACACGCACGCCGCTGCGATGCTTTTTGCTTCTACGTCCGCCGCCGACGGAGCGGTCGCCGCCGGCTCCGTCGTTTCCGCTGTCGCGGGGACGCCGGCCGCATCGACCGCGGGCACCGGCTCGCTTGCGCCGACAGGCGCTTCCGGCGCTTCCGGCGTTTCCGCCGTTGTCGTCGCAGGGACCGCAGTCTCATCGGCAGGCGGTGTTTCCGGCGGCGCCGCGTCGGAAGGTGCCGCTTCGGTCGGCGGCGTCTCGGGCGGCGCTTCTGCAGCGGCCGCCGCCTCCGCATCCTTCGCGCGCGCCATCGCATCGACATCGATCGTTTCCGCGGATTGCCCGCTGTCGGATGGCGGCGCGTCCTTGGGCCGTGATGATTTCGGCGGCGCTGCCAAGGCGAGCGATGCGCCGGCCAGCAGCATGAACGCGAGGACACGAATCGACATGAGCGGAACTCCGGAATCGGGCAATGAAGACGAATCGCGTGAAGACGGACCGCGCGCGGATCCGGCGAAGATCGTGCGCACGACCGCACGTCGATTGCGGGATGGAATCATGTTCAGGCTGAACCGCGACTTTTGCATGCGCTGTTCGAGCAGGCTCGCTGTTCGGCGTCTACGGTTTGGTCATGACCTGGGTCGGCTGCAGGCGCAGATCCGAGACGCTGCCGTCGGCGCCGCAGTGGATCTCCGCCGTCACCGTGCCGCGCTCGAAAATCAGCGGCGCCATGACCACGGTGTGGCCGCCGACATCACCGGTGTGCGGCCGGCCGCGGCCGAGCATCTTGCCGTAGGTCGCGGGCAGCGCTTCGTAGTCCTGCTTGAGTTTCGCAGGCGGATAGCGTTCGCGCAGAGCCGCGTCGAAGTCCGCGGTCGCGGCGTCGTAGTTCGCGTTGTCGAGCGCGCCGAACAGCGTGCCCGCGTGTGCGTCACACAGCGCATGCACGGAAACATTCGCCGGCGACTGGGCGGCGGCGAATCCGATCGACGCGGCGAGCAGGAAGGTCGTCGCCGTCAAAAGTGCCATCGTCAGCGAGCGAATCGGCATTGCAGGATTCTCCGGGAATGACGTCACGTGGGTGGTGAGGCGCTCGGAAGCGCACTTTAGCGCATCATTTCGCGTCGCTGTCGCCACGCTCGGGTTTCAGCCGCCCGGCCTTGCGCAGCGCTTCGCGCAGCACGTATTCGATCTGTGCGTTGACCGAGCGCAGCTCATCGTCGGCCCAGCTTTGCACGGCCTCCAGCACCTGCGTGCTGATGCGCAGCGGATAGGCTTTCCCCCTTCCGGCTGCCGCCACCTTCCCCCGCTGCGCGGAGGAAGGGATGCATTCTGGAGGAGTGAATCCTGCCCCATCAGGTTCGCAGGATCGTTCGCGAACCCTTCCCCTGCGCAGCGGGGGAAGGTGGCGGCAGCCGGAAGGGGGCGCTCTCCAGCGCTAGCGCACGCCCGCAGCCCCAAGCGGCTCTGCTGCCCGCAACTCGACGCGCCCGAGCGTGTCCAGACCGGCATAGAACCGCCACGGATCGCCATCGCCGACGGACAACGCGATATGCCCGGCGTCGAATCCCGGCAGCGCCGCATCGAAGCTCTGCCAGCGACCATCGATCCACGCCTGCACCCAGGCATGCGGCACGAACACCTGATCCTTGCCGGCGAAGCCCGGGGCATAGGCAAGACCATCGACCACGCGTGTCGCTATGCCGAGCGAGCGACCGAGCGCGGCAAGCAGGACCGCGTGCTCGGTGCAGTCGCCTTCGGGCTTGCGCGCGACTTCGAGCGCGGATGCGTAGCCGACGCCGAGGCTCTTGTTGGTGATGAATCCGCGCACGAAGGTCTCGAGGCTGCGCATGCGCGCGCGTGCATCGCCTGCATCGCCAGCGGCCTTGCGCGCGAGCGCTTCGATTTCCGGCGCCTTGCTCTGCAGCCAGTCGTTCGGCGCGTAGTCGGCTGCCGCCGGACCGGTCTCGCCCGTTGCGCGCGGTGACGGCAGGACTTCGACGATGAGTGTGTCGCCCTTGCGCGCGACCTGCTGTTCGCCCGTCTCCGGCAGCTTGAGCTCGGCGCCGCCATCGTCCGCGGCCAGCACGTAACGCATGCCGCGCACCAGTTCCGCGCGCGTCAGTGGCCGCGGCGACGTCATCAGCGTGCGATCGAAAATATCCGTGCCCTGGTTCGGCGCCGTCGCACACGCGCGATCGCAGGCGAGCAGGACGAGATCGACGCCGATGATCGGCATCGTCAGCTTGTGGATGTTCTGCTCGGCGTCGACCCACAGGCGGCTCTTCACCGGTGTTCCGGCGAACGAGATCGTCTGTTCAATCGTGTTCAATTGTTTTCTGCCGGCCGGGAGATCGACCGTTTCGATGGCGCCGACCAGCGTGTCGACCTGCGCTGCATCCAGGCTCGATGGCTGGAATGCGAGCGCGCGAAAGTGCGTTCCGGGGGCGAGTCCTTCGCGCAATCCCGCAAGACGCAATCCCTCGGGCAGCAGCGCTCCCGCGGGCCAGGCGATTTCGCGCTGCTGCGGTGCGCCGCCGGTCATCGTCTTGATCTGGACCATGCCGTCGCGAAGCGTTCCCTCGATCGTCGTCTCGCTGCCCGAGAGCTTCGACTGGCTGCGGAAAGCGAGCGGCTTTCCGTCCGCAGTCTCCTCGCTGGTTTCCTTGCTGCTCAGCGCCACCGCGTTGCCGGCGCGCTCGATCGAGAGATCGAGGGTCTGCGAAGTCACCACGCGTCCGTCGCGCAGTTCGCGTGTGGATTCGAACGAGCCGATCTTGCGGCCGTCGAGCAGCACCGTGTACCACTGGTCGGGCGGCGGTGCCGCGCGCGCGAATAATGGCAGCAGAACGAGAGCGATCAGCAGCGAACGAGACATGAGAGAATCCTGTGGGGGCGTGCATTGTGCCCGATACGCGGATGGAAGATCGAACCGCGAGGTTCAGAAGATCGAACCACGAAGAACACGAAGAACACGAAGTAAGAAATTTAGAAGTTCTTGGCTTCTCCTTCGTGTTCTTCGTGTTCTTCGTGGTTCAATCTTTTTAAAAACCCGAACCCATGAGACCCGGATGAAGCCGTTTGGCACGCCACACACCGACACTGCAATCCGCGCGCTGTTGCTAGGCAGCGGCGAGCTCGGCAAGGAAGTTGCGATCGAGCTGCAGCGCTTTGCCGTCGAGGTCATTGCGGTCGATCGTTACGCGAATGCGCCGGCGATGCAGGTCGCGCACCGCAGCCACGTGATCAACATGCTCGACGGCGCCGAATTGCGCCGCGTGATCGCGCTCGAAAAGCCCGATCTGGTGGTTCCCGAGATCGAAGCGATCGATACGCCGACCCTGGTCGAGCTCGAGCGCGGTGGCCTGCGCGTAATTCCGACCGCGCGCGCCGCGTGGCTGACGATGAACCGCGAAGGCATCCGCCGCCTCGCCGCCGAGGAGCTTGGTCTGCCGACTTCACCGTACCGCTTCGTCGACACGTACGCGGACTATCGCGAAGCCGCCGCGCAGCTCGGATTGCCGTGCGTGATCAAGCCGGTGATGAGCAGTTCGGGCAAGGGGCAGAGCATCGTGCGCAAGGAATCGGAGCTCGATGCGGCCTGGGAGTACGCGCAATCCGGCGGCCGCGCGGGGCAGGGCCGCTGCATCGTCGAGGGCTTCGTCGATTTCGACTACGAGATCACCTTGCTGACCGTGCGCCACGCCGGCGGCACCAGTTACTGCACGCCGATCGGCCATCGCCAGGAGCAGGGCGACTATCGCGAATCCTGGCAGCCGCAGGCGATGAGCGCGCGGGCGCTGAGCGAAGCGGAACGCCAGGCGAGGGAGATTGCAGATGCGCTCGGCGGCTTCGGCTTGTTCGGCGTCGAGTTCTTCGTCGACGGCGATGCGGTGATCTTCTCGGAAGTCAGTCCGCGGCCGCACGACACCGGACTGGTCACGCTGATCTCGCAAGACCTTTCCGAATTTGCGCTGCACGCGCGCGCGATTCTGGGTTTACCCATTCCGGTCATTCGCCAGCTCGGGCCATCGGCGTCGTGCGCAGTGCTCGCCGACGGCAACGGCGATCGGCCGCGTTATCACGGCGTGGCCGACGCGCTGGCCGAACCCGACACGATGCTGCGACTGTTCGGCAAGCCCGAGGTCCGCGGTCACCGGCGCATGGCGGTGACATTGGCGCGCGACGTCGACATCGAATCCGCGCGCACGAAGGCGCGCCGAGCCGCGGCGAAACTTTCGGTAGAGCTGTGACCTTCGATCAACGCATCCCCCCCTACGGAGCCCGCATGCCCGACGCCATCAACTACGCAGTGTTCCTGTTCCCGCAGGCGATCGAGGCGCTCGGCCCGCCGATCAAGCCGTATCTGCGCGAGGCGCCGGCGGGACAGCACATCGTCTGCGCGGAGATCGATGCGTCGGGGCCGTTCTTCGGCATGACCTTGATCGGGCAGGGCGCGAAAGGCCAGCCGCTGGAGCTGGAGATCATGATTCCGTCGTCGATGGTGAAGCTGGTGATGTCGATGCATGGGGAGCATGAGATCGGCTTCATTTGATCTTCCCTTCTCCCGCTTGCGGGAGAAGGTGCCGAAGGCGGATGAGGGAGGTCTTGCAAGATTGCCCTCACCCCGTGCCCTCTCCCGCAAGCGCGAGAGGGGGAGTGATCGTCGCGCTGCGCGCGACCACGTTCTCTTATTGGAGATCACTCCAGATGCCCCCACGCAGCACCTCGAGCGGCCGGAAGCGCGCCTTGTAGTCCATCTTCGGATGGCGCTCGATCCAGAAGCCGAGATAGAGATGATCGAGCCCGCGTTCGCGCGCCAGGCGGATCTGCGTCAGGATCGCATACGTGCCGAGCGCGGATTCCGCCTGCGCCGTGTCGAAATACGTATAGACGGCCGAAAGTCCGCCGGCGCAGAAATCGGTGACCGCGACCGCGACCAGGCGTTGCTGCCGCCGGAACTCGATGAAGCGCGTCGGGCTCCATGAGGTGTACAGGAAGCGCGCGAAGTCCTCGGGCCGTGCGTCGTCCATACCGCCGGCCGGGTGGCGCACCTGCAGGTAGCGCCGATAGAGCGAGAAATGCTCCTCGCTGTAGCCCGCCGGGGTGACGCGGATGTCGAGGTCGGTGTTGCGCGCGATACAGCGCCGCTGGCTGCGATTCGGCTGGAAGCGCGCGACCGGCACGCGGCAGGCGACGCAGGCCTTGCAGTTGGCGCAATGAGGATAGTAGACATGGCCGCCGGCGCGCCGGTAACCGCGCAGCACGGCGAGATCGTAGAGCTGCGGCAGCTGTGGCGCGCTTGGGTCGATGACGAGATTCTGCGCGGTGCGCTCGCCGAAGTAGCCGCAGGCGTGCGGCAGGGTCTGGAACAGGCGGACGACATCCGAGCGCATGGCGCCCTGTTTAGCGCGACAGCTCGTTCAATGCAATGAGCGCAATCACACCCGCAATCAGCGCAAACACGACCAGCTTTATCCGTATAGAGACGTTGCGGTGCCGCCGGGTGTCGCCGGCGCCGCGCGCCGCGGCCAGCTCGTCGGCGAAACGCGTGGCAGGCTCGAGCCCGGCATCGCGCAGCACCTGGCGCGCCTTCGTCTGGTCCTCGGAGCGCACGACCCAGACCTGCGGCCAGGAGTCGCGATCGCCGCGCTCGGTGTAGCTGAAGCGCTTCCAGTCGGAGCCCTGGTAGGCCTTGCGGTTGCTGATCGTGGTCTGGATGCCGTGCTCGGCCATCAACGCGACGACGCGCTCGATGTTGGCGTTGCGGGGCGAGGTGTAGATCTGGCGCATGAGCCCGCTCTTATCAAATAACAAAGTCGCGCGTAGCGCGACGATCACTCCCCCTCTCCCGCTTGCAGGAGAGGGTAAGGGGTGAGGGGAGGCTTGAAAAGCGCCCCCTTCCGCCTTCGGCACCTTCCCCCGCGTAGCGGGGGAAGGGAAAGAACGCAGCGTGAGAGGGGTGTACGTCGTTACTCGCCGTTGCGCAACCGGATCAACCCTTCCTGCGCAGTCGACGCAACCAACCGCCCATCAGCACTGTAAATCATGCCCCGAGCAAGCCCGCGCGCACCCTGCGCGGTCGGACTGTCGCACGAATAAAGCAGCCACTCGTCCGCACGAAACGGCCGGTGGAACCACAGCGCATGATCGAGGCTCGCCATCTGCACGTTCTTCTGCAGGTACGAGATGCCATGCGGAAACGTCGTCGTGCCGATCAGATGGAAATCCGAGGCGTAGGCGAGCATCGCCCGGTGCAGCACGACATCGTCCGGCGCGCGGTCGATCAGGCGGAACCAGACGTGCTGGAGCGGCGGCTGCTTGCCCGGGTTCAACTCGTCGCGCGGATAGACGCGGCGGAATTCGAACGGTCCGCGCATGCCGAGCCAGCGCTGCAGCTTGGCCGGAATCTTCTCGAGCTCGCCCGGCGGAAGCTGCGGACGCGCGGGCAGATCTTCGGCCTTCGGCACGTCGGGCATCGACATCTGATGCTCGAGGCCGCTTTCCGGGACCTGGAACGACACCGAGCAATTGAAGATCGGCTGGCCGTGCTGGATCGCGACGACGCGGCGCACCGAGAAGCTGTTGCCGTCGCGCGTGCGCTCGACGTTGTAGACGATCGGCTTGTCGATGTCGCCCGCGCGCAGGAAATACGCGTGCAGCGAATGCGCGGCGCGATCCGCATCGACGGTCTGCTGCGCGGCGGACAAGGCCTGGCCGAGCACCTGGCCGCCGAATACGTAGTGCGTGCCGATGTCGCGGCTTTCGCCGCGGAACAGATTGTCCTCGAGGCGTTCGAGTCGGAGCAGGGCGACGAGTTCTTCGACGAGGGCGTCGGTCATGGCGGCGCGCGCAGGATTTCGGGCGGGCGAGTATAGCGGTCGTGCGTGCAAAGCCTGAACCACGAAGAACACGAAGAGTGCGCAAGCCTGAACCACGAAGGACACGAAGAACACGAAGAGAGATCAATCTCTCTCGATTTCGATCAGCTCTTGCCTTCTTCGTGTTCTTCGTGTTCTTCGTGGTTCAATCTTGCCGCTTTGCAAGCGTGGTTCAATCTTGCCGCTCTGCGACCGGAACCAGCCGTTCCAACCCGCAACCGTCGAGCACCTCGTCCCACGGAAACAACGGGCCGGGGTCGCGCCGTCTCGGCAGCAGCTTGGCCGGATCGTCGCTGGAAGGTTCGAGGCGGCGGTCGAGATCCTCGTGTCCCGCGATAAGGCGCAGATTCGGCAGGTTCTCGCGCAGCCGCGCGAGCAGTGCGCGCAAGGCTTCGATCTGCGCTTGCGCGTAGGCCTCGGTGAACGCCTGGTGGCGGCTGTCGTTCCAGTACGGATAGCGGCCGCGGTTGACCAGCTCGATGCCGATCGAGCGCGCGTTGTAGCCGTGGGTCTGGTGAGCGACGCGCGTGTCGGCGACGAAGCGGAATACCGCGCCGTCGCGATCGATGTAGTAGTGCCCGCTGTTGCCGGTTGCTTTCTCCGCGTAGCGGATCTTTTCGCCGAATTCGCGGGCGAGCTCGAGATCCGGCAGCTCGGTGCAATGCATGACGACGAGATCCACGTCGCTCGCGGGTCGCGCGTCGAGGCGCTCCTCGTAAGGCAACGGCCAGTCCTGGATCAGCAGCGGCGCGGGCATGCGCGGATTTTCGCATGCGGCGATCGGCCGCGCACCGCGCGCGCGGAGTGGCGCGTGGCGACGGTGTTAGCATCGCGGCTGGCTTAAGGCGACGTTCGATGAAAGGCACGGTCATTCTCTCGCACGGTCTGGAAAGCGGTCCGAACGCGACCAAAGTGAGTGCGCTGGCCGAAGTCGCCTACGCGCTCGGCTGGGTCAGCGTCAGGCCCGACTACCTCGACATCGACGCACGCAAGGACCCGCGCGGGATCGATGCGCGCATCGCGCGCACGCTCGCGCACACGCCGACGGAAGGGCGCATCGTCTTCGGCGGATCGAGCATGGGTGCGTTCGTGTCCGGCCTGGCATCGCTGGAGCAGGAATGCGCGGGATTGTTCCTGCTCGCGCTGCCGATGGAGATTCCGGGCTACTGGCGCCGTTTCTCCGCCGCAAGCGTGCCGACCGCGATGGTGCACGGCTGGCGCGACGAGCTGTGTCCGGTCGATGCAGCGATCGACTTCGCGCGAGCGCACGGCGCGAGCTTGCAACTGGTGCCCGACGATCACCGTCTGAGCACACACGTCGACGCCTGCGCGGACGCGTTCCGCCGTTTCCTCGTGGATCTGGGCTGACGTGAGCGACGCGATGCGAGCGTATTTCGCGACCTGCGCGAAAGGCCTCGAATACCTGCTGCGCGACGAGCTGCGCGCGATCGGCGCCGCCGACGTGCACGAGCGGCTCGCCGGCGTGCATTTCTCGGGCGATCTGCGCATCGGCTATCGTGCCTGTCTCGAATCGCGGCTCACCAGCCGCATCCTGATGCCGCTCGCCGAGTTCGATGCGGAAGATTCCGATGCGCTGTATGCCGGCGTGCAGGGTATCGACTGGTCGCAACACCTCGCAGCCGACGGCACCCTCGGCGTCGACGCAGTCAGCGGCGCCAGCACGCTGCAGCACACGCAGTTCATCGCGCAGCGCGTCAAGGATGCAGTGGTCGACCAGTTCCGCGATCGCACGGGTGGACGCCCCGGCGTCGATCTCGAGCAGCCGCACGTACGCATCAATCTGCGCCTGTATCGGAACCGCGCGACGCTGTCGATCGATCTTTCCGGCACGCCGCTGCATCGCCGCGGCTGGCGGCGCGGGCAGGGCGATGCGCCGCTGAAAGAGAATCTCGCCGCCGCGATGCTGCTGCGCGGTGGCTGGCCGGAAGTATTCGCGGCCGGCGGCGCGCTGGTCGATCCGATGTGCGGATCGGGGACGCTGCTGATCGAAGGCGCGCTGATGGCCGCGAATGTCGCGCCGGGCCTGCTGCGCGAGTACTTCGGTTTTCTCGGCTGGCGCGGGCACGACGCGGCGTTGTGGACGGCCTTGCTCGGTGAAGCGCGCGAGCGCGCGGATGCGGGCCTGCGCGCGTTGCCCGCGGTGTTCTTCGGCTATGACAACGATCCGCGCGTATTGACCGAGGCGAAGCGCAACGCGCAAGCGGCCGGCGTCGCCGGCTTCCTGCACCTCGCACGGCAGGACATCGAGCATCTGCAGCGGCCGGGCGAAGGCACGGCGCCGGGACTCGTCATCTGCAATCCGCCCTACGGCGAACGCATCGGCGAACGTGCCGCGCTGCCGAAGCTGTATCGCCAGCTCGGCGATTGCCTGCGCACGCAGTTTGCCGGCTGGAACGCGGCAGTCATCACCTCGGACGACGAGCTCGGCCATGCGCTCGGCTTGCGCGCAAAGAAGCGCTACGTGCTGTTCAACGGCGCGCTCGAGTGCCGCCTGCTGCTGTTCGATCTCGGTCCCGACGAGCGGTCGGCCGAACGCGCGCAGCGGCCGTTGTCGGCCGGCGCCGAAGCGGTCGCCAACCGCATCGCGAAGAATGCGCGCCATCTGCGCAAGCGCCTGCACAAGGAAGCGATCGGCTGCTATCGCGTCTACGACGCCGACCTGCCCGAGTATTCGGCGGCAATAGACGTCTATACCGCCGTCGACGCGGAAGGCGGCGCGTCCGGCGACTCCTTTCCGCAGACGTGGCTGCATGTCCAGGAATACGCGCCGCCGCGCGACATCCCCGAACACACGGCGCGCGATCGCCTGCGCGATCTCGTGCGTGCATCCGTTGCCGCGCTGGACATCCCGCGCGAACGCATCGCGCTGAAGACGCGCTATCGCGCCAAGGGCGGATCGAAGTACGGGCGGCTGGACGAGCGCGGGCAGTTCCTGCACGTCGAGGAGGGCGGGCTGCGCTTTCGCGTGAACCTGTTCGACTATCTCGATACCGGGCTTTTCCTCGATCATCGGCCGGTGCGCGCGCGTATTCGCGACAGCGCACGCGGGAAACGCTTTCTCAACCTGTTCTGCTACACGGCGAGCGCAAGCGTGCATGCGGCCGCCGGGGGCGCGCACACGACGACCAGCGTGGATCTGTCGGCGACGTATCTGGAATGGGCTTCGCGCAACTTCTCGCTGAACGGGTTCACCGGCGCGGCGCACGAGCTGGTCCAGGCGGACGTGCTGCAGTGGCTTGCGCACGATCGCGGCGCGTACGAGCTGATCTTCGTCGATCCGCCGACGTTCTCCAATTCGAAGCGCACCGACGATTTCGACGTGCAGCGCGATCACGTGCGCCTGCTGACGCTGGCGGCCGCGCGCCTGGCGCCCGGCGGCAGGATCCTGTTCTCCAACAACGCACGGCGATTCAAGCTGGATCGTGATGCGCTTGGCGAATTCGCGATAAGGGACATCACGCCGGAGACGATTCCGTTCGACTTCGCGCGCGATGCGCGAATTCACTCGTGCTACGAGCTTTCCAATTGAAACCCTCACGTTGCGTTTTGGTGACGTTTTCTTAACGGCCGAAAGCTAAGAATTTCAGACTTGATTCAGCCGCTTCGCTCCACGATGCGCCTGTATCAACTGGAGGGTTGGTTCCCATGTTCGCTTTGCGCAAGTACGGTGTTCGTCTGGCAATGCTTGGCCTTCTGGCCGCGGCGTTCTTCGCTGCGCCGTCGGCGATGGCACGCAGCTCGTGGAGCGTCAGCATCGGCGGTCCCGGATTCGGTATCGGCTATTCGGATTACGGCCACCGTCACGGCGGCCGCGGTTGGGGCGGCAACTACGGCTATGCATATGGCGGCTACGGATATGGATATGGCGGCGGGTATGGTCGCGGCTACTATCCGGGCTACTACGCCGCTCCCGCTTATTACTACGGCGGCTATTCTCCGGGCTACTACCCGGGCTACAACTCGGTGGTTTACTACGATCGTCCGGTGCGTCGCGGCTACTACCGCAACGGCTACCGCGGCCATCGCAATTACGACGGTTACCGCCACGACGGTTACCGCAATGACTACGGACACCGTTCCAGTTATTACAATCGCAGCGGTAGTTACCGCGGCGATTGACGATCAGCGCTGGTAGCGTACCCCTCCCTCCCCCTTCCCGCTACCAGCGTCTCCGCCCCGCGACGATTTCCCCTGGTCGTCGCGGGGTTTCTTCTTTCCGGACAGGCGATTCCGTCATCTTCCTGAGCTTTTACGGCGAACCCGCGCCCGGCCGCGCTATGATCGGCGTTTGTCGATGCAGGAACCGCGCATGAGCCACGATCGACCGCGCGCGCAGCCCGAGACGCCCATGACCAGTGAAGCGACCGAGCCGATGGCCGGATGGACCTTCTTCCGCCAGTGGCTCAGGAACCCGCGCGCGATCGCGGCCTTGTCGCCATCGAGCCGCCAGCTGGCGCGGCAGATGATCGAACAGCTGCCGCCGGGCGCGCAGCGCGTCGTCGAGCTCGGCGGCGGCACCGGTGTGTTCACGCAGGCGCTGCTCGCGCACGGGATCGAGCCGGCGTCGCTGCTCGTCCTCGAATTGAACGAAGAACTGCATCAGCTGCTGCGTCAGCGTTTCCCGCCGGTGCACGTGATCTGTGGCGACGCGCAGGAGCTGCAATCGATCGTTCGCGACAGCGGATTCGCGACGGACGGACATGTCGACGCGGTCATCAGCGGGTTGGGCCTGCTGTCGATGTCGCGCGCGACCCAGCGTGCCATTCTCGAAGGCGTGTTCGCCGTGCTCGGCGATGAAGGGCGCTTCATCCAGTTCACCTACGGTCCCTCGAGCCCGGTCTCGCGCGAGCTGCTGAATGATCTCAGCCTCAACGTCAAGCGCGCCGGCATCGCCTGGATGAACGTGCCGCCGGCGACCGTGTATGTCTACACGCGCAGCCGTTCGAAGGGCATCCGCCCGGTTCGCGGCTGCCGATAATCCCGCGTGGCCGAAAGAGGTGGTGGCTGTAGGGTGGGCTTCAGCCCACCGTTCAAGCATTCGGTGGGCTGAAGCCCACCCTACAGACCACCCGCCCCGCGCGCGCCGGTTAGCTACGGCTTGACCACGCGGTGCCGATCGAACCACCCGATCGTGTTCAACACCTGCGCCAGCAGGTTGCTCGGCCGCGTATTGATCTCGTGCGACGCGCCCGGAATGCGCAGCAGCGCGGTGTCGACCTTGCGCAGCTTGAGCGCCTGGTAGAACTGTTCGGCTTCCGAGCTCGGCGTGCGGTGATCGTCCTCGCCGGTGATCAGCATCGTCGGCGTCTTGACGTTGCCGACGTAGGTGATCGGTGAGCGCTCCATGTAGTTCTTCTGTTGCTCCCACGGCACGCCGGGGAACCAGTAGCGCGAAAACAGCGTGTAGAAATCCGAGGTCAGCGCGAAGCTGTACCAGTTGATCACCGGCTTGGCGACGACCGCCGCGCGAAAGCGATCGGTGTGGCCGACGATCCATGCGGTGAGCACGCCGCCGCCGCTGCCGCCGGTGACGAACAGGTTCGAAGTGTCGACCGAGCCGCGCGATATGACCGCATCGACGACGCTCATCAGGTCGTCGTAGTCCTTGCTCGGATACGCATTCTGGATCAGGTTGGCGAACTCGCTGCCGTAACTCGTGCTGCCGCGCGGATTCGAGTAGACGACGATATAGCCGTGCGCCGCATAGAGCTGGATTTCCGGCGCGAACTGCGGTCCGTACGCGGCGAACGGTCCACCGTGGATTTCCAGCAGCAGCGGATACTTCTTCGCCGGGTCGAAGCCGGGCGGCGTGACGATCCATGCCTCGACCTCGCGGCCATCGGCCGACGACTTGACGCGCATCTCCTCGACCTTGCCCAGATTCTTGTGGCCGAGCAGATTCGCGTTGAGGTCGGTCAGCGAGCGCGCCTTGCCGCCGCGTTCGACGATGCCGACATCGGCCGGCCGGTATTCGCTGCCGCGCGTGTAGGCGACGCGCCCGGCAGCCGACGACATCGCACCTCCGGTATAAGGTCGGCCCATCGCGGTGCCGCCGTAATCGTCGGCGAGCGTCTGCACCTTGCCGCCGTCGGCGCCGATCCAGGCGATTTTCGTTTTTCCGTGATCGTCGTAGTGGAAGAACAGGCCGCGGTTGCCGTCCCAGCGCGGCTCCTCGACATCGAAATCGAAATCACCGGTCAGCGCGCGCGATGTGCCGGTGGCGAAATCGAGCACGTAGATATGCGCGCCCTGGTAAGGCTTGAGGTTGTCGTCGAAACCGAGATAGGCGAGGCGCTTGCCGTCCGGCGAAACGACCGCGTCGCGGTCCGGGCCCTTGCGGTCGGTCAGGCGCGCAACCGCGCCGGAGTCGACGTCGACGCGATAGAGATCGCTTTCCAGCGGTTCGTATTCCCAGTCTTCGTTGAAGTTGCTGGACACGATCAGCGCCTTGCCGTCGCCGGTCCAGGCCGGTGCGTCCATGAAGTTGTGCTTGCCCTGCGTGATCTGGCGCGGCGCGCCGCCGTCGGCGGCGACCACGAAGACCTGGGTGTAGCCGGGATCGATGTAGCCGCCGCCGTCCATGCGGTAGATGACGCGGTCGATGACTTTCGCTGGTGCTGCCCATTCCGCGCCCTTCGGTGGCGTCGGCATCTGCGCCAGCGGCGAATCCGCCGCCGGCACGCGCATCGTGAAGGCGATCCATTTGCCATCCGGCGACCAGCTGAGGCCGCGCGGCGCCTGCGTCAGGTGCGTGATCGCCGCCGATTCGGCCGAGGCCATCCAGCGCACGAAGATCTGCGCCTTGCCGTCCTCGGCCGCGACCCAGGCGAGGCGCTTGCCGTCCGGCGACCAGGCCACGCCGCCGTCGTTGGCCGCGCCGGTCGTCAGCGGCCGGTTGCCGCGTCCGTCGGCATCGACGATCCACAGGTTCGCGCGCTTGCGATCCTTCATCACGTCGAACCAGGAGCGCTCGTAGACGATCGCCTTGCCATCCGGCGACAGGCGCGGGTTGTCCGCCCATTGCAGCTGGAACACGTCCATCGGCTGCAGCGGCCCCGGCTCGCTGGATTGCGCGTGGGCAAGCGCCGCGGCGCAGGCGAGGAGCAGGCAAGGCAGTGGACGGATCGGCATCTGGGACTCCGGCGGAGCGAAAGGTCCGCAACTATGTGAGCGTCACGGGCGTTCGCACAGTGACTTTGGTTGGGTGACGCGGCGGGCGGACTGGGCCGTCATGGTAACGTTTGGCGCCCGTATTACACTGCGCGGATGCAGCGATGCATCCTGCGAGCACGCCTATCCGCGAGGATTCCGGATCATGAACGACCTACCGAAGAACGAATGGATGGATCAGTGGCAGGCGATGTCGCGCCAGTACTGGAGCGCCTGGCAGGATCTCTCCCGCGAGGCCGGCATGGCCGGCGCGCGCGATCCCGCGAGCGTGCCGTGGCACGAAGGCTTCGAGCAATGGTCGCGCATGTTCGGCGCCAATCCGACCGGATCGCAGAGCGAGACGATCGAGCGCGTGCTGGCCAGCGCGAAGAGCTTCACCGCGTTCGCGCAGTCGATGATCGCCGCGGCGACCGGCGCCGGCGGCGGCGCAATGCCCAACTGGAATGACGCGATGCGCCAGGGCTTCAACATGCCCGGCGGCGCCACGGCACTGTTCGACAATCCGGTCGCGCACGCGCTGCGCGAGATATCGGGGCAGGGCACGAAGAGCTTCGAGCAGATGATGGCGAACTTCGCGCCTTATCTGGGCCAGGCCGGCTTCGGTCAGGGCGCCTTCGGTCAGGGCGCCTTCGGTCAGGGTGCCTTCGATCCGGCGCGCGAGGCGAAGAGCTGGCTCGGCGTGCCCGCGTTCGGTTTTCTGCGCGAGCACCAGGAGCATTACCAGAAAATGGCGCTGGCCCTGATCGAGTATCAGGAACAGAACGGCCGCTACAACACGTTGATCCTCAAGGCCAGCAAACGCGGCTTCGAATTGTTCGAAAGCAAGCTCGCGGCGCGCGAGGAACCGGGGCGCCAGATCGATTCGTTGCGCGCGCTCTATGATCTGTGGGTCGATGCGGCCGAGGAAGCGTACGCGGAAGTCGCGTTGTCCGAGGAGTTCCGCGAAGTGTACGGCGCGCTGGTCAATGCGCAGATGCGCATGCGTTCGCAGCTCCAGCAGGAAGTCGAGCGCATCGCCACTGATCTGGGCATGCCGACGCGCAGCGAGCTCGACAGCATCGGCCAGCGGCTGCAGGAAGTGCGCCGGGAAATGCGCCGCGGCGGCAACGCGGGCTCGAGCGCGCTCGCCGGTGAAGTCGCGGCCTTGCGCCGCGAAGTCGGTGAACTGAAGGCTGCGTTGGCGAAGACTGCGCAGCCTTCTGCTGCTGCGACGAAGCCGATGGCTTCGGCATCGAGACCGATCCAGCACAAGCGGCCGCGCGCATCGGCGGCGAAGAAATCCGCGCCGAAGGTTGCCGCGTTGAAAGCCGACATCAGGGAATCGGTGCGTACGCTGGACGGCGATGTGAAATCGTCTGCGCCCAAGCGGCCGCGCCGTCCGAAGAAGGCGGCGGCAACGCATGTGCAACGCGCAGGTGCTGCGCCGCGCACGAAGAAGAGCGTGGCGAAGGTGGCGCACGTCGCGACCCGGGTCGGAAATCCGGTGCAGAGCTTCGCCGCGCGCATGGCCGAGTTCGCACGCTCGGCGCAGCGCGCGCATCTGCGCAAGCCGGCACGCGCAAGCCGACGCGCGAAGTCGAATAGACGCGAGAACAAAGCGGGAGGACGCTGATCATGGACCCGTTCAAGATCGAACCTTCGCGGGCGCTCGACGAAGTGCTCAAGATGCAGAGGAAGCTCGTTGCGGGCATGAAGACGCTGCGCGAGCTCGACGACGTCAGCTACGGCACGACCGACAAGGAAGCGGTCTACCGCGAGGACAAGATGGTCGTCTATCGCTTCAAGGGCGCGCAGCGGCCCACGGCGAAGGTGCCGATCCTGATCGTCTATGCGCTGGTCAATCGTCCGTACATGGTCGATCTGCAGAGCGACCGCTCGCTGGTCGCCAACCTGCTCGCGCAGGGCGAGGACGTCTACCTGATCGACTGGGGCTATCCCGATCGCGCCGACCGCTGGCTGACGCTCGACGACTACATCAACGGCTATATCGCGCGCAGCGTCGACGCGGTTGCGCGGCACGCCGAGGTCGGGCAGATCAACGTGCTCGGCATCTGCCAAGGCGGCGCATTCTCGCTGTGCTTCGCCGCGATGCATCCGGAAAAGGTGAAGAACCTCATAACGATGGTGACGCCGGTCGACTTCCACACGCCCGACAACATGCTCTCGCAGTGGACGCAGAACATGGATGCGGACCTGTTCGTCGACACGCTCGGCAACGTGCCGGCGGACCTGATGAACTGGTGCTACCTGACCTTGAAACCGGTGCGTCTCAACCAGCAGAAATACATCGGCCTCGTCGACATCCTCGACGACAAGACCGAGCTGGAGAATTTCCTGCGCATGGAGAAGTGGATCTTCGACTCGCCCGACCAGGCCGGCGAGGCGTTCCGCCAGTTCATCAAGGATTTCTACCAGGGCAACAAGCTGGTCAAGGGCGGGCTCAGGATCGGCGACCAGGAAGTGCGCCTGCGCGACATCACGATGCCGGTGCTGAACATCTTCGCCGAGCAGGATCATCTGGTGCCGCCGGCGGCTTCGCGTGTGCTGGGCGATCACGTCGGCACGAAGGACTACACGCAGCTGGCGTTCAAGGGTGGGCACATCGGTATCTACGTGTCCGGACGCGCTCAGCGCGAGGTGCCGCCGGCGATACACACCTGGCTGGCTGCGCGCGCCGACTAAGACCGCGCTCCTACGCACGTACCTCGTCATCCCGGCGAAAGCCGGGACCCAGCGCCTCGCGCTGTGCGTAAAAAGGCACGGGGTCCCGGCTTTCGCCGGGATGACGAGGGAGGGAAGCGTGCGTTTCGCGAAGATGCGGTGGTAAACGGGGAAAGCCGTCCGAAAGCCTCAGCGTAGAATATGCGCCTCTCCCGCCGATCCGACCCGCCATGAATGACGTCCTGTTCACCCTCCACAACGTCGTAGTCACGCCCTGGAAGCTGATCGGCTATCTCGGCGTCTTCCTGTTCACCAGCCGCTGGTTCGTGCAGCTCTACGCGACCAAGAAACTGCGGCGCGTGCACATGCCGACCTCGTTCTGGTGGCTGTCGGTGGTCGGCAGCGTACTGCTGGTCAGCTATTTCACGTTCGGCAAGAACGATTCGGTCGGCGTCCTTTCGAACCTGTTTCCGGCGTTCGTT
>Ga0193717_1000348_pt1 | contig 33146 bp, 33 predicted proteins | sample U2c2metaG_FD_145900 | JGI IMG/M metagenome (GOLD analysis project Ga0193717, IMG submission 145900) | Soil microbial communities from a riparian zone of the East river system, Colorado, United States - U2c2 | ecosystem: Environmental > Terrestrial > Soil > Riparian zone | place: USA: East River... | reverse complement strand
CGGTCACGCGCGGACAGGGCTCCTACGAACTCAGCGGCTCCGCGAAGACCAGCACGATCACGACGGTCGATGGCGAGCGAGCAGTGGTCAAGGTGAACGTGAACGGCGTGCCGATCTCGCTGACGGTCGACCAAGGCGGGTCGGTCACCTTCACCGAGACGTCGGCCAACGGCAAGGTCACCGGGCTGACCGGCATCCAGCAGACCGGCACCGTCGGCGTCCGCGCGGACAGCATGCCCGCGACTGCATGCGCCGGAATCGCGATCCAGAACGTCCTCGTCGCCACGACCGGCAACGACCGGATCTCTGGTGCCGCCGGCAACGACCTGATCATCGGGCGAGGCGGCAACGACACGGTCAACGGCAACGGCGGCAGCGACTGCATCACGACGGGCAGCGGCAACGACCAGCTCACCACCAGCGGCGGAGACGACTGGATCGACGCAGCCGGCGGCAACAACGTCATCAAGGCCGGCGACGGCACCAACACCATCGCGACCGGGTCGGGCAACGATCAGCTCACCGCGGGTGGTGGCGACGACTCGATCGAGGCGGGCGGCGGCAATAACGTCGTCACTGCCGGGGGCGGCACGAACACCGTTGCGACCGGGTCGGGCAACGACAAGGTCGCCACCGAGAGCGGGAACGACCACATCGACGCGGGTGGTGGCAACAACGTCGTCGGCGCCGATGGCGGCGACGACAGGATCAAGACCGGGAACGGTAACGACAGCATCGACTGCGGTGCAGGCTCGGACGTGGCGCAGGCCGGAGGCGGCAACAACGCCAACGCCGGCAAGCGGTGCGAAGCGTTCAGCAACTGAGAAACCGTGCGGGGTAGGGCCTGGCGCCAGGCCCTACCCCGCACGCAAAAGCTGACCTCCGTAGGATCATGGTGTGGCGCTGATTCACCGGGCTAAGATCCGGCCTTCGAAGATGGAACTGATCGCCGGCTGGCTTCCGAGCCGGCCCTGGTACGCCGGCGGGGCGGATCCCGAGGTACAGCTCTTAGGGTCGTACCGCTTCGACGATCCGGCTGGTGAGGTCGGCCTCGACACCCACCTGGTCCTTGCCGACGGCGCCCAGATCTTGCAGGTACCGATGACCTATCGGGCCGCTCCCCTGGAGGGCGGTGAGCCGTGGCTGATCAACACCACGGAGCACACCGTCCTGGGCAAACGCTGGGTCTATGACGCTTGCGGGGATCCTGTCTACGCGAATGCCCTGGCCGCCGCGATCCTGGCGGGCGGCGTACAGGCTGAGGAGTACTTCGAAGTCGACGGCCGCCGCGAATTCCGTACGCCGACGGCCCAGGTCACCGGAAGCGGCGACCGCACTCAGCAACTCGCAACCGTCGACACGGTGGCGGACCTGTCATCTTCAACCGACGGCGCCGTCACCACCATCCGCGCAGCCGGATGGGAGCTCAGCATCAACCGAGTGATCGACCTCAAGGCCGACGCGGCCGGCGACAACACACTCACCGGCACCTGGTCCGACCAGGCAACCCCCGTCGTCCTCGCAACCGCCCGCCTCACCTGAGCTCAGCTGGCCGGCTGGACGATCCAAGCGGCTGCATTTTGCCGGGCGAAGTCCTGGAAGGTGATCGGCGGCCTCCCCGTGACCTTCTCGATGTCGTCATTCGGCCGGGAACCGTTGCCGGAAATGATGGCCCCGGTCAGCCAGCGGAGCATCACGGCGTAGTCGGCGGGGACGAAGCCGGCTGCGACCGCACCGCCGATCCATGCGTCAGCGTCGACGTCGTTGTGGATGACGGGTCCGCCGGTCACCTCGGTGATGATGTCGGCGACCTCGCTGACCGTGAGCGCTTGAGGGCCGGTCGGCGCGTACTGCGCGCCGGCGTGGGCGTCTGGCGCGATCAGTGTCTCGACCGCGACCGCCGCGATGTCGCCGGCATCGACGAAGGCTTCCGCGCCGCCGCGGGTCGGCAGAGTGATTGCACCTTCGGCGACCGGCACGTGTCCGTCACTGAAGTTCTGCATCAACCAGGCAGGCCGCAGGATGGAGTGTGTGAAGGTCTCTCGGGACGCGAGGTCGAGTTCTACGGCCGGGATGTCGACCTCCGGTGGCGCCTGGTCACCGCCGTACACGCTGAGGTACGTCACGTGCCGCACCCCGGCTCCCGCGGCAAGATCAAGAAAGTCGGACACCAGGCCGGCGTACTCGACTCGGTTGATGGGCGTGACGAGGTAGACGCGGTCGACACCTTCCAGGGCCCGGGCATGCGTACCCGGGTCGTCCCAGTCGAACACCACGTCGGCGCCGTGGCGCGAGGCTGTCCGCGCCTTCAGACCCCGCTCAATGAGTTTCTGTGCCACCAGCGATCCGGTTCGTCCGGTACCGCCGAGCACAAGTGTCGTCTGCTCTGATTCGTCCATGCCTCCACGGTGAGGCCACGAGTGGAGCGGATCAATGCTCGATTCTCTCGGTTCTTTGTTCCAAACGCTCAAAGGATTGAGCACTGTGATTGCCCTGCTTAATGTGGGCGCATGGATCTGCTGGGCGACCACCTCGCGAGGGCGCGCGCCTCGAACGCTGTCTTCGTCAGAACCGTGGCCGCCCCTCCCTGGGGACTGCGGCTGGCCGGCTCGATCCAGCTCTCCGTCCATACCGTCGTACGGGGGCGGGCGTGGCTGTGGTTCGACGACGAGTCTCTGACCCCGGTCGAGCTCGCGCCCGGCGACGTGACGCTGGTCCGCGGCGGCCCCGATCACTACATCGGCCATGAACCGGGCGCCACCTGGCTCGAGCCTGAGGAGTTCCGGGCCTGTCACTCGCGCGACGAATATGCGGACGACCCACGGGCGACGGTTTTCCTTTGTGGCGCCTACCGTTTCTCGGGGGACGTCGGCAGCGGCCTGCTCGATGCGCTGCCCCAGGTGCTGCCGCTCTCGGCGGCCGTCGGCGATCCCCTCCGCGACGTGATCGGCCTGCTGTCGAGCGAGCTCGCTACCGCTGCGCCAGGTCAGCCCACTGTGTTGGACCGGCTCCTCGACATCCTTCTGGTTCTCGCCATCCGTACCAGCTTCCGGCAGAGCCCCACCGCACCTCGCTGGTACCGGGCGTCGGCGGATCCCCGGCTGAGCGCGGCGTTGCAAGCCATCCACGAGGATGCCGCGCACCCCTGGTCGGTCCCCGAACTCGCCGGGATCAGCGGACTGTCCCGGGCGGCCTTCGCGCGAACCTTCCGGGAGGCACTCGGCCAGACTCCGATGCAGTACCTGACCGACTGGCGAATGACCCTGGCCCGGGATTATCTACGCAATGGCGAGCTGGGCCTGGCCAAGATCGCTGAGGTGACCGGCTACGGCTCGCCGTACGCGTTCGCCACAGCCTTCCGGCGCCATCACGGAACCCCGCCCGGAGCATGGCGGCGACAGGAACTGGCCCACACCAGCAATCCGCTAGCTGCCCACTAGCGAAGCGCGACCCGTCGCGGGCCACACCTCGACCGCCGAGTCAGAAGCAGCACAGCTGAGCTCGGTGACGTCGTAGAACTGGGCAGAGCCGTTGTCGACAGCAACGATCAGGGGCTGCCCCGGGCCGCCGTGAATAGATATCGTGCGCAGACGACCAACGTGGGAGGCAGTCGTGAGTGTCGAGGACGAGGTTCTGGCGGTATCCGCCGCCTGGGACGTGGCGTTGATCGGCAACGACGCCGACGAGGTAGCTGGCTTCATGGCGGACGGCTGGGTCTATGTCGATGCCGACGGCATCACATCGAAGGCCGACGTCGTCGGGTGGATCAGGTCGGGACGGCTGCGCCATGACCTGATGGAGGCGACCAGCGCCCCACGGATCGCGGTGCACGGGAGCACCGCAGTACTGACTGCCCGCAAGGCGAGTGCCGGTGCGTGGGACGGTCAGACGTACACCGTCGTCGAGTGGATCTCGGAGGTGTACGCCCGGGAGGACGGGAAGTGGCTCTGCATCCTGAGCCAGAAATCTCCTGCGGGATAACCCTTGTCGGTGAGTGCAACAAGTGGCAGGTCGGGGCCATTTTGTGGGTCAGTGACGCGCTGGTGGTGAACAATAAGGATTCGCCCCGTGTCTGTGCGTGACAGGAGAGACCAGGATGGATTACCCGTCGTACGTCGTCCCGCCGTCCGCGCCGAGTGCCGCCCGGACCCAGGATCCGGTAGCTGTTGCACTGGGCAACGCATCGCTGCTCGGGGTCGGGTATCTGATGCTGCGGCGATGGACGCTCGCCGTTGCCAACCTCGTGGTCACCGCCGCGCTCGTCACCACCGTGGTCATGGTCGAGAAACCGTGGTGCGAGATCGCCGTGGTCGCCTGGTGGCTGGTCGTCATCGCGCACGGGTGGTACCTGGGTTCGCGCGGCCAGCGGGCCACGGATCGCGGGCGGCGGCTCGTCGCGCTGATCGTCACGGTCGAGGTGCTGCTGGCCGTGGGGATCCTGCGGTTCGATGCGGGCAGGATCGCGGACAGCGTTGCCGAAGCCCGCGAGAGCGGCAATTGCACAGACGTCCGGACCGCCCAGGACAAGGTGCAGTTCGGCCACCGCGTTGCGAACGCGCCGCTGGCCGTCCGCGGAGATGATGATGTGAAGTCCTGCGACCGGCTCGATACGGCCCGGACGCACCTGAGGACCGGCCTGCGCGGGGACACCGGCGAATTGACTGCGGGCTTCGACACTCTCGGCTCGGTCCTCGCCGAGCCCGGCCAGGACAAAACGGTCGACGTGGTCCTGACCGAGTTCCTCGACGGCCTGCCCACCGCGGACCCCTGTCAGACCGTCGGGATCACCGACTGGCTCCGCCAACGGAAGCCGACCAAGAACGCTCTGGACCGATCGGCCGACACCGTCAAGAAGGTCGCACCCACAGCGCTCGTCGCCTGCGGAGACAGGCTTGCCGCGGGCAAGACCTGGCTCAGCGCCCGCATGCGGTACCAGCAGTTGCTCACTCAGTACCCGGGCAACTCATTCACCGGGAGGGCCCAGACCGGGATCAGGAAGGCCACGCTCGCCCTCGAGCTGGCGGAGGTCCGTGAGCGGCTGCAGGGCTTCGGAGACACGCAACCGCAGTACTGCGACAAGCCGGCGAAGTACAGCGGCGCTGTCCCGTACCGCAAGGGTGCGACCAACCTCGCGATGTTCTTCGGCAACAAGGAGTACTCCAACAGGCTCCCCGCGCAGTGGCGGACCGGTGACGTCACCAGAGCCGCGCTGATCGTCTGCGCCGACCCGCCGGAGAACGGATCCGCTGTCCAGACCTGTTCTTACTCGAGCGATACCTTCCCCTTCCCCTCGGACGTGACGTTCTACCGGATCGCGATTCCGCTGAAGGTCTACGAGGTGCGGACCGGCAGACTCGTGTCCAACGCCAGGGTCCAGATCAGCGGCACGAGCTGCCCCCAGACCTTCTACGCCAGCAATCTCGCCCCGCCGTCCTCGGAGTTCGTCACCGCCTCCAACGCCAACATCCAGGCCGCCTTCAGATACCTGATCGTCCGGTGATTCCGGACAGCAGCCTTAATGACGGGCAGTTCTGAGGGCGGTCTCCAGCAGGTCGACCGTTTCGTCGACAGCAGCAGTCAACCGATCGGGGTCCTGCGTCAGGTTGCTCAGAACGCGGTCGATCTCCCGCAGACCGGCGCGATCCAGCAGACGCTTCTCATTGGTGATCCACTCGCCCCGCGCAGCCAGTACTGCGTGCGCCGTCTGGCAGGCGGCAAGTGCGATGGCTCCGGCGCATTCGGTCAGCCGACCGCGCTCGGCATACGCGGGCCTGATGTAGCTGAGGGTGTACCGGGCAACGTCGGCCCACAACGTCGAGGCACGCTGCTTCAGCGCGTCGGGATAGTCGGGCCGCGGCAGTGTCCCGTGCAAGACCTTGTTGATAGCCAGCTCGGCGACGACCAGATAGGTAGGGACACCGGCTAGGTAGAACAGCAACCGCTCGATCTCGAAGCGCCCCTCACGGGCCTCGGCAAGCCGGTACTCGACATCGTCGAGGTCCCGGTAATGCACGTCCACCCGCCTGCCATCCACCTGCAGCCAGGCGCCCCCGTTGAACACACCCCCACCCCATCCCCCGATCTCGGAAACCTCGCCCGGCCAGCCGACGGCCCGCAGATCTTCAGGAGAGAACGGCCCGCGGTAGTACACCGCAAAGTCCCAATCGCTCCCCGGCCCCTGAGCCCCCGTCGCCCGAGAACCCCCCAACGCCACCGCCTCCACCCACGGCAACGCCGCCAGCCGCCCACTCACATACCCCAAGAACGCCTCGTCATCATGAACCTGCATGACCGCCAGGGTATGAAAACCAAGACCGAGGTGCAGGTCGTTTGTCAGTGGTAAAGGTCTTCGAGGGTAACGAGCTGGACGTCGTCCCGATCGGCCGCAGCTCGCAGGGCATCACTGAAACCCTCTGCGCTGAAGCAAGTCAGGAGGCATCCGGCGGTATCGAGGCCACGGTGAGAAAGGAGCTCCCGGGCCCGGGTGAGACGGTCAAGGTGGTTGATGCCCATCACGGTGCCCCATTTGGCTTCGCCGAGCATCGCCACTCTGACTCTGGCGGTCCCCCGGGGCCGTTCGGTGACTGCGACATCGACCTCGATCTGCTGATGCCGGGTTGCATCGCTGACAACGCCGCGGCCGACTTGTCCCAAGGAGCCATCGAGCAGGGACTGACCAGCACCCAACATGTATTCACGGCAGATGGTCTCGAAGTGCGGGCCGGCGACCTTCGCGGAGAAGCGCTCGCCCGACTGCGCCCAGACCTCGTTTCCCTGGCCTGATTCCAGTCGTGCCCAGGCCGGCCGCATCACCGACTCGTAGAAGTTGATCAGCGGTTCAGTGATCCGGTACTGCGCTCTGCCTGACCTGAACATGTCTTCCTCACGCTCGAGCAGATGGCTGTCCTCCAGCACATTGAGCGGATGCGAGATGTCGACGGCCTTGCGCCCGATGTAGTTCGCGATCCCGCCGCGGGTGGAGTTTCCTTCCGCTACCGCGGCGAGCACGGAGTGATAGAGCGCCGTGTCCCTGATATCGGTCTCCTCGGCCAGGAGATACCGCGCCTCCCGGAAGAGCGGGCTCAGCGGCGACAACACCGTCCGGGAGATCCATTCGTCGAAGTCCTGCAGGCTCGTAGGAGCGTCGTCGGCCAGGAACTGCCGTCGGTAGGCAGGAGTGCCGCCAAGGACCGCGTGCAATCTGGCGGCAAGAGCCGGGTCGTCCGCGACACCCCAGAACTCGGCCGAGTCCCGATAGCCGAACGGCCGGACCACGAGTTCGAGTTGCGCCCGCCCGCGCAGCGGCGCAGTACGGGCCAGCAGGCCGCCCATCACCGACATCGCCGATCCGCACAACATCAGCCGCATCGAGCTCGGCTCGACCTGGAAGCGGTCGATCTCGCGCTGGATCACCGAAGGGAGCTCCGGTGCGGTTTTGGCCAGATAGGGGAACTCGTCGATGACGACCAGTAGCGGGCCGTCCGAACGATTCGGCGCCGCCAGACTGAACAGATAGCTGATCGCGTCGTCCCACGTCGCGAAGGAGAAAGGCGACGGCGACCCGGCGTACGAGGCTAAGGCCGTTCCGAACTGGCGCAGCGACTCTCCTGCGGTCGCTGCTGTCGCTCCGAAGTAGAACCCGCGCTGCTGCTCGACCAGGGCACGGAGCAGGTAGGTCTTGCCCATCCGTCGGCGTCCGCTGACAACACCCAGCATGGCGTGGGTGGCCGGCCTCGTCACGAACGAGGCGAGACCTGCCCACTCGGCATCCCGGCCGAAGACGTGCGGCGGCTTGATGACAGCGTCGACCATGCAGCTCCGATTCTTAGGACTATACTTTTAAGAAGTGTACTCCTAAGAATCCGTGCCCGTACGCCGCTCCGCAGAGCCCGGGCGGCTCCGATTGCGAGGGAGCCGCCCGGGGTGTTGGTCAGAGGAGGGGGACCAGGTGTTCCTCTTCGTGGTCCAGGTGGTTGTTGAGGGTTTCGATCAGGTGGTCGAGCTCGGGGAGGACCGAGGTGGCGGTGGGGGTTGAGATCAGCTGTTGGAGGTCGTCCAGGAGGAGGGCGATCTTGTCGTGGTCGGACTGGAGTTGGGTGATGGTGGGAGCCAGTTCGGGATAACGGGCCAGCAACGCGGGGAACATGCCATCGGTCTCGTGGGTGTGGTGGATGTGGAGGCCCTGGCAGAGGGTGAGGCAGTTGATCCGGAGTTGAGCGCCGAGGGTTGGCCCGGAAGTGGCCACCTCGCGGCGGATCAGGGCGAGTTCCCGGCGGAACGCGCCGTGGATGCGCTTGAGCATCTCGCCGAAGGACGAGGTGTTCGGCGGTCCCCAAGCGACCTGCCGCAGGGCGACCACCGGGATCGTGCGGGTGGTCTTGGACTGGTACTCGCCCCAGCCGGGATCGGCTTCGGTCAGGCGGGCGAAGATCTCGTCGCGTTCCGTGCCGTGGAGTGGTTCCGCGCGAGCTTCGTAGGTGAAGGTGCCGTCCTCGACGGTGACGACGGGGTCGGCGAGCAGGTTGTGGTACCAGTCCGGGTGCTTCGGACCACCACCCGCGGAGCCCACGATGAAGATGCGGTCGTCGGTGTCGGGGTAGTAGCCGAGGATCGTCGTGTGCGGTCGGCCGGAGCGGGCGCCGGTGGTGGTGAGCAGAAGCAGCCGCGCTCCGTCGAAGGGGCCGCCGACCTGGCCGGCGTTGGCGCGGAACTCGGTGATGATCTGCTGGGTGAAATCGTTGAGCATTCTCCTCTTTCCATCAAAGACAGGTAAATGGGCAGCACAAAGCGCCCCGAAAGAATTCAGCGCAGCACTGAGCGCTGCGTTGCGAAGGTGGTGTGCGGCAGCACGAAGGACTGCCGGGAGACGCGACCCAGGGGGTAGACCGTGGCGTCGCGGGATACGTAGTACGCGCTGAAAGCACGTAGATCAAGGAGAAGGCGGGCCTCTAGCGGCCCTGCCGGCGCTCAGAGCGCAGCCGGGTACCCAACTCGTTCTTGGCTCAAGGCCGACCCGGTAGTCACGGAGAAGAGCTTAGGCGATATACCGGGTCAGGCAAAGTCCCATCGCAAAGTTCGGGGTTATTCAGGCGTCGAGGTTTTTGCCGAAGTACATGAGTTCCCAGAGACCGGGAGCGGTGATGGTCGCGGCCTCGCCGGAGAGCCGTTCCACCGTCACCTGACCGGTGAAGCGCAGGTACGCGCCGTCGAAGCCGACCAACCGGGCGAGCAACCGCTTGAGGCCTTTGACCGAGTTGATCATCGGGTTCTGCACGATGGTCTTCTCGCGCCGGAACGTGACCCGGTAATGCTCGCCGCCCTCGGACCCGGCGTCGTACTCGTAGACGACGACGTCGGCGACGGGTTTGCTGGTGACGGGATCGAGGTGCTCCTCGGACTTGCTGAAGTGCACCAGCGAGGCGTTGTCCGCGATGATCTTGCCCTCCTTGGCCAGCAGGAAGATCGGGGTCTCGGCGTACCCGTACTTCTTCTCGCCGGTGATGTACGAGGCGATCACGGTGTAGTCGTCCACCCGGGCGCGAGCCCAGTACCAGTGGTGGATCAGGTCCTTCATGGGCGCGTCGCCCCAGTTGTGGTCGTGGTAGCCGATGCCCTTGAGGTGCTCGGTCTTCCCGTCGATCGTCAGGATCGCGTCGACCTCTCCCTGCGGTACCGACGGCAGCCAGGCGAAGGTCCGCCGCTTGTCTCCGTCACCGAAGTACATGTGGCCGGTCTCCGGACGCCACGACGGCACCTGGCCGGTCAGCCTGACATCCGCGCTCACACCGTCCAGCTCCACCCGGATGTTGTACGTGTGCAGGTCACCCGAGATGGTGTTGGCTCCCATGTGCACATCGCAGTGCCCGGTCGAGGAGAAGAACGCATCCTCGGCCACGTGGACGGAGCGTTCGACATGAGTACCGTCCGCCCGGTCCAGCTCGAACGTGACCAGCGGTGCCGGTGGCTGGTCGAGGCCCTTGCCACCACGGATGTCCTTCACCAGGAAGTTGATCACCAAGGTCGCTCCGTCGTCGAGGACGGCATCGAAGTACCACCACTCGAAGGTGCCCGGGCCGCCAGGGCTGGTGCGGAAGCCGTCCTCCCAGGGGGCGATGTCCCCGCGCGCGATCCCCAGCTGCTGGTAGTCGGCGGCCTGCTCGGCCATCCGGAAGGGCTCGGTCTTCATTCCCTGTCTCCCTGTCTCGGTGAAGAATGCGCCGGGCGGCTCTCTTCATCGATAATAGACGTCTGGTAATTTATTGCAAGCGCCGCGAAGCACGGAACGACGGTCAGGACGCTGGTACGGAGGAGGATCGGTGCGGGAGACAGGAAAGCGGGGCCGGGGGCGGCCGCCGGCGGGGACGGGACTCGACTCGGCGGCGGTGCTGGAGGCGGCGCTCAAGGCATTCGCCGAGCGCGGCTTCGACGGGGTTTCCGTCCGCGAACTGGGTCGTGAGATCGGCGTCAGCCACGCCCTGCTCAACGCGCGCTTCGGCAGCAAGGAAGATCTGTGGTTCGCGACCATGGAGCGATGCATGACCGACCTCGAAGAACGATTGCTCGCGGTCGGACTGGACCCTGAGATGGACGATCTCGAGGCGGTGCGGCTCGCCATCATCGGCTACGTGACCTTCAGCGCCGAACGCCCCGAGATCCACCGCATCATGGCCCACGAGGGCGGCATCGACAGCGACCGCATCCGCTTCATCGTCGACCGCTTCGTCAACCCGATCCGCGAGGTCGCCGAGCAACGGCTCACCCGGTTGACCGAGGCCGGGCGCATCGAGGAGGTGCCCTACACCACGCTCCACTACCTGATCACCCACGGCACCGTCGGTCTGTTCGCCAGCCCCGCCGAGACCCGCCTCCTCGGCACCACCCCGCCGACCGGCCCCGAAGAGATCCTCCGGTACGCCGAACAGGTGGCCGCCCTGATCGTCCGCGGCCTGGTGATCCGTTGACGGGTTCCGCAGGCGGGACTAGCGTCGTACGCAATCCCTTATCGGCGCCGGCCTCGCGAATCCACGCAAGGCTTGATGGCGTACGCGCGGATTCACCTGGACGGGGCAGGCGACGACCGCATCGCTTCCTTCACAGGGCGGTCGCGGCCCACGGCTTGAACAGCGACGGACCTTGTCGGAGAGGAGCAGTACTCGTGCCAGGCAACAGGGCGGTTATTTACAAGGGACCAGGCGATGTGGCGGTCGAGTCGATCGACTACCCGACCTTGGAACTCAAGGACGGTCCCGGGGTCAACCCCGCCAACGTGGGTCGGCAGGTCCCCCACGGGGCGATCCTCAAGGTCGTGGCCACCAACATCTGCGGCAGCGACCAGCACATGGTCCGCGGCCGGACCACGGCACCGCCGGGACTCGCTCTCGGCCACGAGATCACCGGTGAGGTGGCGGAGGTCGGCCGGGACGTCGAGTTCATCAAGGTCGGCGATCTCGTCTCGGTCCCGTTCAACATCGCCTGCGGACGATGCATCAACTGTAAGGAGGGCAAGACCGGGGTCTGCCTGAACGTCAACCCGGACCGGCCGGGATCGGCGTACGGGTATGTCGACATGGGCGGCTGGGTCGGCGGCCAGGCGGAGTACGCGCTGGTGCCGTATGCCGACTGGAACCTGCTGAAGTTCCCCGACAAGGACCAGGCGCTGGCGAAGATCCGCGACCTGGCGATGTTGGCGGACATCTTCCCGACCGGGTACCACGGCTGCGTCACCGCCGGCGTCGGGACTGGTTCCACCGTCTACATCGCCGGAGCCGGTCCGGTCGGGCTGGCCGCGGCCACCTCCGCCTTCCTCCTGGGTGCCGCCGTCGTGATCGTCGGCGACCTGCAGAAGGAGCGGCTGGAGCAGGCCCGCAGCTTCGGCTGCGAGACTGTCGACGTCGCGGCAGGCGAACCGAGGGACCAGGTCGAACAGATCCTCGGTGAACCAGAGGTCGACTGTGCCGTCGACGCGGTCGGCTTCGAGGCACACGGTCACGGCGACGACGCCAAGTCCGAGCGGCCGGCGACAGTACTGAACACGGTCATGGATGTCACCAGGGCCGGTGGTGCGGTCGTTATCCCCGGGCTCTACGTCACCGGAGACCCCGGCGCGAGCGACGACGCCGCGAAGACCGGTTCGCTGTCGATCCGGCTGGGCCTCGGCTGGGCGAAGTCCCTGGCCTTCACGACCGGGCAGTGCCCGGTGATGCGGTACAACCGCCAACTGATGATGGCAATCCTGAACGACCGTACGCAGATCGCGAAGAACGTGAACGCCACGGTCATCCCGCTGGACCAGGCGCCGCAGGGGTACGCCGACTTCGACAAGGGCGCGGCTCGCAAGTACGTGCTCGACCCGCACGGAATGATCAGGTAGACCGCGACCGGCGGGAGCGGGGCCATCCAGCCCGGCTCCCGCTGCTTCGCTGTGAAATACGTCGGTTACACCTCCTTGTCATACTGCTGGCGAGGGGGCCACACCGTCACGAGAGAGACTTCTCATGAGCAGTGACAGCAGGCTGGACCTCGAGTTCGCCTACACGACGTACGAGGACTCGTGCCGCGATCTGTATTCGCCGCACTACTTCTGCCGGCGGCCGCGCGGTCACGACGGCGTACACGCCGCAGGCTTCGGCTCGAGCCGGCTCCGCTGGGAGCACCAGCCGGACCACGCCCCGCACCTGCTGTCCTAGCCCTTTCGTCCCTCGATGACGAGGTACTGCGCGGGAAGCACCAGCCCGGATTCGCCTGAGGTGTTCCACCGCTCGAACAGCTTGATCAGGTCGTCGCGCAAGCCCGCCACCGCCCCTCCGCCTCAAGCGCCCTCCGGGCCAGTACGACTGGGCCGAACGAAACCGGTTGAATGCTCACGTAATGTCATGGGGTGAATTCAGCAGGTGACAGAAAGTCCGGCCATCGGGCCGGATGGCCGGAAATGCCGGAGGATTCAGCGAAAAGACCGGAGAAAAGGTGTAACGCGGCGCACAGTGTGACGATAAAAGGGTGAGCGGCCTGGCTGGGGGGCTTTGGCTGACGCTCCGGTGCTTCTTCGGGATCGCCGGTTTTGGAGGGGGCCCCAGCAGGTGCTCGCCCGGGGCGGGGTGAGCACCTGCGAAGGGGGCGCCTCAGTCCTCGATCTCCTTCAGCCCTTGATCCCCACGTGCGCCATTCCCTCGACGAAGCGCTTCTGGGCGAAGATGAACATCACGATCATCGGCAAGGTCGCCAGCGCCGTACCGGCCATCAGATACGGCCATTGCACTTCCGCCGGATTCTGCGCGAAGATCGCCAGCCCCAGTTGCAGCGGCCGCATCGAGTCCGATGTGGTGATCATCAGCGGCCAGAGGAAAGCGTTCCAAGCGGCCTCGATCTGGAAAACCGCGATGGTGATCAGAGCGGGTTTCACCAGTGGCGTCATGATCCGCGCGAAGATGCCGAACTCACCGAGGCCGTCGACCCGGGCGGCCTGGGCCAGTTCGTTCGGAACCGACACGTAGAACTGCCGGGCCAGGAAGGTGAACAACGGAGCCGCGCCCAGCGGGATGATCAGGCCCCACCAGGAGTTGAGCCAGCCGATCCCACCCTGACCGAGGATGTTGTTGCCACCGAAGAGCGGGATCGACTTCACGATCAGGAACAACGGGACCAGGATGATCTGGAACGGTACGAGCAGCAGGATGATGAAGTAGCTCAACAGTGCCTTCGACCCGCGGATCGGCAGTTTCGCCAGCGCGTACCCGGCCATCGTACAGACCGCCAGGGTGAAGGCGGTCTCGCCGACGGCGATGAAGAGGCTGTTGCGGAAGTACCGCAGGAACGGTGCCGTCTGCATCGCCTCGGTGAAGTTGCGCCAGCGCAGTTCGTCCGGCAGCCAGGAGAACTTGGCGATCTCGAGGTTGCTCTTGAACGCGGTCAGCACCATCCACAGGAACGGTGTGATCATCAGCAACGCGCCGATGCTGAGCGCGACGTACAACAGGATCCTGCCGATCCCCGGACCCGACGACTTCGTGCCGGCGATCGGGCCGGTCACCGTTGCGCTAGTCATTGACATCCGCCTTCTGGAGCAGGCGTCCGAGACCGATGAAGATCGCGATCAGGATCATCATGATCACCGTCTCGGCGGACGCGAAGCCGAGTCGGAGGTCCTGGAACGCGTTCGTGTAGATGTCGAGCACCAGCACCATCGTCTCGGTGCCGGGACCGCCGTCGGTCATCACGTAGACCAGGTCGAAGACCTGGAAGGTGCCGACGATCGTGGTGACGAGGACGAAGAACTGGACGGGACCCAGCGCCGGCCAGGTGATGTTCAGGAACCGCTGCCAGCGGTTCGCGCCGTCCAGCGACGCCGATTCGATCAGATCGCGGGAGACGCTCTGCAGGGCGGCCAGGTAGATGATGATCTTCGTGCCGAGTCCCTGCCAGATGCCGACCGCCATCAGCGACGGCAGCGCCGTGTCGGGGTTGGAAAGCCACTGGCTCGGCGCGAACCCGAACAAGCTCAGGAAGCCGTTGGCCAGACCTGATCCCGGGTTGTAGATCCACAGCCAGATAGTCGCGATGGCCACTGTGGCCGTCACCGTCGGCACGTAGAACGCCGTCCGGAAGAAGCCCAGCCCGCGGATCTTCTGGTTGAGGCCGAGCGCGATCACCAGAGAGATCACGATCGACACCGGGACCACCACGACGGCGTACAGCAGGGTGTTGACGAAGGCGGCGCGGAAGTTCGCGTCCCCGAAGAGCTCGCTGTAGTTCTCGAAACCGACCCAGGCCCACGAGTCGCCGAAGCTGTAGTCGGTGAAGCTGAGTGCGACCGCGAAGGCGACCGGGATGACCAGGAAGATCGCGGAATGCAGCAGCGCGGGTGCGAGCAGCATCCAGCCGGCCCGGACCTGACTGCGGATCAGCTTGCGGCTGTCCTTGGACGGAGGGACGCGACGAGCAGTCGCGATGGCAGCAGTGGGTCGTTCCAGCGTGGCGCTCATCGTGACTGTCCTGCCAGGTTGGCCAGCGTCTTGGCGGGATCCTTCTGACCGAGGACCGCCTGGGTGAGCTGGGTGTCGAAGTTGCCCCGCATCTCCAGCCAGTTCGCCGATCCGCCTTCGTAGATGGCGAGTTCGAGACCGCCGGCGACGAACTTGCTGAGCGGGTTCGACTGCGCCTGCGGGGAGTTGATCGCGTCCTTGTAGGCCGGGATCTTCTTGTTCAGCTTGGCGATCGCGTCGACCGCCGTCGGCTTGGTCAGGGACTGGATGAAGGTCCAGGCCGCGTCCTTGTGCCGGCTGCGGGAGCCGATCGAGGCCAGGTCGCCACCGACGAACTCGACCTCCTTGCCGCTGTCGAACCGGAAGAACTTCAGGTCGTCGCAGTTGGCCTGGCCGATGCCCTTGTCGGAGCAGTCGACGGCACCACCGGTGATGCCCATGGCCGCCTCACCCGTGTACACCAGCGGCTGCTGGGCGGCATTCTTCTGGCCGTAGACCTGGACGTTGTTGATCATCGACTTGATCCACTCCAACGTCTCCACACCCTTCGCGTTGCTGTAGTTCGGCTCGCCGTTGAGGTACAGCGGAGTACCGGTGGAGGCGAGCAGGGTCGTGTAGGTCTGCCGGAAGCTGGTCGGCGCGGCCAGGTCGAAGCCGGACCGGGTGATGGTGCCCTCGGCGTTCCGCTTGGTCAGCTTCTCGGCCGCCGCCTTCAGCTCGGTCATGTTCGTCGGCGGCTTGTCCGGGTCCAGCCCGGCCTCCTTGAAGGCGCTGATCCGGAGCGCGACGGCGCGGGCGTCGGCGACCACCGGGTAGGCGTAGAGCTTGTTGTCGTACATCGCGGCCGGAACCATCGCCCCGATGCTCTTGTCCTGGATCACCTCCGGCGTGACGCCGTACGGCGCGAGGTCGGCGAAGAGTCGCTTCGACGCGAAGGTCTGGACCCAGCCGACGCCGGTGACCATCACGTCGTAGGGGATGCCGGCCGCGATCGAGGTGGAGAGCTTCTCGTTCAGGTTCGTGTACGTCGCGTAGTCCGGCTCGACCTTCATCTTCGGATAGGTCTGCTGGAAGTCGGCGACCACCTTGGCGAACTCCTCGCGACCGGTGTTGCTGGCCGGGAAGGACGGGATCAGCACCCGCAGGGTGCCGGTCGCCTCGGCCGGCGGGACGCCGTCCGTGGATTTGTCGATCACCCCGTTGCCACAACTGCTGGCGGTCAGGCCGAGAACCGCGGCCAGCACCACCAGTCCACTCCGGGCACCACGTCTCACAGGGGAACTCCTTCGCTGCCGGGCGGTCCGCCGGCCAAGTCGTGACGACCGGACCACCGAGTGCAGCGAAAGTATGGGAAAGGGCTTTCCTCGTCAAGGCCTCATCGCTCGAATGATCAAATTCGATCAAGCATCGTTGCTCCACAGGAAGCGCGGATCCGCAGGTCTGGCAGCAGGCTCAGGTGCTGGACGGCAGCTGGGCGACCCGGGCCGGCCTTGAGCTTGCGGAGCAGGAGCTCGCAGGCGGTCTGGCCGAGCATCAGTTTGGGCGGGCAGACCGCCGTCAGCGGGACGGCGGCCAGCGAGGCGGTTTCGTCGTTGTACGCGATCACCGCCAGGTCATCGGGGATCCGCAGGCCGCGCTCCATCGCTCGTTCGACCAGCCGGGCGGCGTGCTCGTCGGAATGCACCAGTACTGCGCGCGCGCCGTACGCCTCGCACTCGGCCAGGAACGCGTCGTGCTGCGCGATCGTGTCCGGGTCCTCGCCGCGTGCTGGCAACACGACCGGGGAGATCAAGAGGTCGACGTCGAGCGTCTTGGCTGCCTGAGCGATGCCTTGCCGGAGCCAGTGCGCGGTGACGCTCGCGTTGAAGTTGACCCCGATCCGCCGGTGACCGAGCGAGACGAGGTGCCTGAGCGCCAGCATCGCGCCGTACGCGTGATCCGTGCGGACGTGGTCGTACTCGTGCCGGACGTGCGGGAACCCGAAGGCCCGCTCCATCAGCACCACCGGTACGTCGATGTCGTCCAGCCGCGGACCGAGTTCGTCGGCCCGGCCGTCCCCGAGTGCCGTGCTGATCAGCAGTCCGGCCACACCGATGCCGAGCACCTTCTCGAGCCGCTCCTGCTCCACGGCCACGTCGTAGCCGGAAACCCCGAGCACCAGGCGAGCGCCGTACCGGTCGGCCGTCGCCTCGGCACCGCGAATCACGTCGGTGTAGTAGAAGGTCGAGCTCGGTACGACGATGCCGATGGTGAGCTGACTCCCCGGTGCCGATCGGCCGGCCGGACTCGTGCCGACGGCACCACCGTGGACCCGGCGGAGCAGTCCGGCGGAATCCAGTTCGGCGAGATCCCGGCGTACTGTGATCGCGGAGACGCCGAGCTCGGCGGCCAGCTCGGCCACCCGGAGCCGGCCGTGACGGCGCAGGCTCCGCAGGATCAGCTCGTGACGCTCCGGTGCAAGCATGCGGTCCCCTGTGATCTGCGTGTGATTGTTTGTGATCATACGATCATTCCCGGGCTGTGATGAACCAGGAGGACGCGGTGTGAGTGAGGAAACCAGCCGGACCAACGTCGTGATGTCGAAGCTCTCGATGATCGGCGACCTGCTGATGCTGCAACTGGTCTTCCTGGTCCTCAGCATCGGCATCGTGACGCTGTTCCCCGCCTCGTTCGCGTTGCAGCGGGTGCTGCCCTACGCGATCGGCCAGGAGCACCCGGCCCTGATGCGGCGGTTCTGGAACGAGTTCAAGTGGGCCTTCCGCCGCTTCTGGCTGGCCGGCCTCGGCCTGTACTTCGGAGGCGTGGCGCTCGCCTTCGGGCTGCTCTTCTGGGCCTCCACCGACGGCCCCATCCGGATCGCCGCCCTGGCAGTCCTGATTCCGCTGACCGGGATGATCGTCGGCCTCTACCTGAGCGCCCTCGCCGTCCTTCCGGATGCCGCGACGGACATCACCACGCGCGGTCTTTTCCGCGCGGCCAACCTCTTCCTGCTCCGCCGCTCCCTCGCGATCGCAGGCGGGGTCATCGCCCTCGCTACCTGGTACCTGCTGCTCGCACGACTGCCGACCCTGTTCGTGATCGGCTCCGGACTGGTCCCGGCGCTGCTCGTCTACTGGATCGCCCGCACCAGGACCACTCGTCCGAAAAAAGATCCGGGCAGCCTGTCAAAATGAGCCCCTCTGGTCCGACGTAAGGGTGTAAGGCCCACCAAGGACCAGAAGGAGAACCCCGATGTACGCGACGACCGAAACCCTGGCGACGACGCCGGCCACGCAGGGCGGCCGCTCGCGCTGGCTGGCTCTCTATGTTCTCTGCGCCGGCATGTTGATGATCGTGCTCGATGTGACCGTGGTGAACGTGGCGCTTCCCGCCATGCAGGATGACCTCGGCTTCACCAGCTCCAGCCTCGCCTGGGTGGTGAACGCGTACATGATCGCGTTCGGCGGGCTGCTCCTGCTGGCCGGCCGCCTCGGCGACCTGATCGGCCGCCGGACCATCTTCCTCAGCGGACTGGCGCTGTTCACCGCCGCTTCCGTGCTCTGCGGCCTGGCCGGCAGCCAGGAGGTGCTGGTCGTGGCCCGCTTCATCCAGGGCGTCGGCGGCGCGCTCACCTCCGCGGTGATCCTCGGCATGATCGTGACGCTGTTCCCGGAACCGCGGGAGCAGGCGAAGGCCATCGGCGTCTACGCGTTCGTCGCCTCGGCCGGCGGTTCGATCGGCCTGCTCGCCGGGGGCGTGCTCACCCAGGCGATCAACTGGCACTGGATCTTCTTCGTCAACGTCCCGATCGGCGCGCTGACCGCCTTCCTGGCCGTCAAGCTGATCGAGAAGGACAAGGGCCTCGGGCTCGGACGCGGGACCGACGTGCCGGGCGCGATCCTGATCACCGGCGCCCTGATGGTCGGGGTGTTCACCATCGTCAAACCCGCCGCGGAACTCGGCTGGACCTCCGGCCGGACCATCGCGCTGAGCCTGCTGACGCTGACCCTGCTGGCCTGCTTCATCGTCCGCGAGGCGACCGCGTCCAACCCGCTGGTCCCGCTGCGCATCTTCAGGTCGCGCACCCTGACCGGGGCGAACCTGATCCAGGCATTGTCCGCTTCGGGAATGTTCGGCATCTTCTTCCTCGGCTCGCTGTACCTGGAGCGCGTGCTCGGCTACTCCGCGCTGGAGATCGGGCTGGCCTTCCTGCCGACCACGGTCCTGATGGGTGTGCTGTCGGTCCGCTACTCGGAGAAGCTGATCACCCGGTTCGGTCCTCGCCGGCCGCTGATCGTCGGGCTGGTGCTGATCACGGCCGGCCTGGCGCTGTTCACCCAGGCACCGGTCGGCGGCAACTACTTCATCCACGTGCTCCCGGTGCTGACGCTGCTCGGACTGGGCGCCGGTGTGTGCTTCCCGGCCCTGATGGGCCTGGCGATGGCCGACGTCAAGCCCGAGGACGCGGGTCTGGCCTCCGGTCTGACCGGTACCACCGCTCAGGTAGGAGCCGCACTGGGCCTGGCCGTCCTGGCCACGCTCTCCGCGACTCGCACCGAGAGCCTGGCGGCGGCCGGCAAGTCCACCGCGGCCGCGCTGACCGGCGGCTTCCACCTGTCGTTCGGGATCGCCGCCGTCATCGTCGCCGCCGCGGTCGTGATTGCCTGCACGGTGATGCGGCCGGCTCGCAAGACCGCTCCGGAGGTCGCCGAGGACGACGAACTCGCGCTCGACGCCGCCTGATCTGTACTGCGCAATTCCCGCGCCCCGCCGGTACGACGTATCGGCGGGGCGCTGGCGTTCGTCGTACCGGCGAGGCTTTTCGGCGGACGGGATTCGGGATGGTTGTCCACAGGGTGGGGGCTGTGGTCGTCGGGTGTCGGGTGGATAGGGAAGGATGTGGTTGCGACGGGCGAGCGGCGGAATGCTGGTCCGTCAGTTGACTCAGAGGGGACACGGGACGTGGTTTTGCAGTCGGTCGAGCAGAGGATCGCCGAGGAGCTCGAAGTCGGCGTGGGACAGGTCCGGGCAGCTGTCGGGCTGCTGGACGAGGGCTCGACGGTTCCGTTCATCGCGCGGTACCGCAAGGAGGTCACCGGCGAGCTCGACGACGCGCAGTTGCGCACGCTCGAGGAGCGGTTGCGGTACCTGCGCGAGCTCGAGGAGCGGCGGCAGACCGTGCTCGACTCGATCGAGAGCCAGGGCAAGCTGGACGATGCCCTGAAGGCCTCGATCCTGGCGGCCGAGACCAAGTCGCGGCTGGAGGACATCTACCTGCCGTTCAAGCCGAAGCGGCGGACCAAGGCGATGATCGCCCGCGAGGCCGGGCTGGAGCCACTGGCGGACGGGCTGCTGTCCGACCCGACGGTGCCGCCGCTGGCCGCGGCCACCGTGTTCGTGAACGCCGACGTCGGCGTGGAAGATCCGCAGGCTGCGCTGGACGGTGCCTGGGCGATCCTGGTCGAGCGGTTCGCGGAGGACGCGGACCTGATCGGCGAGCTGCGGGAGCGGGTGTGGACCCGCGGCCGGCTGGCCTCGGCCGTTCGCGAGGGCAAGGAGACCGACGGCGCGAAGTTCTCGGACTACTTCGACTTCGACGAGCCGTTCACGAAGATGCCGTCGCACCGGATCCTGGCGATGTTCCGCGGCGAGAAGGAGGACGTGCTCTCGCTGACCGTCGAGCCCGAGCCCGCCGGGGTCGAGGTCGAGGGACCGACGGAGTACGAGGCGACCATCGCGCGGAAGGTCGGCGTCGAGAACCAGGGGCGTCCGGCCGACCAGTGGCTGGTGGAGACGGTCCGCTGGGCCTGGCGGACGAAGATCCTGGTGCACCTCGGCATCGACCTGCGGATGCGGCTGCGGCAGGCCGCCGAGGACGAGGCTGTGCGGGTGTTCGCGGCCAACCTGCGGGATCTGCTGCTGGCCGCTCCGGCCGGAACTCGCGCCACGATGGGGCTCGACCCGGGCTTCCGGACCGGCGTGAAGGTCGCCGTCGTCGACGCCACTGGCAAGGTCGTGGCGACGGGTGTGATCTATCCGCACGTGCCGCAGAACCAATGGGACAAGTCGATCGCACAGCTTGCTCAGCTTGCCGCCGCACACCAGGTCGATTTGATTGCCATCGGCAACGGGACGGCGTCGCGGGAGACGGACAAGCTGGCTGCCGAGCTGATCGCGAAGCACCCGGAGCTCTCGCTGACGAAGGCGGTCGTGTCCGAGGCGGGCGCATCTGTCTACTCGGCTTCGGCGTTCGCTTCGCAGGAGCTGCCGGGGATGGACGTGTCGCTGCGCGGCGCGGTGTCGATCGCGCGGCGACTGCAGGACCCGCTGGCCGAGCTGGTGAAGATCGACCCGAAGTCGATCGGCGTCGGGCAGTACCAGCACGACCTCCCGGAGAACTCGCTGTCCCGTTCGCTCGACGCGGTGGTCGAGGACTGCGTGAACGCGGTCGGCGTGGATCTGAACACCGCGTCGGCGCCGCTGCTCACCCGGGTCTCGGGGATCACGCCGGGCCTGGCGGACAACATCGTCGTGCACCGCGACCAGAACGGTCCGTTCACCTCGCGCTCCTCGTTGAAGGAGGTGCCGCGGCTGGGGCCGAAGGCATTCGAGCAGGCGGCCGGGTTCCTCCGGATCCCCGACGGTGACGACCCGCTGGACTCGTCCAGCGTGCACCCGGAGGCGTATCCGGTGGTGCGGCGGATCCTCGACTCGACCGGCTCGGATCTGAAGGCGCTGATCGGTTCGCCGGCGCTGAAGTCGCTGAAGGCGGCCGAGTTCGTCGACGACATGTTCGGGCTGCCGACCGTGACGGACATCCTGGCCGAGCTGGAGAAGCCCGGGCGCGACCCGCGGCCGGCGTTCAAGACCGCAACCTTCGCCGAAGGTGTGGAAAAGATCGCCGACCTCAAGCCGGGGATGCTGCTGGAGGGCCAGGTCACCAACGTGGCGGCGTTCGGGGCGTTCATCGACGTGGGGGTCCACCAGGACGGGCTGGCGCATGTGTCGGCGCTGTCGAAGACCTACGTCAAAGACCCGCGCGAGGTGGTCAAGCCGGGCGACATCGTCAGGGTCAAGGTCCTCGAGGTCGACATCCCGCGGAAGCGGATCTCCCTGACGCTGCGACTGGACGACGAGCCCGGCGCCCCGACCTCAGGCGGCCGCTCCGGCGAAGGACGTTCGGCCCGCGCCGGCGAACAGCGCGGCCCGGGTGGCGGCGGCGGTCAGGGCCGCGGAGACGGCCAGGGTCGTGGAGACGGTCAGGGTCGTGGTCCGGGCGGTCAGGGCGGCGGTCGCGGTCCGGGCGGCGGACAAGGACGCGGCCCCGGCGGCGGTGGGAACCGCGGCGGCGGCCAGGGTGGCGGCGGTAAGGGCGGCCGTGGCGGTCAGGGCGCGGGCAACTCCCAGGGCGGCAAGAAGGCCGAGACCCCGATGGACGAAGGCTCCCTCGCCGAAGCCTTCCGCAAAGCAGGCTTCACCGTCCGCTGAGGACACGAGCGACACACCTCAGGCACCGGGCGGGACGGCGCTCTTGCCGTCCCGCCCGAGTTCATACCCGGCCCCTTCCACCGCTCCGCGGAGCTGCGCCGCCAAAAGCTCGCGTTCGCTGGTTACCGTGACCAGGCCGGTCGGCAGATCCACGTCGACCGCAGTCACGCCAGCCAGCTTGTCGAGCTCGTCACTCACAAATCCGACACAGTGCGCACAGGTCATCCCCAGAACGTGGAACGTCTGCGTGCTCACGCGTGTCCACCTGCGCGAGTGAGTTGCGTAGTACGGTGCAGCCGGCCGTCTGGAGCCAGTTCACCGAAGAGGTAGACCTCGGTGGCCACCTTCTGGCCCTTGCGCATCTCGGCGTGGATCGTGAAGCGGGCAGCGAGTCTGTCACCCGTCCGGTGCGCCTCATGCACCTCGAACCGCCAGCTGACCAGGTTCTTCCGGACCGGTCGCAAGTGGGCGATCAGCTTCTCCCTGTCGAGTTCGATGCCGTCCGCGACCTGCACGATGTCGGGCGTGCAATACCGGTCCACGACATCGGCCGCTTCCTCGTCGCCTGCCATCGCATCCCGCGTGAACGAGGTGTAGAACTCCTCGACGAATCTCTCGGCGGCCAGGTCGACAGTCATCATGCCTCCAGTTATCTTTGACGATGGTGTCAAAGGTAAGCCGTCACGCTATTCTTGACAAGGTGTCTGATCTAACGCAGGGCTCGACGGAACGGAAGCGACGCCGACGCTCGGACGCCCACCGCAGCCGGAGCGCCATCCTGGCGGCGACCATCACGGTGCTCGGCGAGGACCCCGACACGAGCGTGGAGGGCATCGCCTCGGCCGCGGGCGTCACCAGGCAGACCGTGTACGCGCACTTTCCCTCGCGCGATGCCTTGCTGAGGGCCGTCGCGGATCACCTGACGGCCGAGGCCCTCCAGATTTGCGGCGACCTCGATCTCGAGAGCGGCTCGGCGACCGACGCCTTGTTCCTGTTGCTCGACACTGGCCGGACGTTCTTCGACCGTCACCCGGTCAAGCTCTATCCGGCGGCCGCGACCGGCGACGCTGAACGGCACGAGCCCGTCGTCGAACTACTCACCCGGATCATCCGCCGCGGCCAGACCACCGGGGAGTTCACCCGGGAGCTCCCACTCCCCTGGCTGGTGACGTCGACCATCGCCTTGTCGCACGCCGCGGCCGACCTTCCCCCAAGCAAGGCAGCCAGCACCCTCCGCAGCACCCTCCTCCGCCTCCTCGCCACCCACTGACCGGACCCGCAGCACTCACCAACCGCGCTCACCGAGGCTCTGCGGGCGGCTACAGGTTGACGGCGCGAGCGACGGCGCCGGTTGGTGAGTGCTGCGGGTCCGGCTGAACAGCGCCCGGCGGTCAGTCCGCGAGGTGGGCTGCCAGGGTTGCGTGGTGGAGCTGGGTCCAGGCGATGGAGGCGAGGATCTCCGCGTGCTTGGCCGCCGAGAACGGGTCGGGTTGGGCAGCGCGGAAGTTGAGGATTCGGTGTTGTTGGCGGTCCAGAGCTGCCAGGAGTTCTGAGCGGACCCTGTAGCCGAGTTGCTCGTCACCGGTCGCGTAGGCGTTGCAGAAATGGCGCATACGGTGGGTCTGGATCCCGGCTGGGGCTGAGGAGCTGCCAAGGTTCAGGAAGGTCCAGAGGAGGTAGGCGATGTCGTCGGCGCGGGGGCCGGGGGTGGCGTCGTCGAAGTCGATGACGGCTACTGGGGTGCCGGAGCGCAGGATGGTGTTCCAGGGGGCCAGGTCGTTGTGGCACACAGTTTCGGCAGACCCGGACTCGGGTGTACCGGCTCCTCAGGTGGCCCTGGCGACATTCAGACGACGGGTTCGCGGGCGTCGTAGGTGGCTCGGGCGGTGGCTACTTCTGACTGGTGGGTTTCGGTCCAGGTGACGAGGGACTGAATGGTGTCGTGCAGGGTGACGCCTAGCGGGGTCAGCTCGTAGTCGACCCGCGGGGGCACGACCGGGTGGACCGTGCGGCGGACCAGGCCGTCGCGTTCCAGTTGGCGAAGGGTGACGGTGAGCATCCGCTGGCTGATGCCGTCGATGGTCTTCTTCAGCTCGGTGAAGCGCAGTTTGCGGTTGTCGAGCAGCGCGATCACCAGCAACGACCACTTGTCGCCGATCCGGTCCAGGATCTGCCGGACCTCACAGTCCTCCCGCGTGTCCCACTGGAACGCGTCCTCGGTGCAGCAGGAGTTACTCGGTTCCTTGAAAGTGCCTTCTTCCATAATTCCTCATGGTTCCTCACGATGGAGTCAGTTACAAGAGATAACCGACCCCACTTCGAAGAACCACCAGAGGAGCTTCACCCGTGGCCACCACCGTGACCCAGGAACGCCTCACCGGCCGGGCCTGGGCTGTTCTGCTCGTACTCTGCGGCGCGATCTTCCTGGAGGGCATCGACGTCTCGATGATGGGCGTCGCGCTGCCGTCCATCCGGGCCGAACTCGGCCTGTCCACCACCGAACTGCAGTGGGTCGTCAGCGCCTACCTGCTCAGCTACGGCGGCTTCGTACTGCTGGGCGGCCGCGCGGCCGACCTGCTCGGCCGGCGCCGGATGTTCATCGGCTGGCTGGTCGTGTTCCTGCTGTTCTCCGGCCTGGGCGGCTTCGCGAACGAGGGCTGGGTGCTGATCGTGGCTCGTTTCGTCACCGGCATCGCCGCCGCCTTCATGACCCCGGCCGGCCTGTCCATCATCACGACCACCTACCCCGAAGGCCCGCAGCGCAACAAGGCCCTGCTCGTGTACGCCGGGACCGCGGGCGCCGGGTTCTCCCTCGGGATGGTGGCCGGTGGTCTCCTGACAGCGATCGACTGGCGCTGGGTCTTCTTCGCTCCGGTGGTGCTGGCCGCGATCATCCTGGTCGGGGCGCTCGCGTTGATCCCACGCGAAGCCAACCCGGCGCTGACCAGGACGGGATTCGACCTCACCGGGGCGTTGACGTTGACCGGAGCGATGCTGCTCCTGGTGGCCACAGTCGTCCGCGCGCCCGACGTACAGGCTGGTCAGACTCTTGCCACGGTGGTCGGCGGACTGGCGTTGTTCGGCTTGTTCCTGCTGGTCGAGCGGCGGGCGGCCGCGCCCTTGGTGCGCTTCGGGTTGTTCCGGAGTGCGTCGTTGGTCCGGGCGAATCTCGGGGCGATCCTGCTGGTCGGGTCGTTCGTCGGATTCCAGTTCGTGACGGTTCTTTATCTGCAGGAGTTGCGGCACTGGTCGGAGTTCGAGACCGGACTCGCGTTGATGGTGCTCGGTCTCGATGCGATTCTCTCGCCTCTCCTGACGCCGTGGCTGGTGGAGCGTTTCGGCAACGGGCGGGTGATGTTCGGCGGGTTCGTGTTCGCGGCGGCCGGTTATGCGTTGTTCCTGCCGCTCGGAGCGGATTGGACGTATGCCGCGATGCTGCCGACCTTCCTCCTGCTGAGTTTGGCGTTCTCCTTTGCCTATGGACCGTTGACGATCGCGGCGACCGACGGCGTCGCCGAAGAGGAACAAGGGCTGGCCGGCGGGGTACTGACCACCTCGTTCCAATTCGGCTCCGCGCTCGGTCTTGCCGTTGTCGCCGCCATGCTGGCGACCGCGGACGAGCTGACCCTGGACGGCTTCCGTACTGCGCTCCTGGTGCCGCTCGTCGCGGCCGTACTGGGGCTCGCCGCAACCGCGCCTGGCTTGAAGAAGCGAACTACTTCGGCAGCGCCGGCAGGTAATCCCGGCTGAGATAGGAGGTGTAGCTGATGACCGAGGGAATCGGCACGTTCAACTTGCCGGCGTCCTCGGTCAGCATCTCCTCCCTCCCGAGCACCACGCCGGTCTTCACATCGAAGATGACCGTCTTCTTCGACGGGAGGCCGCCGCCGTCGCTGACCAACGAGAAGGCGACGCCGCGGCGGCCGAAGCGATCGACCACCGTCCCGTCGGCCGTGATGCCGGGCTGGTCCGCGAGGAGCGTCATCAGCGCGGCCCTGAGCTTCGGGCCCGGGTTCGCCTCCGCCTGCAGGTCCCCGAGCGCGGCGAGGAACGAATCAGGGCTGTTGCCGGGGTGCGCATAAGCCAACTGGTTCTTCAGTACGGCCGGGTCTGCCGACAATTCGTTCGGCCAGTAGACCCCGATGGGATCACCGAGCTGCCCGTCCTGCAGGCTCCGGATCTGCCTGTCCACGACGTACGCCGTCGCAGCCTGCGGCTCGATGTAGGACTCGGTCATGTCACCGCTGACCAGGTACCAGCCCTTGGTGGTCAGTCGCAGTACCGGGCCGCTCGGCACCTCGGCCGGCAGCGCGCGAACCCGGGCGGCAAAGTCCAGCAGTTGCTCCTTCGCGGGCCGCTTGTCCTGCGGCGTGTACTTCAGCAGCGGCGGCGTCCCCGCGTGGGCTGTCCCGGGCCCACCCTCTTCTGAACTACCCGCCCACGGCTGCGCCACCAGTACGACGACCACCAGCGCCCCGGCCAGTCCGGTCATCGCCAGCCGCCCGTACGTCGCCCGCTTCCCCCGGCGGCGCGTGGTCCCGACAATCTTCCGCAGGTCGTCATACGCCTGCGCATCGAGCTGGTCATCCACCTGCCCGCGAGCGGGATCTGCCGCCTGCAGCAACTCCTTGATCTGCTGGTCAGTCATCGCCTTCCCCTTTCCGCACAGCCAGTACGCCGACCGCGGGCGCAGCCTGGTCCTTCAACAACTCCCCCAACTTCCGGCGGGCCCGATGGACCCGCACCTTGAAGGTGTTCGGCGAGCAGCCGGTGATCCGTGCGCCGGCAGCCAGGTCCACGCCCTCCCACTCGACCAGCAGCAGCGCTTCCTGGTCCTTCGGTGACAGCCGGCCGAGCGCGGCCCGCACGTCGAGCACCGCGTCGACCGCGCCCATCGGGTCGAGCTGGCCGGCCACACCGACGGCGATCACCGAGCTGACCCGTTGGGTCAGCGCCGAGCGACGCTTCTCCGAGCGCAGGAGATTCGCCGTCACCTTGCGGGCGGTCCCGTACAGCCAGGGGAGTTCCTCGTCCTCGGCCAACTCGATCCGCCGGCGCCACAGCACCAGGAACACCTCGGCCGCGACCTCCCTGGCGGACTCCGGGCCCACCCGGCGAACGCCGTACGCGTAGATCGCCGGATATCTGCGTCGGTAGAGCTCCGCGAAGTCTCTCTCGTCCCGCACCCGACCCCCCTCGTGGTGTCTCGGGGGCCCTTTCCGGGCCCCTCTGAATCGCTCTGTGTCCGGCTGACCCCCAAGGGTTACCAGGAAGTCCTACTTTTCCACCCAGCCGGAAAGGAGGGCCTGTTCGAATCGTTATTTGAAAATCCCTGCAAACATTCTTGACAGTCGAAAACAGGCCTCTCACCGGAACCGGTCCCGACCGCTCTGACCAGCGGTTTCACCGTTGTAACGGGAGCAGCGTAAGGCCTCTGTAAAGGTCCCTGCCGGTCCATTCCGGTAACCGGCTTTTTGCGGTGTCCTTTACTTAAGCAAGCCGCCCTGAGCTGAAGGATCCCCCTCATGACCGAGTCGCTCGACATGCCCGCAGAGCACCGCCGGGTGCGGGTCTGGTTCGGCGGCCACCCGATCGCGGATCACACCGCGGCCGCGGACCAGGCAGCGCAGTACGAAGAGGCCATGCGCCGCCGGTTCGCCTGCCTCCGCGTGACCAGCGAGCCCGTAGTGGCGATCGCCGAGCCCGTGCTCGCGATGACCGCGCCGGAGCGCTCGCGATGACCACCCGCCCGACGTTGCTCGGCTACGTTCGCGCCGACGCGCTGAGCTGCGCGGAGGAACTCGCGGCAGCGACCGACGAACTGGTCGCCTTCGCCAGCGCGGAGGGATTCACCCTCGGCACCGTCTACACCGAGCGCGACGCCGCCGAGTCCGCCGCGTTCCACGCGCTGCTGGACGAGGCGAAGCGGACGGATATCCGCGCGGTCGTAGTACCGACTCTGCAGCACCTCGGCGCAGTCGGAACGCCGGCGGCGCTGCAGCAGCAACTCGAATTCCATCAGGCCCACGTGTGGGCGGCCGGCACGAGATAACCCCCCAGCAAGCGGAGCTGACGTCTTGACCCCTGCATCGGCGTCGGTTCCGCTCTCCACCTCCACAGCTGCACCGGTCAGACCCGGGTGGTAGTGGACCAATCAAGGCCCCACCGGCTGCTACCGGTGGGGCCTTGTCGTTGGTCAGCCAGCTGAAGATTGCCTCAAGCAATGATCGTGTAGCCGTATTTCTTCATCACCGCGGCGGTGGCGGCATTGAAGACGCCGGTGACCGGCAGTTTGAAGCGCTGCTGGATCTTCTTCGTCATTTGCTGGAAGTGCAGGTGCCAAGGAACTCCGGCCGGTGGCCGCGTCTCCGCCCTCGAGATCGCCGCGATCTTCGGGTGCGCCGCCCAGGCCAGCACCTGCGCCCGGTCCGCACCCCAGACTCCGCTCATCGCGTCATGCTTGCGCGCGTATTCCATCGCACCGAGCGAGATCGTGGTGTTCGGCACCGGTGGCGGCTTCGCACCCGGTGCGGCCGGGTGGTATTTCAGATAGATCTCCCACGTCATTCCGTAGTACCCGGGCGGCCCGTCATCCTTGCCCCGGTTCGCCAGCCCGTTCTTGAGCCGCCTGTACTCCGCGATCTGGTGAGCCGCACCCCGGGACAGATCCTTGTCCCCGGCAGCGATCGCGTGCACGTGGTACGGCCATTTGCCCTGAGCCGGAGTCCGCAACCAGGCGGCGAACCCGACCTGCCGCAACGCCAGCACGACCGCCTTGCGCTGCGCCGCGGTCAACGCGGCGGCGGCCACATCGACCGCGCCCCCGCCGTCGTGCGTCCCGGCGGACGCGGTCACGCCGCCCTTGTTGTACGAACCCTGCATGATCGTGAACTGGAGCTTGGCCAGCTTCTCCGCGGCCTGGACCATCGCCACGGTCCGCTGGTTCAGCTGCTCGCCCCGCCAGACAACCCTTGTCTCAGGCATCTATTCCTCCGAGGATCTTCGCCGCGTCCTCCGCGGCGCCGAGCGCTTCCAGCTCGTCCAGATCCTCCTCGGTCAGCTCGTCCTCGAGAATCTCGTCGTAGACGTCCGCCATCATCTCCCCTTCCCCCACAGCCCGTCCGCGACCTCCCCCGGCCACGGAACCGTTCTCCAGGTTAGGGCGAGGCGGTGTCAGCGTCCACGATCATCCGGCCGCGAGCGTATGAGGAACGTCAAGTTTTCGCTGGCACCGGGGTGTGAGGGTGAGCGACTGGGGTACCTGTGGGAGTGTCCCGCGGTTCGGTCGGCCCCATTCGGGCATGGGTGGAGCTCACCGAGCCGCGAGTTCTCCCACTGAGGGGCGGGAGAACGACCGAAGGCGGCGCGGGCGTATCCCACGATGCGCCCGCCCCCTGGCTCAGGAGCGGGTCAGAGAGCCGAGGCGACGAAGAGGTAGCGGTTCAGGCTGAAGAAGTAGCTGTCGCCCAGGCCGCGGAGATCGTCCGCCCAGGCCTGCGCTTCCGCTTCGGTGACGCCGGCCCGACCGGGCACGAAGGCGGCCACGATGTCGATCAGCCCGGCGCTGTAGGTGCGGGGATCGAAGCCCGCGTTCAGCATCGGGACCACTTGCAGATGGGTTCGGGTGAACCCGGCCTTACCCAGCATGTCCCCGAAGGTGCGGGGCAGGTGTGGATCCTCCAGATGTTCCTCGAAGGCCGTCAGCACCCGGGTCATCCGGGTGTCGTCACTGGATCGCCAGACGATCGAACCCCAGTCGGTGTCCAGCACGACCACGCGGCCGGCAGGCCGTAGTACGCGCCGGATCTCGTCGAGGGCCCCCGGCACGTCGTCAAGGTACTCGAACACCTGGGTGGAGACCGCGACGTCGAAGCTCTCGGCGCCGTGCGGGAGCCGCGCCGCCGACGCGAGCTCCAGCTCGATCTCCGGCCCACCCGGCACCTTCGACCGGGTGCCGGCGATCCCCAGCATGCTGTCGCTGATATCGATACCACAAACCCGCCCTTCAGGCCCGACCTCGGCCGCCATCTCCGCCGCCAGCAGTCCCGGCCCTACTCCCACGTCGAGGACCCGGTCGCCGGGCCGCAGCGCCAGCGAGGTCCGGACGACCCGGCGCTGCTCGATCACGTCAGGCGTCGTGTAGACCGACTCGATCTGCCGCGACACCTCCGGATCGAACTGCAGATTGCTCATTCCACTCACCTTTCCGACACACGTGCTCCACATCATGGTCCGCACGGACGCATTTCCGGGAGGGCCTGGCCGAGGGTGTTCGAATCTGCCCCGGGCAGCCCCGATCCCGCTCCTGAACGAATGCTGGCGGTGACGCCGCGTAAGGAGGAGAATCCCGAGGGGACCGGACTCTGGGGGGTCAGGCCTTGCGGACTGGGGAGGGGATCGGATGACGTCCGTCGTGGTTCGCGGCGCTCGGAGGTCTGCTGGCCACGCCATCGGTGCTTTCGGCAATGATCGAGACAGTGCGCGGCTGGTTCAGGACTGGTTGCGGCGTCGTGGAGGCACGGACAGTGACGGGGGCGCGTAGGGCACTGGTCGTCGCCAATGACGACTACCGGGACCCGGGGCTCCGAGCACTCCGTAGTCCCGGACAGGACGCGGCCGCGCTGACCGAGGTGCTCGGGGATCCCGCGATCGGGCAGTTCGACGTCACCGTGGTCCGCAATGCCGAGGTCCAGGAGTTGCGGGAGCAGCTCGACTCCTTCTTCTCCGGAGCCGGCCGGACCGACGAACTGCTGGTGCACTTCTCCTGCCACGGTCTCAAGGACGACGCCAACGACCTCTACCTGGCCGCGACCGACACCCGCGCCTCGATGCTGGCATCCACCGGTCTGCCGGCAGATTTCGTCGCCCGGCGGATGCGGGCCAGCCGGGCTCGCAGCATCGCGTTGTTCCTGGACTGTTGTTACGGCGGCGCGTTCGAGCGGGGAATGCTGGCGCGCGCCGGGTCCGACGTACCGGTGCTGGACTCGTTCGGGCAGAACGAGCTGGCCGAAGGGGCCGGGCGGGTGGTGATCACCGCGTCGAGCGCGGTCGAGTACGCCTTCGAGAGCGGCGACCTGACAGACGCTGGCCAGGTCGAACCGTCCGTGTTCACCTCCGCGATCGTGCAGGGCATCTCGACCGGCGACGCCGACAGCGACGGCACCGGCCTGATCAGCGTCCACGAGCTCTTCGCGTACGCCGAACGCCACGTCCGCCGGGTGAGTCCGCAGCAAACCCCCCACATGTGGTCCTTCGGGACGCGTGGCGACATCGTGGTTGCGCGATCGCCGCTCCGGCGGGTGGTCCCGTCGACGTTGCCGGTCGCGGTCCAGACAGCACTCGCGGGCGACCGCATCAGCCGCCTCGGCGCGGTCCACGTGCTGTCCGAACTCCTCGACGAGGCGGATCCCCCGACGGCGCTCGCCGCAGTACAGGCGTTGCAGTATCTCGTCGACGACGACAGCCGCTCGCTGTCCGAGGCGGCTACGACGACCCTGCGCCGGGTCCGCCTGACGGCAACGCCGGCAGTAGTCGAGGTTGCAGCCGGTACGCCGACGTCGGTGGAGATCGTCCTCGGTGGATCAGTACTGGCTATCGCGGCCCGGGTGGAAACGAGCCCCGACTGGATCAAGATCCGCCAGATCGGCGACCGCCTGACCCTAACCATCGACACCCCCACTGCAGCCGACAGCTACATCGAGGTAGCCGGCCCCACCGGCACCACAGACATCCACGTCACCGCCACCGCCCCCGCGGCACCTGCACCGACGCCAGCCCAAAAGCCCCCAAAACAAGGGACTCCACAGCCGGAGTCATCGCCGTCGGCGAAAGCCAGCTTTGCGCCGGCAGGTTCGCCCCCGCAGGCTCGACCGCGCCCTGAGTCCTCGCAGCAGCCTCCATCCGCATCAGCGCAGCAGCTGCCACCTGCGTCAGCGCAGGGCCCCCGGCCGGTGAAGCAGCCCGCTCTCTGGTCAAAGGCGCCTCGGCAGAAGGTCTCACCGAATCCCGCGGCCGGGAAGCAAGCTCAGCCCGCGACAGCGGAGTACAAGCCTGCCTCGCCCATCAAACCGACATCGAAGAACAGCGCTTCGTTCGTACTCTGGATCAGCGCGGCAGTCGTGCAGATCCTCGCCCCGTTCCTCCTCGGCGGCGGCGGGTACCTGGCTGTCCTCCTGGTGCTAGGCACGTGTGCCCTGCTGGTTGCATCGGGCGTGCTGAGCCGGCGGCAGAATCCCAAGGACCTGGTGACCGGCATCGCCGGGACCGCCCTCACGCTGTTCTTCGCGATCGGCGTCTTCAGTGCATCCGTCTCTTCAACCGACGGACCCGAGGCAGGTGCCTACGCCTTCGTGATCTCCGCCATCCTCGCCGTCATCGCGCTGATCCAGACAATCCGCAGACACCTCCGGAAGCGGTCCGCACCGACGGCGACCCAATAGTTGCTCATAGCAACCACTCTGGGCCAGCCGCGTGGCCAAGGCGGTTCTATCGAGTGCATTGGTGATGTGGTTGCGCGGGCGCATTGGGGCTGTGGTTGCGCCGGTGCATTGGCAGTGTGGTTGCGCGGTCTCCGCTGCGTGATGGTGCTAGCCGAGGTGGTGGGTATCAAGGGCGCTTCGCGGCCCTTCGGGCTCGAACAAGTTCGACCCTTGACACCCACCACCTCGGCCAGGGAAGGACGCAGCTACGCGGATCCCGCGC
>Ga0193717_1000347_pt1 | contig 33185 bp, 28 predicted proteins | sample U2c2metaG_FD_145900 | JGI IMG/M metagenome (GOLD analysis project Ga0193717, IMG submission 145900) | Soil microbial communities from a riparian zone of the East river system, Colorado, United States - U2c2 | ecosystem: Environmental > Terrestrial > Soil > Riparian zone | place: USA: East River... | reverse complement strand
GATCTGCATAAGTGCTGCAGCAAGAGCCATAGCGATACTGTCCAGAAAAATTCTGCCCGAGAGAAACCCGTTTGCTTGCTCTGCTTCCACGGCCTCGACTAAAGAGACGATGCGCCGATCCTCAAGATAAGGCGTCCCCTCCATCTCGACCTTGTTCGTGCCTGTAGCATCCGCGATGTCTTGAAGAGCAGCATCCGGCAGTTCGAGCATGAACATCTCTGCTTCGCTCATCCAACGGACCCACTCTTCTGTGTTTCTTCGGGCGAGGATCAAATCCCCGGAAGCATAACGATATCGAATCATACGGTCGGGTTTGAGACCGTGATCGAAGCACCCCCTTTTGACGACCTTGAAAAGACATTGCTTCGTGAACGTCTGGGGGACGCTTTCCGGAATGGGTATCGTAACAAGCCGATGCAGTCTGAGCTCTTCGTCCATAGAAGGATTGTAGTGAAACGAGAAATTTCCTGAGATTTGGGAACAAAACGAATGTCTTGACACGCAGGATGTCACTCTGGAAGGTCTCATCAAGAGAGAATCCAACTCTGGAGAATCGATGACCATCAGCAACCAAAACCCCACCCCAGCCCCAGATCAGATGTTCGATGTATTTGGTGTCCAGCTTCAGTTTCTGGTCCCCCCTGAGGGGACAGGGAATCAGACTAGTGTCTATAAGGGCATACTCCCATCCGGAGTCGTTATCCCGTTGCACAGCCATCCGGATTCCGAAGTCTTCTACGTGCTTGAAGGGACGATTGAGGTCTACCAACAGAACGGCGAACACAAAGGCTGGCATTCGGTATCGGCAGGTAATGCGATAGCCGTGGCTCCCGAAGTAAAGCACGCTTTGCGCAACACTTCATCAGCTCCGTCAGCAGTCATTGCTGTAACCGAGCACGGCCTCTACGATTTTTTTCGCGAGATTGCAAAGCCCGCCCAGCAGGGATCTACGACGCCTCCGTCGCCTGAGGACATGCAGCAATTCTTCGCCGTAGCCGCGAAGTATTCATACTGGATGGGATCACTCGAAGAGAACGCGGCTGTTGGGATCAGGCTCGGCTGAGCGACCTCCCCACACTGCCAAACACCTCCCCACAAATGAAGGTCGATTCGACACGCGACGGGATTAAGTAACGGGTGAAAGGCCTTTTGCAAATCGAAGCGAGCTCAGTTCAGCGTGAACGGCCATTACTGACGAGATGGGCGTTTTTGAGGATTAATTCGATGCATCCATTTACAGTGGGAGAAAATTCCATGAGTTTGAAAGCTAGCGCGGGTAGTTCCGCATCGGTTCCAACTGCCGGGTTAACCGGTATCGGTGACAAACTTTGTTTGGATGAAGTCGAATGCTCAAGGATTCTCTCAGCCCGCATCCTAAGTTAGTACTTTGAGAAGCTTACGATCTATGCCCAACACAATTCGACTGTAGCCACAATCGTACACGATGTAGTCAGGTCTGAAGCATCACCGCAAACGCTCCTGCAGCCGAGCCTAGTCGGACAGGTTTTGGCAAATGCACTGTAACTTCGCGCGGCGAGAAATCGGTCAGAGCGACTGGACGCTTTGGCTGGGGGCGCGTTCTGGGTCGGGTGATATGGCATTAGAGGGCATCTTTCAACTTAATGGCCCGATATTGAGGAGGGCATGTAGGGACTGGCATGGGAGCTATGCAACGAGTCCCGCGAGGGCAGTTTTGTTACAAAGGTGAAAGGATTGGCTGAGCAGTAGCCGATAACGGGTTGCAGAGAGAAGATGCCGACGCAATCGAAAGGGAGCGTTGAGAGATTCGAACATAGGCAGAAAACGTTGTGCCTGCTCCGGAGATTTGAAGCGCTTTATTTGCCTTTCTCGTACGCGGGTTGGTTGATGCGAGTTCTCGGCTCGATTATTCAGATAACGGCTCTGCTGATGTTCTATGTGGCTCTCAGCGCAATTGGGCAGGATCACCAAATGTGCGGAAGAGCCCAAAGATTCTGAAAAACAACATTTCTAAAGGAGTAAATGACCCATGAGAAACAATCTTCCTATCAATGCAGCTTATTCTGATCGCGTACAAATGATCGATGCTTTATATCGATTTGTTGCAGGAATCGACGATAATGATCCAACCCTACTCACGAGCAGTCTAACTAGTGATTGTCACGTGGATTATCAAAAAGCGGGTCAAATCATGGGGCTGAGTTTTCCGGTTTGTGACGACCGCGACGCTGCCGTAGGGACAGTCATTACTGTAGTAGGTCCTCTGGATACTCTTCATAAAGTTTCCACTTCCCGCGTCTGGGTAAACGGCGACACAGGGAATATGACTGCGGTGGTAGAGGCTCAGCATTTCCCGCACAACAACCGCTCACGACATCTGATGATGAATAGCCGTTACGAACTGGAAGTCAGGAAAGAGGATGGTGCATGGAAGATATCCAGCCTTGTTTGCAATTTGGTTTGGTTCGATGGCGACCCTCAGGTGCTCGTGGACCATTTGCCAAAGTAGGATGGGAATCTGCTCTTATAGACCCTAGTCTGGTTCCCTGTCTCCTCAGGGCCAACCAGAAACTGAAGCTGGACACCAGATACATCGAACATCTGATCTGGGGCTGGGGTGGGGTTTTGGTTTAGATAAACAGAATGTATGGTCCGCCACAGGACTGTAAGAGAGAAGCTGATGGCGAGGAGAAGGAGCCTGTGTCAATCTATCCGGCCTTTGGTTGGAGATCAACGCTCCTGGCCATGCTGAGTTTCCCGCGTGCCTGTTCTTATATAAGCGGACCACTACACAGAGTCGCGTGTGGTAACACACGCATGAGCTTCGCTCTCGTCGCACTAATTCATCGATATGCACTATCGACGGTGATGTTACTGGGATCTTGTGCGGTAGTACACATTTTGCTGTGTAGCTTCCTGGATGGAGAAATGCATCGCGTCTTTGTAATCTGTGGATGCCTGTTGTGCGCCTGCGCAATACAGCCCTCGTGAGCGGGGCTGGAAGATCCGCACTACCGCGGGCAAGATCATTTCAGAGAATTGTCAAATTAGAGAGGACCTGTCGGAATATGTTGACTTCGAGCACATCGCCGATCGCTTCGCGCCTCAACGAACTCAATATTCCTTTCGTTGATTCCATGCAGACCAACTACAACCATGACCGTGCCGTATGGAATGCACGCATCGATTGCCGCCCGGCCTTCATCGCATGGCCCAAGACGGCCTCCCAGATTTCTGAACTTGTGCGTCTCGCGCAATCTGCAAACCTTCCCCTCACTGTTCGAGGAGCCGGCCATGACGTGTTGGGCTCATCAGTCTGCGATAACGCTCTTGTCATCGACATCTCGTGCATGAAGTCGATCACTATTGATGTGAATAGCAACACTGCAGTCGCTCAGCCTGGACTTACCGTAGTAGAGTTCATCCAAGCCATCAGCGCACAGAACCGCATCGTCACCTTTGGCTCTCATAAGGATGTCGGCCTCGCGGGATACACACTTAGCGGCGGTGTCGGTCTTCTCATGAGTCGATATGGTCTGCTTTCCGATAATCTGCTGTCCGCTGAGGTCGTCCTAGCCGACGGCAGGATCGTTCAGGCGTCGACCGCAGAGCATCCCGATCTTCTCTGGGCGATTCGAGGCGGTGGCGGGAACTTCGGTGTCGTCACCTCGCTGACGTACCGCATCTATCCCATTGAGCCGACCATCGCCGGAGCCCTCGTCTATCCGATTGTTCAAGCTGAAGAGGGTCTACGCTTCTACCGCGAATTCACACGTGACCTCCCTGACTCTCTTTCGGTGTTTGCTGTTATGGCCACCGCACCCTCCGGGGTTGCCGTTTTCACCTTCCTCAGCTGCTACACCGGCCCTCTCGCGGATGGCGAGCGCCTCCTCGCCCCTCTACGGTCTTTCGGGACCCCGATCATGGAGACCCTGGCCCCTATGCCGCCCGCCGGCATGTTGGAGTTCCTTGCCGGAGCTGACCCCTCTGGCAATCGATACGCATACGACACTCGCATTCTTCCCTCCATAACGGAGGATGTCATCAGTCAGCTTGTAGACTATGGCACAAACCGAACCTCTGCGACCAGTGTTGTGGTTGTTTACGACTTTCACGGCAGGGTTCGCCGCGATACATTGCAGGACTCGGCGTTTCCAACTCGAGACATGCCATATGCGCTTGGCATGTATGCCAGCTGGCCAGCCCGAGACGTCGACGCTCCCCATCTCAAATGGCTTCGCTCCTTTTCGCAAGCTGTCGATCCGTTCACTGCCGGGACAGGCCCGATTGGCTTATCGAGCGCTTCGAATAATGAAGCCGTTCGTGCGGCCTACCGCAATCAATATCCCAGGCTCCAGCAGATCAAGACAGAGTACGACCCCATGAACGTCTTTCGCCACAACTACAACATACTGCCGAACATGAAAACCACAGTTAGTAGTAGCGACACCATCGTTGAGGGGGAAACACTCTCGTCGGAGTAATTGTTTCTCGATGAGCGACAAATCGCCGAGTCACTCATCGACAAATGAGATCGAGGCAAGTTGCCGAATAGTTGGCTCTTCGGGTGACCCTATCGTCCTTCTGCATGGCACCTCCTCTTACCTCTGGCGTAACGTTATTGCCGCGCGCCCGGAGGGAAACCGTCAGACGTGTCCGAAAAGGTCTACTGCGGGCTAAGTGTCACATAGCAAGAGCTTTATTTAAACTGACATGCTTTTGATCAACTGACGTGTGCACCAATAATCTGTACCCCGAAAAACGCCTTGATAATCTGCTGTCGTGCATTAGGTAGCGACGGTCAAGTTTGCCAGCAATCTTCATTTGTCAAAGCTTAGGCGATTGTCAATGCACAAGCATGACGCTCATTCAACCTAGGTTGCGCGCTGACCATCTGCGCCTTAATGGGAATATGGCCTTAGAATGATGGCGTTGGCCCTAAAGGTAAACGGTGCGCGATCTTCTAAGAACACTACTCCGAACGATTCCCGCAACAGTCTCCTATTTAGCGGCTTTCATTTGGATGTTGTCGGCACAGTCATGCTTAGCACAATACAGGTTTACACAATGGACTGCTGACACGGGCCTACCACATAGCAGCGTGCGCGGTATAGTGCAGACACCCGATGGTTATCTCTGGGTGGCTACTCTGAACGGGCTGGCGCGTTTCGACGGTGTTCGCTTCAAAGTCTATGACAAAAGCACTACACCTGAGATTAGTTCCAGCCGATTCATCACGATGGTGCCCGGCGCAGGTGGGGATCTATGGATGCTGAGCGAAGACTATAACCTCGTACTCATGCATCGAGGCTCATTCATAACGCTTAATGGGCGTCATGGTGTTAAACCTCACGAAGTAAACGCGATCACTTATGACAGCGGCAAGGTCTGGGTCTTGTCTGAACACAAAGTTCTTTTGTGGGATGAGAGTAAACAAAGATTCGAACGAGCAAACTTTAGCACAGACGATCTTCAGTTCGATGCGCTTCGATGGCGAGGAACTGGCTTTTGGGCCCAGCGTGGCCAGCAACTAATCTGCTTCAATCGGGGCCACCTCACAACCTTTGTCATGCCTAAGGGAGTTAATTCATCCGAGATCCGTGGCGTGGTGATGGATGCTAATAACGACGGGTGGATCGGAACAAAAGACGGACGAATCGGACGTCTTGCCGATAGACCGGGTCCTTTAACCCATGAGCTAGCGAGTTTCGCTTTGCACGGCCTCTCGGGTGAAGATTGGAAGGTTGATGTTACTCCTGATCGCTTTGAGCGGCGGCTCCATTTGCCGGTCGGAGGCACCGACCACCCGATGAACCTCAATGTGATCAACTCAGATAACGAGGACAATCTGTGGGTGGGCACGGAGACACAGGGACTTTATCGCATTCAACGGCAACAGATCGAAGTTCTCTCCGAGGAACAGGGACTTGCGAGCAATAATACGAATCCTGTTTTTCGCTCCAAGTCAGGAGAGATTTGGGCCGGTAGTTGGCCTGGTGGATTGTCGGAGATCCGAGATGGCAAGGTGGTTCACACCTTTACAACGGCTCAGGGCATCCCTGGATCGATCTCATCCTTGTTCGAGGACAAGGATGGGATCCTCTGGATTGGAACGCACTCGGGTGTCCGCACGCTCGTTCAGGGCAAAATAAATGAACCAAACATAACCTTAGGAGACACAGGCGCACCTCTGGTGATCCATCAAGCGCCTGATGGATCGATGCTTTTCGGCACGGAGCGTGGTTTGACAGTTTCCAACCGCACAGGCACACATCATCTCAGCACGGCGAACGGGTTGGCTTCAGACGATGTACGTGTAATCGTGACAGACAGCCATGGAGATCTATGGATCGGCGGTAACGGCGGCCTAACTCGCCTTCATAACGGGCATTTCACTCGGTGGACTGAGAAAGAGGGCCTGCCGGACAACAATATAAGAACCATCTTTGAAGATTCATCCGGCTCCATCTGGGTTGGAACGTATGACGGTGGAATTGGCTGGCTCCGCGACGGCAAATGGATCTCCTTTAACAAACGCCGAGGTCTTTTCGACAACGGTGCGTTTCAAATCCTTGAAGACAATAAAAAACGCTTCTGGATCAGCTCGAATCGTGGAATCTATCGAGTGGATCAGGAGCAACTTACAGCAGTCGCCGACGGAAGAGAGGCCATGGTCTCATCCGTATCCTACGGACGCGCCGACGGCATGTTGAGCGCAGAATGCAATGGAGGGGGGTGGCCTTCCGGGGTGAAAGACGCCAACGGATCGCTTTGGTTTCCAACACAGATTGGCATTGCAATTGTCGATCCAGTGAAAATGCTTGTGGTGAGTCAGCCTCCGCGAGTTCAGATTGATAGTTTCAGGATCGATCAACAGGAGCCAATCAATACGAGAACGGCATTCCTTAAACCAGGCCAGATAAACCTCGAGATCGATTACACCGCCCTCAGTTATACAAAACCCGAACAGGTCAGCTTTCGCTATAAGTTAGACGGTGTGGATGATGACTGGCAGAAGGTGGGCTTCCGCCGAACAGCCTATTACTCGCATCTTCCACCCGGGGAATATACCTTCCGGGTGTCGGCTCGTAATAGCGATGGCGTCAGTAATCTTGACGACGCTACCTTGCAGGTGACGGTTGTGCCACCGTTCTATCGTCGGACGTGGTTCATTTCTCTAGTCGTTGCCGCAATTTTGATAATTATGAGATTGATCTGGAGCTACCGGGTGCGTCAACTGACAGGCGCGCAGGCTGCGCAACAGGCCTTCTCACGTGAATTGATTGCTTCGCAGGAGAATGAGCGTCGTCGCATTGCTGCCGAACTGCATGACAGTCTCGGCCAACGGCTCATCGTCATAAAGAATTTGGCGTTATTTCTTCTCCGACCCAAAAGTAGACAGGAGTCCGAGGAAGATAGACGTCAGAGAATTGAGGAGATAAGCTCGGAAGCTACGGCTGCGATGGAGGAGACACGAGCCATCTCGTATGATCTGAGACCCTTCCAACTGGATCGGCTCGGGCTATCCAAGGCGGTCCAGAGCCTCGCACGCACAGCTTCACTTGCATCAGGAATTCAGTTCACAACGAAGTTTGGAGATATTGACACTTTCTTCCCGGACGACCTACGTATTAACTTCTTTCGGATTGTGCAGGAAGCCCTTAATAATATCGTCAAACACTCCGAGGCGACGGAGGCGAAGATTACCGCTGAACCTAAGGACGGTGCGCTCTATCTTACGATCATCGACAACGGTAAGGGCTTGTCCGATGGACCTCCCGCGGCGAGGAGGGGGCCGAGCGGATTCGGATTGATTGGAATCAATGAACGAGCAAGTCTGCTCAATGGAAGCGTGAAGATTCGAAGTCAGGCAGGACTCGGGACAGAGCTAACAATTGCGTTCCTTGCAGGAAAGGAATCTCTGAAATGAATAAATATATTACGGTTTTGCTCGCAGATGATCACCCCATCGTTCGTAAGGGGCTTAAGGCGACGATCGAGGACGATGAGACTCTCTCGGTTGTGGCCGAAGCGGCAGATGGTGAAACCGCCCTAAACAAGATCAGGGAACTGCGTCCGCAGATCGCCATTCTGGACATTGAAATGCCAGGAATGAACGGCCTTGCCGTGGCGCGGGAGGTTAAATCGCAGCAACTAGGGACGTCCATCGTTTTCATGACCTTCCATGCTGACGAAGACCTGATGCGGGCTGCGATGGAAGTCGGAGGTAGAGGTTATCTTCTAAAAGGCAGTGAAACTGACGAAGTGGCCCAAGCGATTCATGCCGTATGTGCAGGCAGAACATACATCGGCTCAACAATGGCATCCATTCTATTTGGGCAAAAGAGCGAGGTTGCGGGAGATATGCTCAGTTCCAACCTGCAGTCCCTCACACCTACGGAGAAGAAGATTCTTCGCCTAATCGCCGACGGCAAATCCAGCAAGGAAATTGGCGATGATCTCTCCATACATTATCGAACCGTCGAAAATCATCGTACAAAGATGTGCCGTAAGCTCAGTCTTGAAGGGGCGAACGCCCTTGCGCGATTCGCCCTGCAACATCGGACGGTTTTGCATGAGCGACTGCACTAATTCATCGATGCATTGTTGTTCACGAGTTTCTTGACGACAAGGTCTTCCAGAACAGTTAAGTTCTGCTTCAATGCGTACCCACACGCGCCCGCTTCTTGCGCTGCACTGCGAACCAAGTCATCGTCATAGTCGGTCACGATGATGACCTTGGCCTCTGGGTATGCTTTTTTGAGTAACTTCGTCGCCGTCAAACCGTCCATAATTGGCATGCGAACATCCATCAGCACAAGATCGGGCCGAAAGTCTGTATAGGCAGACAAAGATTGATCACCATCGGAACATTCACGTACCTCTTCTGCAAATTCGCTGACAACTTGGTGTATCAGCCTTCTTACTCCTGGATTGTCATCTACAATCAGTATTTTTATCGCATTCCCTGCAGACCTGGTCATAGAACCTAATGCTAAAGATTTCCTCGCCGTTCTGATAGAGATATCGATACACAATCGCCATAGTGGTGCTACACGGGATGCCATGTGGTTCCACACGGGCGCAAGTATTTTCGGATATGTAGCGCACATTGGACAGAGTCCACTCCTGGCGTCAACAAAGCAGGGAAGGTAACGCGTTACTACACCGAGGAGGACGGAAACAAAACCGTCCATTTTTATTGGGAAGGTTATCTAACGAGCTACAGAGGATATTAGTATGACATTCACCACCATCCCGGTCGATGTGCTTTTGCGTAGACCGGCATGGCTGGTGTCTCGAAGCTTGCGGTCATCTGGATGCGGCTTCTCGGCCCATGTCTGATTGAGCGAGCGGAGGCAGAACCCATTATGGATCATCAGCCGAGCTACCCTCCTGGAGTCATGCACTCCACTCCGGAAAAAACCGAACCATATTCCACATCATCTGATCCAGTGAAGCATCGATTTCGTTCGAAGGCTGGGTTCGCGTATTCGTCAACGCTGCCCAGCACATTCCCGTCGACGTCCGCACCATGATTGTCGTCGTCCCTGGCAGACTTCCGTTGTGCCACCAGTTGCCGGTGCCATTGTTCCTCACCATCCATCCGCGTGCATATCTCGCCTGCGCGTTTGGGTTGTATGCAGGTGCCGGCGTAGTCATCATCTTGATTGTTGCTGGTTTAAGTAACGCCGGAATTCCTGGGGCCCCTGCCACATGATTCAGAAACTGCACGAGGTCCGTTGATGTAGCGATCCACCCGCCGTGCGAATCCATTCGCGTCACATTCATCTTGTATGGATCCTCGCCGAACTGCCCGTAGTACACCACCTCGTTGGGTGCCTTCTGGCTTTCCTTATTCTCCGCCACCTTCATCTCTGTTATGCCGCATGGCGCGAGAATCTGCGATTGCACATACGCTGCGTAGGGCTGTCCTGTTACTGCTTCGATTACTCGCCCCAGCAAGCAATACCCGAAGTTTGAATAAGCCCAATGCTGTCCCGGTGGATAGGTCAGCGGGAGATTTTCAATGGCCCACTCGATCAGCTTTTGATGGTCCCAACCATCGTGGCTAAACATCGGATCAGTATTGTCATTTGGCCACCCGCCCGAGGTATGCGTCAGTAGATGGTCCACCGTGACGTCTGTCACATATTGCTTGTAAGGACCGTTTCCATATTTTGTCCCCAACACGCCCGAAGGGCCGAACACCTTGTCGTTAAGATTAAGCTTCCCTTGTTCGATAAGAGAAAAGATCGTCACTGACGTAATAGGCTTCGTTACGCTGGCAATGCGAAATAGACTCGACTGCTGTACCTGTTGTGCCCCCTGCTTGTCCGCCATGCCGTGCGCTATGTCGTAAACAAACTGCCCATTGCGCGAGATCGCAATCGAACTCGCGGGCACGCTATATTGCTTACGAAAGGCGAATTCGATCCGATTCATCTCGCCCATCTCCTGCCCCGTTGGTCGTCCGTTGCGTCCGACCTGTGCGAACAAATCCTCTTTGTGCGCAATCGTTCCCGCAGCAGCAAAACCGAGCACACCCTGCATCATTTTCCTACGGGTAAGCAGATCACTCATCGCTAAATCTCCCTTCCTTCATTTGAACTGCCTGGCGTCACCGCACAACTCCCTAGCTCTGTGGCCATGGTTAATCTGACCGGACCCGCCCCGACAGCGTGTACATCTATCCTCATTGCGTCCTCCCGCCGTGGATCCAGTAACGAATCCTGTCCTACGAATCGAAGCGTACGAAAGTGGCCGATCCAAAGATATAGAGGTTATTACATTCAGAGCCGTGTGGTACTACACATGCAATCGTGTAGCGACAACTAGTGTTTTACCGTACCTAATGCTTCATACTCTTTTAGAAAAGCATTACTGAGGCGGCCGTTAGTAGACGTAAATAAAGATCCCACCTTCCAACGCCTTCGATAGGAGTTCTTATGTATCGCATCGCTCGCCCAGCTTTCGTACTCAACATCGCGTTGTTCATCGCAGCGCCTATTAGCTCTCTCGCCCAACAGGCTCCCAGCGAACAACCACCCGCACAAGCCAACGGCAAATGGAACTTATACTGTCATGATCCCAATGGCGGCACATCTACCAAGTACATTGATATCCAGCAGAACGGTTCGGAGGTGAAAGGGCACTTCAAAGGTCCCAATCAGTCGGGCGGCATCGAAGGTACCGTCAACCAGCAGCACATTGTCTTTAGGACCAAGACCCGTGAGGTTTTAGTATTCCGCGGCAGAATCGATGGCCAACGTGTAGGAGGAGTCGTCCAGGGCACCAAGATTACTGGTACTTTTCACGATCGTGGTGGCACCGGTATCTTCGAGGGCGTTCCCGATGGCAATTGATGTTCAATCTGATTCCGTCGAAGCCGCTAACGAGAAGCTCGGAATCTGCTTGAGATGCATTCAGTTGGCCCCCATCCATCCCTCGCTATCTTGTCCCATCAACATCACCATTGAATGCGTTTCATGCGCAGACCCTGACCCAATGTCTAGGCGAATGAAGCGGGCACGAGGGAGGGGGAACGTCCTCCTCGGCGTTCACGCGCCCGGGCATGTGTCGCTCAGCGAGTCGGTCAGGTGTTGCTGTTCGACCTCAAAGGTCAATTCTTTCTTCTTACCCACCTTCCTAATTCGGAAGATATAGATCCTGTCATACTCGTCATTCGGCCAATCAGGAACCACCGAAGGATCTTTTCCATAAGCCTTCAGTAGCCGTTTTGCAAATTGATTCAAATACACGTGCTCCCAAGCCAGATAAATTGTCGAATTCGCGTTTTCCGCAGACAGAAGTTCTTTTCTTAACTGACCGACGTTCTTGAAGCCGATCAAAGCGTTCACGGGCATCTCCAGTTGAATGGCGGTGGGCTCAATCGTCATCAGTGGTCGCACATAAGAATAGCTGAGATTGCCGAGTTGGCCCACTCGAGTCCCGGGATCGGGCGCATAAATCCGGTCGGGCTTTCCATACCGGGGAATCAATACCTTTGGTAAGGCGAGCGCGCGGTTCAGTCCCTTGCAGGTAAGCTGCCCGAGGCTCGTTGGTGGTTTTTCGGCGTGACGCATTGCAACAATCGTCTCCTGCGCATACGCGCAATCGATGGATAGCAGCAGAGAGATCGCGCTCAGTAGCAGTCTCATGGGCTTCCGTGCTGGATTCATTGGGGAAGTTTCTCAGATGTTGAGCTCTTCGCCCACAATATTTGTTCCGTCTCGAAATCCAAATCGTCTTTGATAGACCTAATAGGCTCGCCCATGAGGCGAGACGCTTGTTGGTGGTTTTTAGGCTGTAGTGGGTTGCCTTTGAGCGTAGGGACGGGAGATTTCTAACCGTATTAGCTTCTAAGTGAACGAAACGAAAATCGTCTTCAACGACCCGATTTGAAGGTAGAGAGGAGGGAATCGCAACGGCACCTAGATTATGTAGGACCACACGGCCACGTGTGTAGCGACCTCTATAGCATTGCTGCAACGATGCTCCTAATCTCGGGGAAGACGTGGAGAGCTCCTGAAAGAGGCGTATCAGATGTCTCCACCAATATCTATTTCCACTGTGGTGGAGGAAGAGGAAGTTCTATGAAGCGTTATATGCAGGGCGTATTGATGGCGATCATCCTGATGGGAAGCTCAATGGCAGCACTGGCGAGCAATGTGCGGACCGACTACGATCACACAGCTGACTTCTCGCAATACAACACGTACTCTTGGGGTAAAGTGCAGACTTCGAACCCATTCTTTGTGACTCGTATTCAGCAGGCGATCGATCAACAGCTACAGGCTAAGGGATGGAAGCTGATGCCCAGCGGTGGTTCAGTCACCGTATTTGCAACCGACAATATTCATGACCAGCAGCAGGTGCAGACCATGTATGACAACATGGGCGGCGGCTGGGGTGGCGGGTGGGGATGGCGTGGCTGGGGATGGGGTGGAGGTTGGGGTGGCCCCGGTTTTGGCGACGGTATGGCAACTACGACCACCACCGATCACAATGTCGGAAACCTTGTAATCGATCTGTTCGAAGGCAGTTCGAAGAAACTGTTGTGGAGAGGATTGGCTACCGAGAACTTATCTTCAAACGAAGATAAGAACACCAAGATGGTCGATGGCGATATCAACAACATGTTCAAGAACTTTCCTCCAAAAACAGGAACGTAAAGTCTCGAAAATATGTTCATGCTTTGCGAGCCCTGCTGCTGTAGGTGAAGACCTGCAGTTGACAGGGTTCGTTCTTGCGAAGCGGGCGCAAGATTGTCCGCGACCACCCTCAGGACAGTTTATCTATTATCAATTAGTTTACGTCTTATAACATTGTGAAGACAATCGGTGCATTATCGTTTTCTAACGACGACAGTTACTTATGCCAGACGATGCGATTCAATCGACACCGCACCCAAAGAAGGCTTCCTCGGCTTCGCGACGATTTTTCCTGCTGTTTCTTTTTCTACTGGGCAATCTCATTCTGTATCCCTTTGCCGAAGGAACGGGGATAGGCTATTACCTCTTCCGAACGTCCGCCTACGCCGTTGTATTACTGAGCATCTACGCGGTCAGTTTCCGACGGACTTTGTTGGTGCTTGTGATTGCCCTTGCCGCGCCTGCGACGATCCATCACCTCTTCCTTACACCGAATGATGCGAGCATATTCTCGATCATTAACACCGTGCTCAGCCTGGTCTTTGACGGCCTTATCGTCGTAGTTATCTTTCGTAAGGTGTTTGCCCGCGGCCGTGTCAATGCCGAGACGATTTATGGTGCGCTCTGCATTTATCTGCTCATCGGATTCGCCTTCGCTGGCATTTACGGATTGATATGGGCAATCAGACCAGGCTCGATTTATCTTAATCCCACCCTGAATACACACCTGACACCCAACCGGTTTGATTTTGTTTATTACAGCTTCGCCACAATGACGTCGCTCGGATCGGCCGGAATTACACCCGTTGCAGGGCAAGCTCGATCAATTTCAGTAATGGAAGCAATTACAGGCATCCTGTATCTGGCAGTCCTAATCTCGCGGTTAATGGCAGACTATCGGGATCACAATAGTTCCGCTCAGCAGTAACGATCCAACCTCACGAACCCCGATTTGAGAACGGGCCTGCTTTCCATGGGACAGATCCGACAAGTGCGTTTGTGCCTACCGGTGGATTTTTCACTGTGTCAGAAGATTCTGCCGATCCTTAGCATATAGTCGCCGCCGATTGTCGGCGCTTGTGCGGCGCTCGGTCAGGCTAACCAAAGATACTTCTCGTAAACGTTGTGTGGTGCCACATATCTTGGAGTGTAACGACACTCATTTCTCTCTTTCTCAAACTACCCTACTGTAAAAGCACGGCCACCTTAGATGGTTAGAACTCGATGATTCACCTGCGGCCGATTTGAATTTAGAGAGATTACCGTGACATCCAACCGTTTTATTCTTCTAGCCTTGTGCGCCTACGCGATCACCATTTCGCTATGCGTCTTACCTTTCGCTGATGGTCAGTCACCAACTCATCCTCAGAATGTCGCGTTGCTTCCTCCCTGGAATGCCGTCGATGAGGTCTTCATCTCTGGCTCCGTCGAGTCCAATATCCTAGAGCACGCCTTAGGATCACCGAGTGGACTCAACCTTCGTATCAGAAGCACCCGCGGAGAACTCTACGCAAACATCGGACCGGGCCTCAGCGCGCAATCACCCCAAAAACTTACGAGCGGCCAGTTCCTGACTCTTACCGGAATCGTCCGCACCTACAACGGCAACCAATACATTCTCGTTCGAATGCTAAATATCAACGGTCATACCCTCGTGGTCCGCAATGCACAAGGTATCCCGATGAAGAACGTTTTGACACCAACTCAATCCACTCGGATTCGCCAAGGCTCCTTTGGAGGTTCGCGATGAAGTACATCAATCGCTGCCTTCTTGCTCTTGCCGCAGCTGTTATCGTGATGCTTAGCGTTGGCTGCAGCTCAGGTACCGGCAACAATCCGAATCCGCCTGCCTCGATATCTGTCTCTTTTGCCTCGCAGCCCGCATCTTCGCTGCAGATCTCCAACACGATCAATCTGACTGCCAACGTCACGAACGATTCGTCAAACGGTGGCGTGAAGTGATCCGTCAGTTGCGGTAACTCTTCCTGCGGTAGCTTCAGCAATGCCACCACGGCCAGCGGTAGCGCCACCACTTACACCGCACCTCGTCGGTGCCTCCAGGCAACACCGTTACTGTGACAGCAACCTCCGTCAACGACACCTCCAACGTATCCCCCCATCATATGGGAATAGCCGAATAGTCCCGAACCCGAGTAGCCGTATGCCGCCTCCATGAGGTAGGCATTCGGATTGCTGTTGTCACACGCGGCCCAAATCTTTTTCTTGCAAAATAAACAGTTTCCACAAGCAATCGTGAACGGCACCACGACTCGGTCGCCTCGCCGCCGCTTGGTAACGTCTTTACCCACCTCTTCCACGATCCCCATGAATTCATGTCCGGGAATGTCTCCCGATTCCATCGTGGGGATGAACCCATCGTAAAGATGCAAGTCGGAGCCGATCCTGGCCACATGGCGGTACGTCGACGAGTGTGTTAGCGATTTCGCACTCACCCCCAAGCTGGGCTGATGGCTACCAAAGTAGCCATAGCCCGGGAGTAAGTCACGAGAAGCGCGTCTGTCGATACTTATGTATCTTTGGCTGCGCGGCGAGGCACGATCACATCACCTTTGTTGACCGGCGAACAAACCTCTCATTGAAAAGAAGCGATTTGCGTCTCAATGGCGCTTCCACAGGGGGTGGAACCCACCAGAAGTCTAAAAAATCATACGACCTTCAACCTTGACAGCGCATTGTTCCAGACCCTCCTAGGGCTCACAATCGGAATACCGCCGTTGCACTCACCGAGAGATCGTTGCTAGGTTGACGAACGCTCCCGTTCGACAAGAGCGCTATGTGTATCAGCAATGGTAATGGGCATGGCGTGAATGCTTTTACCTGTCGCCCGAAGAAACGCATTGGCAATTGCCGGAGCAATAACAATGATTGGCGTCTCACCCGCACCGGCAGAAGCTAGATCCGGCCGATTTATCAAATGAATATTCAACTCAGGCACATCCTCAAATCGCGGCACGCGATACTTTCCAAAAGAGGCATTGAGTATCTTGCCTCCGTCAAACTGCACCTCTTCACGCAAAGCCGCGCCCAATCCCATGATGATCGCTCCCTCAACCTGGGCACGCAAATTAGCGGGGTTCACAATCGCTCCGCACTCGAACACCTCACAAACATGGCGAACCTTGAGCCTCTTGTGAACTCGATCCAGCTCAACTTCGACACAAGCCGCCACAAACGAACCCTTTTCCGTCCCACACGCCATACCAATTCCAACATCTGGACCCTTCGTCTTCGCCCGTTCCGGCCAATGAAACTCGGTAGCCGCTTTTTCAACTACAGCGCGCAACCTGGGATTTTCCAGATGACTCAACCGGAATTCGAGCGGATCGGCTCCGGCAGCTGCGGCGAGTTCATCCATAAAAACTTCACGCGCAAAATTGTTAGCAGTGGCGGCCAACCCGCGATACGAACCATGGCGCAAGGGCGGCTTGGATGATAAATACTGGCAATCTGTTTTCCCAACAGCATAAGGTGTCTCTACCGCATTCGGACCGGAGTTGATGTTGAGGAAATGCCACGTGGCAATCTTGCCCTGAGTATTAAGAGTGGCTTCCGCATCAATGACCGCGGCAGGGCGAAAATAAGCCCATGTAAATTCTTCTTCGCGCGTCCATCGCAATGACACGGGCTTGTTGGCAGCCCGGGCGAGCCGCGCTGCCTCAACTGCATACTCTCCAGTATGTTTGCCTCCGAATGCGCCACCAAAGTCGGGGATCACAACACGCACGTGGCCCTCAGGCAGATGAAATGTGCGCGCCAGCTCGTTGCGTATCCCAAAAGGGTTTTGAGAGCCGGTCCAGAGGGTGAGCCTTCCATTGCTCCACTCGGCCACTGCTGCCCTCGGTTCCAGTGGAGCGTGTTGAATGTAAGGCACCCGGTAAGTGCGGCGAACCGCCTTTCCCTTAGTGGCTTCATCCGCGAAAGGATTCTGCGGCACACCGCCTTCGACATTTTTCCTGAGGTAATCGAACAGATCTTTGCTCGAAGGCTGTGGCGGTGCGGTCTCCCACTTCGCCGCACCGCAGATAGCCGCAAGCGCAGCGTTCGCGCGGAAGCTGTTTGGCGCAGCCACACCAATAAAAGAACCGTCCTGAACCACAATCACATCCTTCATGGCCTTCACTGGAGCGAGATCGACGGAGGTCAGCTTCGCACCATAGGCTGGCGCGCGCAGAACCTTCCCATAGAGCATTCCAGGTCGAACAACGTCCGACGGATATCTGTGCGTGCCCGTGACGATACTCTCCGCATTTGGCCGGAGAACCGACGTTCCCAGCACCTTCCACTCACTAACCGAGGTCAACTCGATATCGGATGGAATGGCTTGCTGGAATAGCTTCGCTGCCTCTGTTTCCTTAGCGAGATCGGCATAAGCAAAAGAACGCCTGCCCGTCGCGTCGAAGACCTTGCCATCTCTCACTGTAAGTGTGGTCCGTTCTACCTTCCATTTCTCGCTGACACAGTCGATCAGCAGATTTCTCGCCGCCGCCGCGCCTTGTCGGACTGCCGGAACCGTGCGTGGCGTGCTACCGCTGCCCGCGGTCATCCCATCGTCGGGAACCAGATCGGTATCGGCCAATATCATGGACACTTCGCTAACCGACACCCCTAATTCTTCCGCCGCTGCCTGCGCCAACTCCCCCCGCGCGCCTTGCCCCCCCTCAACCTTGCCCGCCATCACCGTAATACTGCCATCGCTGCCGATGTGGATGCGCGCGGCCACATTGCGCGCTCCGCTGCCAAGAAAACCTCCTCGGCTCTGCCTTCCGCTCTCTTGAGTCACCGCTGGATATGAAACCGCAAGTAGTAGTCCAGCCCCCAGTCCTTTCACAAACGACCGGCGGCTCATTCCACAATCATGATCCGCATGCTCCAACGGCTCGCTAATGTTAATTGCTCCATCCTTACGTAAAGAAACTTTGATTGAGTAAGGCTTCATATGCGTGCCTTTTCCGCTGGTGTCATATCCAAAACCCGACGAACTGCCTTCCGATAGCCGACATAGCTACAACAGCGACAAATATGTCTGTCAAGTTCTGAAAGAATCTGCGTTTCGGTAGCTTTGGGGTTGTTCTTCATCACCGCTGTGACACCCATGATCATCCCTGACGTGCAATAACCACACTGGAACGCACCTTCGTCCAGAAATGCCTGTTGTACGGGATGCAGCTTGCCGTCGGTAGCTAGGCTTTCAATTGTCAGCACGCTCTCTTTAGCTACATCGCCGATAGGAGTGATGCAAGACGGCGTGCTCTGTCCATTAATCATCACCGTGCAGGCGCGACATTGCCCTTCGCCACAACCAAACTTGGATCCTGTCAAGTGGAAATCTTCGCGAAGTACTTCGAGCAACGGCCGATCGGGATCGGTGGTCACTGTGCGTGATCTCCCATTCAGCATGAAGCTAATCTCGGTGTCCATAAACACCTCACTACGACTGCTTGGCTTTACAGGATAACAATGAACCACTCGTGGAACTGCGTCAATGCGACTGAGAACAAGCAGGCTCCCGAAACTAACAAAAGGGCCTCGAAATCATTGTTGTCCGATGCCCTTGCGGTACAAAGCATCTCTTCATAACGCATCGCCAGACGATCTCCAGATACTCAGACGCCAAAAATAGCCTTACCCAAGACCTATCCGATTCATTCTGTTTGAGAACGCCTTCGGTGAGTGCGTTGCCCTGATATGGAGCGACTGTGTCAACGTCGCATGGTCCGGTTGTTTTTGTACTTTATTCGCCAAAAACATCGTGAATCGGGCTGTTATCAACGGTCTCTATTCATACCAGATCCCGGTGTAGCGTCTCAGTTCAACACGGAGCCCACTATCCCGGAATCAGTGAAGAAGTTTGTAGTGAGGTCTAAGCAAGTCAACTCGCCGTTCGTGGATCCTAAGTTGGCAGCAACGGGGTGTGTTGTGAAACATGAAAAAGCGCGACATCAGGAAAAAGCGTATGTGAGCCCACGATGAAACTATTCCAGTAAGGAAATAGTTTCCGATTGACAGCTTTCCCTCAGTGTGGGAATAATCCGAGCCGATGAATTGCACCCCTTTACCGAGAACTTTCCCGAGGTGCGTCAGATGAGGAAAAACCCATGAAACCTGTCCTTATTCACCTCCTTCATCGAGCCTTGCATAAGAGAGCTCTTGCCCTCTGTTGCCTGATGTTTTTCGCCTCCCTGATGCTGAGAGATCGTGCCTTCGCCCAGATTGGAGGAACCGGCTCCCTTCAAGGGACCGTTGCCGATCCCTCCGGGGCAGTTGTCGCCGGGGCCACCGTAGCAGCTACGAATGTAGCTACCAACGCCACCGCAACACAGCAGAGCTCCTCCTCGGGCTTCTATTCGCTGGCCGCGCTTCCACCTGGCACTTACAGCATCACCGTCACAGCGCAGGGATTCCAGAAGTTGGCGCAGCAGAACATCGTCGTCGATGCTCTCGCGGTAGCCACCGTCAACCTGACCATGACGGTCGGCTCTGCCACCGAGGTCGTCACTGTTACCGAAGCACCACCCCAGATCGAGACCTCGAACGCCACGCTGGGTGGAGTGATGCGCAACGAGGTCTACACCGCGCTTCCGCTGGCGATGAACGCAGGACCACGCGATCCGACCGCCTTCGTTGCTCTAGTACCCGGAGTTCAGGCGCTCAGCTCTCAGGCCGCCGGATCGTCCTTTGCGACCTTCAACGGAGGCCAGCCGTACATGAACGAGGTCTACGTCGAGGGCATTCCCATGACGAACGCCTCCGTACAGGGCGAAACCCGCAACCTCGCCTATAGCGTCTCGGTGGAGGCCGTCGACCAGTTCCAGGTCCAGACCAACAACTCCCCTGCCGAATATCAAGGGCAGGGAGTCGAGAACTTCACCATTAAGGCCGGAGCCAACCAGTTCCACGGCGCAGCGTATGAGTACTTCCGCAACACCGTTCTCGATAGCTGGGGTTTCTTTTCGAAGGTCGTCAATCCCGTGACCAAGACCATGATCAAGCCGGTCGAAAAGCAGAATCAGTTCGGCGGCCGTTTCGGCGGCTTCGTTATCAAAGACAAGCTCTTCTTCTTCGGCAACTACGATGGCTACCGCTATCGCGCCACGTCGAATCCAACACAGCAGTTCGTTCCGACCACGGCGATGCTCAACGGTGACTTCAGCGCAGTGCCGCAACCGATCTACGATCCTCTGAGCACGACCTGCACCGGCGGCGTGTGCACACGCACAGCATTTCCTGGCAACATTATCCCCAAGAGTCGTATCTCTTCAGTCTCCGCCTCTTTGGCATCGTATCTCCCGCAGGTCCCCTCCGGGATCGGGCCAAACTATGTGACGATTCTGCCTATTGGACTCAACACCGATAGCACGACGGAGCGCATCGATTACAACTTCAGCCAGAAACAGCGAATCTATGGCATCTTCTCCATGGGTAAATACGTTACCGTGCCCTTTGCCGGAGTTTCTGCGAATACGAGTGCACTTCCGTTACCCTATGCGGCGACTCGTATTGTGACGGAAAAGCCGCTTACCGCGCAGGTTCATCACGTCTACACATTTACTTCGAACCTGCTGAATCAGTTCGCCTACTCTTACGCGCGGCTCGCGATCCCCATCTCCAGCGCCACCGCGGATGGCCAATATCCCACGAAAGCCGGACTCGCGGGGATGCCGGCAGGTCAGGCAAGCAATGCCTTCCCCACAGTCAACTTCACTGGTGTCAACGCCCCACAATCGTGGGCCGGAACCAACTCCCAGGCCTTCGACGAGACTGCCAATACCTACGTGATCAAAGATAGCGTGCAATGGGTTAGGGGCAAGCACACCCTCACCATGGGTGGCCAGTTCCAGTGGCTGCAGGACAACTTCACTAGTCCTGACGACCGCAGCAACGCAACCTTCAACTTTACTAACTCCGAAACGGCAGGCTACTCCTCCGCTGGAACTCTGAATAACAACACAGGGAATGCCTTTGCCAGCTACCTGCTCGGCGCCGTCAGTACCGCGAACGTCAATGAGAATTCCGTAGTAACCACCGGCGCGCGTTACAAAGACTTCGCCGCCTATGTTCAGGACGACTACCGCGTTCTTCCGAACCTCACCTTCAATCTTGGCGTTCGCTACGACATCCTCGGAGTCTTTAACGAGGCTCTTGATCGCCAATCCTTCCTCAATCCAACTCTGCCGAATCCCGCCATCGGAGGCTATCCCGGTGCCCTTCAGTTTTCCGGCAGTAGCGGCTCCACTAGCTGCAACTGCGCTACTCCGGTAAAAACCTATCACGGAGCCATTGGGCCTCGCATTGGCATGGCCTATGCGCCAAATCCCAAAACGGCCATCCGGGCAGGGTTTGCCATCATGTACGCTCATGGCAACGGAACCGGCGGCCGAGCCGGCGGACGCAACGGTCTCGGCCAGCTTGGCTACAACGCCAATCCCTCCTTCAACAGCGTTCTAGGCAACGGCGCTCCCGCCTTCTTCTGGTCGAACGCGGGCACACTTCCTCCGGCATATGCCTCATCTGTGACGCAGGGGGGTCTTCCCTCCTACCAGAGCCCGCCATTCTTTAATCCGACTCTGAACACCGGCTACTGCAGCGGTCCTGGATGCCTTGCTGCAGGAGGCGCCATCACCTATGGCGATCCGAATATAGGCGGACGCCCTCCGGCCTTCAACAACTACACCTTGAGCGTTCAGCAGGCCTTCACCGACGCGTTCACACTCACGTTGGCTTACACCGGCAGTCAGGGACACTATCTGCCGACCAGCGCAGGGCGGCCTCTGTGGGTGAACCAGATCGACCCGGCCTATCTTGCACTGGGGAATGATCTGAATCTCTCCGTCACCTCACCCGCCAATGTCACTCGATACAACGCGGACGCAGCTAGACTGGGCCTGCCCGCCTACAAAGCACCCTTTAGCAACTACAACAACACCTTTGGCCGCGCCCTCTTCCGTTTCCCGCAGTACTCCAGCATCAACGACATCTGGGGAGGCATCGGAAACTCGAGCTATAACGGTCTTTCGACGATCGGCAACTATCGTGCCGCCAACAGCCTTACGCTCCAGATCGCCTACACGTGGTCCAAAGAGATCGACGACGTCGTCACCAGCGCACGCACTGCTTACAACAACGGCCAGGAGCGTGCGATCGGGGCAATCGATCGAAAGCATGTCGTCACCAGTTCCGGCGTATGGACTCTTCCCTTCGGCAAAGGACATCGCTGGGCCACCCACGGCGTCGCCTCTGCCCTTGCCGGAGGCTTTGAGTTATCGAGCGTCTATACACTCTCCTCCGGAGCACCACTTGCCATCACCTCAACTTCCTGCAATATCCCCTTCACCGGAGGTCTCTGCGTTCCTAACCACAACCCAGGTTTTGTCGGCTCACCCAGCATCAACGGCGGCCTGTCGTCCGGCAATGGAACAGCACCTGCGACCGCAGTCTCCTATATCAACAAGAATGCATTTCAGGCTGTGCCCGCTTTCAGCTTCGGCAACATTACCCGCAACGCACCTTATGGGCTTCGCTCACCCTTCGTCTGGAATCAGGATGCTACCCTTCGCCGCACCTTCCCGGTGTGGGAGAACCTGAAGCTGCAGGGAGCGATCTCAGCTTTCAACGTCTATAACACGGTTAACTTCGGTGGGGTCACCACGAACTACGACTCCGCCGCCTTTGGAACCGTCACCAACCAAGCGAATCAGGCGAGAAAGCTGCAGATAGAGGCTCGCCTTATCTTTTAAGTAAAGATTCATCTTTGTGAAGAAGCTCAAAAGGGCCATAGTCCTACTGACTTCTTCTACACGGTACAACGGAAAGGGGCGGCTTTTCTGAGTCTGCGCTTTTAATGGGCGAGGCTGACTGGAGATCACACTAGCGTAGACGATATTTGGAGCCACATAGTGCTTGAGACTCTCGTCGTGCGCTTTGGTTTTCCATCCCACTTGTATTTCAGACGGAGTGCAGATTCATCATGCCTCTCAACGGTAACCACGCTTGGTAGTATCGCGCTTAATTCTCTGATCCCATCCAGAACTTCCATCGATACGGGAAACCGGACTGAACATCGCGCACTTGTTTCATGATTGTACTCACTCCATATGTCCAGTTTCCCGAAATGAGCCTCCAGAACGGTGCTTGAGGGCCATCGTCAATTTCCTGAAGCGTTCAGAGCCAATCGGTCGCATCACAAAGTGGGCCGAGAGCACGTACGAGGGCGATAGAAAATAGGCACTGTGAAATTTCAGGATACGTAACCTTACGATCCCTAATGGCCGCAGCGAGTTGTGCCCGGCAAGAAACACGTGAGGGCGAGCGGGTTCGCTTGACCAGGGCCGAGATCAGTACAGCCTGAATACGATCGATCTGGGGACGTACCGTCTGAGCTAAATCGATTCGCGAGTGCCGGGGCGCTTCTCCGTGTGCCTGCCACTTCGTCAGTAAGGCATACTGGATCAGCTTATTCGCCTCAATCTGAGCCGAGAAAAAGCGGTGGACAAATTCGACAGACAACAAAAATTAGGTGGGAGAGAATGGAATGCCTTCGTTTTTCCAGATCAACATCTGCAAGTGGCACACGACTTTCATGATGAAACGCACATTTCGTCGCAATATACATCGTGTTACCACTCAGCAGCTATGCATCCGTTTGCGAGAAACCAAACACCATAGAGTCAGAAAAGATCACAATTTTCACTGCCCAGCTCTATCGAGTAAATGGAAATGACCTCAAGCTCAGCGCTATATCGCAGGTTAGTCAAAGATGTTACTCGAAGTTCACGTTTGAAGCGGTGGCTCCAAACAGAGAAATCACGGTCTTCTTCTCCCCTCAGGAAAAGCTTGTATTTCCTGCCATCTACGACCTCAGTGAAGACCCTCTTAATAAGGAGAAGCTGATTCGGGAGAAGATTCAAAGCCAACTGCTTTCTGGTCGGCCGCCAACTTGGGGCGATGATAAGGCTCCTGTCAAAGTCATCGCTTTTTCGGATTTCCAATGCAAATACTGTGGAGAGTTTGCCAGGGCGGTTCAGGAATCCTTGAATTCAGACGATCTGAAATTATTTCAACTCGTATTTCGGAATTTTCCATTACCAATGCACGATTGGGCATGGAAAGCCGCTGTTTATGGAGCATGTCTTGCGAACCAGAATAGTGAATCATTCTGGCGCTATTACGAGTACATATACGTTCGGCAAGGAGCGATTAACTCTGCAAACTTTGGAGATACAGTTCGCGACTTTATTTCGAATGAGCCGAAGATCGACGAGAAATCAATTAGTCTTTGTGTTGATAACGGACAAGGTGATGCTGCTGTAAAGACAGACGTCGCACTCGGTCGAGATCTGGGTGTCAACAGTACTCCACTGCTTTTCATAAATGGCAGACGTATCAAAGGTTTCAAAGATTCGGAAGATTTTATGAGACTTGTCAAGATGGCGGTCTCGGAGAAATGACTTACTGCTCTCATTCGTGAGGTACATAATGGCGTCCATTATAAAAACCATTCTCTTTACCACCTTCGTCCTTTGTTCTCTGAAATGCGTAGGTTCAGAACCAATACAGCGGATAGCAGGCAAACCGTTCAGTGGGCACGAACGAACAGTAGAGCATTTAAATGGTCAGGAAACGGTGTGGACCACCGATATTGCACGCTCGTCCAATGGGAGCACTTTTCGATCGATTTACGATCCTAGCGGCAAGAATGTTGAGATCGACATTGAAGATGTTTCGACCAAACGCATCGTCAAGATCTGGCCAGCGCAAAAAGCATATATAGCTCTTAGTAAACCAGACATGACATCAATAAGCCCAGAGGCGTTTGCTGAATCCTTCATGAAAGAACACGATCAAGCCGTACTACAGCCACCTCAGATTCCTGATCGAGTACCTACGACCCGAACGTATCTCGGAATCAGGACGGAATTGGGATATCAATCAGTCGGTGTCCATGACGTCATCAAGGACCCTAACGGAGAGAATCTGCAGACGGAAATATGGACCAATCAACTGGGCATACCTATTGAGGTGAATGGCAGCCGCGCGGGTTCGAGACCCATGAATTGGTCAACGAAACTAATAAACTTAGATTTGGGCGAACCGTCTCCCGCTCTTTTCCAAATTCCAGCCGACTATAGATCCCTGGGGCACTAATTTCTTAGAAGCTCGGTCGAGCACCTCCACTGTCCGAGTTCTATCAGAACTAAAATGTATTCGAGATAAGACCTTGTGCGTCAGCTTCGCTCACCAGCTCCCATCGTTTGATCACCGGCAGTCCACTGTTCACGAAGAGGCTCATGCTGAGAGCTCTTTCGTGTTCGGAGCAGAAAGCACTCGCGACGGGGTCTCATCGAAGAACGTGGACTTGTCCCCCGCTTCCGATGGTTTCGATCAACTGCAGTTCCAGCTTGCCGCTGTAGATGATCGTTGGCCGTCTCGTAGATGGCCTTGGTCCGCTGAGGGTCTGTGCTCTCGTTCCCATGTACCGACGAGGCCCGCGCTGTGACGTGGCGTCAGCTCGACGTCCTGTCTAACGTTGCCGGACTGTTCCAGAGCGCGGGTCTACGTATAGGAACCGGTGGCAGAGAACTCGCGGATGCGGGTTTGATTGTGAGTCCCTTTGGTTCGAACCGTGTGAAAATTTGGGTGGCACGCAGGGTGGGGATCAAGAAGCAGATCGGCTGGCATACCTTCCGGCGCACTTACAGTTCCTTGCTGGCTGAGACCGGCAACGACGTGAAGGTGGTGCAGGAGTTGATGCGGCACTCGAAGCTCAGCACGACAATGGAGGTCTATACGCAGGTGGGCATGACAAAGAAAGCGTGCTGCGCAGCGGAGGGCCGTCGACGCGTTGTTTAACCGTGATTTGGAGCAGTGGCGGTAGGGGAAGTTAGGGAAAAGCGGTTTGCTCCCTTTCGCTCCCTCGGAAGCCTTATTGCTCCCGGATTCTGCTCGCTAAGTTATTGAAATGATTTGGTGGACCTGATCGGGATCGAACCGATGACCTCTTCCATGCCATGGAAGCGAGTGTCGATAAAATACTGAAACAGTGCGACTTTAATGTTCTTAAAGTCTTTTAAAGTCACTCGATGAACTCACAGTTCAGTATTCCGCACCTACTCCAGCACCTAATTAAACTCTACGATTTCATCAGTGATTTAGGCACGCCTTCTGAATCCTAGCAATGATCCGCCCCTCCAATTAGCCTGAGTCCTCAGACATAAATCAAATTGTGCTCGAGTACCACCATAGTTAACAGCCAGGACACCGGAGAAGTTGCCTTCCGGAGGCCGCAAGCCCACATGGACCCGTTTCGGGGATATACAAGTCGAAAAGTGCCACACTGTTGTGCTTCGCAACACGATATACAGAAAGAGATAGATATGACTGAAAACCTGCTTACATGTCCAATTCGAGGAAAACTCAAGGCGTCATCGCTTGCAAAAGATGGGTTGACGGTGACCGAAGAAGCGCGACGCATCGATTTCCTTACGTTCCTGCTGCAACGTGGCTATCCTAAGGATCAGATCGATACAGAGATTGTTGTGATCAAGAATCTCGGCGAATCTGGGCGAAATAAACTTCGTGCTGACGTGATCGTGTACGACGAGCCGCTGAAATATATGCACTCTTTACCGTCGGAAGACCGGTTAAAGCGTGCCCTCCTGATCGCAGAAATTAAGCGTGATTCAGCCAAGAAGAGTTCAGGAATCGCATGCCAGCTGAAGCCAGCGATGGCGCAGCTTCCAGGATTGAGGGTGATGGGAGCGTATTGGGATGATGTCACCCGATCACTTTTCGTCAAGAAATTGGCGAACGGCGAACAAGGTAATTTCATCGACATAATCGAAGACTCCCTGGAGCAACTTCCGACGTTTGGACGTAAGTACGAAGCGAAGCCGATCACAACTGAAGAGCTTTCCGCGCCTACCAACCTGGTAGCGACGCTATTCGGCGTAGCGAATATCATGCGATCGCACGGAATCAATGACGAGCAGCTTCGGTATAAAGAGACAGTCAAGCTGATTCTTGCGCGGTATTGTGACGAGAGAGCAGCGGCTAACAGCAAGTCGAAGGAACTTTCCCTGCAATCGCTTCATGGCTCGGATCTCGAGTTCATGGATCGTGTGGCAAAAATCTATCGAGTCGCCGCTAAGCGCTATGCTAAGGCCAAAAGCTTGTTCACGCCGACTGAAGGTTCTGAGTTGTCTGAGCGGACACTACGGGAAATCGTCCGATTGGTGCAGGGCATTGCCTTTACCAAAGCTGGCAATGACACGATGCAACAGATCTTTTTGTCGTTTGTGCCAGCTGTCTTCAAAAAGAACCTCGATCAATATTTCACGCCTTTGACGTTGATTGATACCGTCATTGAGTTTGTTCAGATAGGACAAATGATAAGGTGGCTGATCCTGCAATGGGAACGGCCGATTTCCTTACTGCTGCGATGGAATACCGTCAGAACAAAGGCGATGACGATATGAAGCAGCGAATATATGGCGTCGATGTTGATTCAAAAGCCTACGATTTGGCAATCATCAATATGATTTTGAATCGCGACGGCGAGAGCAACCTAAAGCATGAAGATTCGATTGCACGCCATGATCTTTGGTCAGAAGAGATAGATGTCGCACTCTGCAACCCTCCATTTGGTGAGAAGAGCATCGAGAATAGGATTTCCGTTCTCAAGCACTATGATCTTGGCCATCAATGGTCTTTGAATCTGAGTGCCACGAGATGGGAAAAACAAGACGATCTCCAGCCGTCTCAGCAGCTTGGTCTATTGTTCATTGAACGTTGTTACAAATTGTTGGCTGAAGATGGAAGAATGGCCATTATCTTGCCGGAGGGGTATCTCTGTACGGCGTCTTACGGATACGTTCGCCAATGGATACTAGACCACTTTAGGATCATCGCCTTAATTGAGTTGCCAAGACGAATATTCCTCAAATCCAATGCCGATCTTCGGTCGAATGTCTTGGTAGCTCAAAAGCTTTCTGCCAAGAAGCATAGCGAAGTCATAGATCGCAATTACCCAATCTATACAGACCTGGTCAGGAAGGTTGGATACAAATTGGGATCAGGATTCGCACCGATTCCGAAAATGGATCTTGAGACTGGCAATGAGCTCAGGGATGAAGACAACCAAGTGATACTCGATTCTGATTTTACTGGCATACGACAGCGCTTTCAGGCCTTCACGGATGAGTGGAAATGGAACAAAGCCGTCAGTAAACAGCCGAATGGGTCGGGACACTTTGCAGGGGGAACGATCCGCGACATCCTTAAGCATCCAGCTCTCGACATGAAAGCAAGAAGGCTGATGCCGAATGCTCTGGAAAATAAACGGAGAATTTCGGAAGGAAAGCATGTTGCACTAAGCTCCATAGCGGATGTCGTATCACAGACTTTTGACCTTATGAAGAGTCCGAGTGAGCTTTCTCGGCTAGTTGAGGGAATGGATATTCGGGCTAACGAAGGTGTCGTGATCCCGCAGTTTCCGGCTAGGCACTGGCAGATAGCTGATAAAAAAGGACGCATGTCGTACCGACTTCGAACGGGCGACATAATTATCGGACTCGTGAGACCTGAACGACGAAATATCGGCCTACTGATTCATGAGGGAGAGGACATCATCGGAAGTCCCGATGGAATCGCCATCGTACGTGTCAAAGAGGAATGGTCCGAAACATATCCTCAGGAATGGTTGTTTGCGGAATTACGATCCGAGAGGACTCGGCTTCAGCTTTGGACAGAGTCAGGAGGGACAAGTTACGGGAAGTTGACAGCCAGCCATATTGAGAATGTTCAGATCGCAATACCGTCCAAAACTACAATCGACTCTGTAAGACAAGGCGTAATGCAATGGGCTCAAAGCTTCGGTGATGGATTCGAACGTTGGGAATCCATCGGTTCTCCCGAAGATCGTCGGCCCATCATCAATTCGGCCATCATCGGCTTGGAATTCGAATGATAGGGCGACTACGTGAAGGAAAGGAGATTTGTGCCCCTTTTATTCAATGAAAAGACTTATGAATGAGTGAATGTTCGACCGGAATCAAAGTATGCACCACGGAGGCGACCAGCGATGGTCGCCGATTTCATTTAGAAGACAACAACGAAATGAAAGAACAGACGGATATTCTCGATATTGGATGGCGACTCGAAAGCGCGCAGAAAACCAATTGACGAAGTAGGGAATAGGGGACGGCTCAACGCAGAAGTGAGTGCTGATCCCCGACGATTTGGACGAAAGGGTTCCGCCGGTGAACATCGATACGTCGCTTATCAACTCGCATGCGGACCGAGCCTCTCCTGAGTTCTTGCCATGTCTGGATCCGTGTGCAGTTTGGCACATTGGTTCGATCTAAATCGCCCACGGGATACTTAGAAATCTGTAAACATTCGGACATTTATCAACCGGGCAGCCTGATGGCTGCCTTTCTTATTGGAGGAGTATGAGTAGTAAAACAACAACGCATAGCAAGATTGTTCCCATCCGTAGAACGGTACAGAAGGAATCGCCCGACGTCTCCTATTGGAATTCCATACCGATCGGTACCCAAGTTCCATTCGATTTGGGAAATTTGGTTGAAGACAGCTCGGAGGGACCATGCGAACAATCTTGATCCGAGTGATGGGTGTCGTGATTCCAGGTGCTCTTCTAATCATTGCGATCCGACTGTTCGAGCTGGAACTGCGTCGATTCTTTTCTTCCGGTCGATGCGACATATGGACAAGAAACCGAGTGTTGCACCTTATTGAGACCCAGCTCTGTCTGCCCTTGAATCCACGAGATGAAGCTGAGTAGCACGGTTTCATCCTGAGCCAAACCTGGAACGCAATTTGCCAGAAATCCTTGCGTTTTCCTGGCTCTCTTTGGCTCAATCCCTTCTCTATAGCAATCTCGAACTGGCAGCCAGGTGGTTTCTGCAGACGAGCCGCGAACATGGACTTCGGTCGGAGCTTCGATGCATAACCTCCTGCCTTCACGGCAAAAACCGATGTCTGAAGAAGGTTGAAAAACCAGCAATTCAGCTATCTGTTTGGCTCGACCCCTCCTCCGGCACAACGTGTGAACAGGATCGGGAAAGTCTCATCGCAATCGTCGCGCACTGATTTGCGGGCTTGTCTTTGGACTGTCCCGTCTTCAAACACATTCGAAGGATGGCAGCAGTGCATACACAAACAGACCGTCGGCTGTACCAGATCGAGCAATTGCCTGATCTGCTGCAGCTCAGGCCAGACAAGGTAGATTGGCTCGTCAAGACAGGCCAGTTGCGAACTATCCGGATTTGTGGAGAAGTCCGCGTCGACTCAAACGAGGTCAGACAGTTAATTGAGACCTACAACCAAATTGCAAGAAGGAAAGAAGAATATGTCCAGTAGTACACCACAGTCTCAGGACGTTGGTGCTGCAAGGAAGCGCAGCCCTCAGAAGCCCAATGGCGGTTCATTTCGCAAGGGTGAATTCAGGACGAAAGAGAGACCGGATGGATTATGTGAAGGTCCGGGATGCAGTAATGTGATTCCCGGTGGCCGGGTCGGCGTCACTTCACGCCACTATTTTTGCTCCAACAGGTGCGGCAATAGGTTCAATAAAACACGGTATGTCATCGGAACTTGTCAGTACCAAGGCTGTCAGGCTGAGGTGCGAGATTCACATCATCGCAAAGGTCCGATTTACTGCTCAAAGGAACACTGGCATACAGATGTCCATGAACGCTTACTCGCTCCAACCGGCCCCTTTAGAGTGTTCATCGAAGAGTATTTGCGTCTGACTACAAACTATAAAAAGCGCAGTCGCTCCACCGTCAAGGGATATCTTAGCCGCTTCTTCACTTTCGCAGTCCAAGTGGAGGGCATCAACAGTCTCAAAGAGATTACTCCACGTGTAGTTTCGAGATTTATAGCGCATGAGCGAAATCGCGGAACCAAGACGAACAAAACCATTGGATTTGTTCGGACCTTCTTCGCGTGGCTACAGGCAGAAGAATACACAGACCAAATCAACCCAGTAATCCCCGGCAGGCACAGTCAGGGAGAGAGTTCGGCGAACGTCCAACCGTACACCGATGCAGATCTGAGGCTGATTTGGTCAGTAGTAGAAAACAGCGATAACGTTGGATTGAAGCTGGCCTTCTCGATTGGAAGAGAATGCGGACTAAGAGTGGGTGAGGTCGCGAATATAAGACTCAGCGACATTGATCAAGATAAGCAAACTATCCATGTCCGCCTTCCCACTAAGAACATGCGCGCACGTGATGTTCGCTATCACAACGACGTGGCTAAATACCTGGAACTGTGGCTAAAGCTTCGAAATCCGAACTGTGAGCATGATCATTTACTCCATGGCAAACGGCTAGGTAAATACACTAACTCATCGTTAGATACAGCCTTTCACAAACTGTTCAGCAATCATCCTAGCTCGGCCCCTGCTTTCCGCTTCCACAGGCTTCGTCATACATGGGCTACCCGCCTTATGAATAACGGAATGGAACTCGCCGTTCTTAAGGAACTCGGCGGGTGGGTCAGCTGGAGCAGCATGCAAATCTACATCAAAGTTCTTCCCGAGACTATTCAGAGGCAATATCAAGAGACCTACAGCAGGATTCAGGAAGCGAATGAAACCGGGGCTGAAGAGAGCTTCTCATTGATAGATTTTGCCCTGATGAACAGCTTGGCCCATGCAACTCATGCTGAATAAGTAACTTAGATGAGATTGCGGGTAATGGCTCTTACCCGCAATCTCCCACTTACAAGGATTCCACATGAAAATTGAGAGCTTTATAGAGTCCCTGTCCACCCAGACAGGGAGTGCCGAGACCTTGCGCGCTTACAGGCAGGACCTCATTCGGTTCGAGGTCTTCCTGAAGCAGAAAGGCCTCAAGGTCAACCAGGTAAAACCGTCAACAATTACCGAATTTGTAAAGTACCTCGATGCCGGCAAAGGCCGGACTAAGAATGGAGTCCTCTCCCCAGCTACCATCGCTCGACGCCTTAGCGTCATCTCTGCGTATTACGATTTCCTCGATGCTGAATCTGAAGGTGCCATCCGAAATCCGGTCGAAAGAGTCAAGCGTCCCAAGGTTCGCAACGAGAAAGCCCGGGACGTGGATGATGCTGTTCTGGCCTCTCTCGTCGATGGCATCACCGACATACGTGACAAGGCAATAGTGTTGTTGTTCTTGTACAGTGGCCTCCGCCTCAGTGAACTGCGGCAATTGGATAAGACGACGATCACTCTTCGGCGCCGGTCAATGCCTGACGGCTCTTCGCAGTATTTTGGTTCAGGAGAAGTACTAGGTAAGGGCAGCAAGAGGCGCTCGTTCTTGGTAGGACCGAAAGCGATGGATGCCGTCGCAACCTATGTTGCGCAGCAACGGATGCAGGATGACCTTCCAGCCCTGTTCCTGTCGTCGCGGAAGAAACGTCTAAGTAGTCGCGCAATCCAGCAGATCGTAGATAAATGGTGTGGCCGTCTGGGAATACCTCATGTCCACGTCCACCAGTTTCGGCATAGCTTTGCCACTCGAAACGTGAATGCGGGGATGTCCGCCGCTGTTCTCCAAGAATTGATGGGTCATGCGAGCCTAACAACCACTCAGCGCTACTTCCACATGAAACCTGAACGGCTCTCGCGGGAATATTTCTCCGTCATGGAGTTTGTTCGAGAGTTCTCCCCAGTTTAAGCGATCGCTTTGGCCCACGGCACCTCAGCGATAGAAACGGGGCAGCTCAGTACTATGCCCGATGGTGCAACCAAATCCGTCGGGATAACTTCGACCATCGGCCTCGCCGAGCTCCACTACAGAATTACATAAGGAACCATGATGAATGAAGATTTGAAGTCGATGACGCAGCCAGCCAAGATGTCGGACTGCCCTCCTGCCTCACCAAAAGTGCTTACTCCAATCGAGGCCGCACATTTACTACATATGGACCATCGGACGCTGATCCGGTGGGCCCGTGTGGGATATGTACCAGCTCACCCGCTGGGTGAAGGACGCCGTCGGCTGTGGAGGTTCTTCGGAGATGAGTTGC